>Ga0268262_10002152_pt1 | contig 23192 bp, 23 predicted proteins | sample TergutNc150P3_FD_190354 | JGI IMG/M metagenome (GOLD analysis project Ga0268262, IMG submission 190354) | Nasutitermes corniger P3 segment gut microbial community from laboratory colony in Florida, USA - Nc150 P3 (SPAdes) (version 2) | ecosystem: Host-associated > Arthropoda: Insects >...
AAGTCCTTGCGCTCCGCCCAATATTTCTGTTACAGTTTTCATAACGAGTGTCTCCTTGTATGGTTTTCTGACAATTACTATATTATCAGGTTGACACTCGTTTTTCTATTATTTTCGGGTTTTGGAAGAGGCTCTACTGATAATCATCCAGCTTCCATCTCAGTGCTTACCTGTATCTCATACTGAAGGATTGATTAACAGCTCATTAAGAAGGAATTATTTTCAATAATAGCGGTTATTAGGTTCTTGGAAATATTAAAATTTATCATATTAAAAATGGAGGTCTTAAAATGAAAACAATTACTTTTGTAGAAATTGAGAATCATCAAATTATTACCAACATCGACAATGCATCACCTGATCCTGAAGAAACAAATACCATTGTTGAGGCTATCATCGCAAAAAATCCTGATATTCTGTCGCAAAAAAAAAGAGAAGAACTATTGACAGAAAATGTGGTATTTGCCCGCATTGATCAAAGCCAAAAGAATGTTGATGATGCTGTTGGAGAAAAATTGAAATGTATTCTTGGTAATCTCGGTACACATGAAAAATTGTTGCTTTCAGGGGATATTATAGCTGACTGTAGGGATATGGAATACTATGTAAAACAAGAAGATGTCTGGAATAAACAGAAAATCGAGCGTATGGGAGAAACATTACCACTAAATGCGGTATTACCTGATGATCTTTCCCAAACACAGCAACAGGAGATTACAGATCAAACCGATGCGGCACGTATCTTTAATTTAACTCCGAATCAGAAAGCTGAAGAAAAGGAAGTCGCCCTGACATCTGCAAAACGGGAAGTGAGGTGTTTGAAAGAAGAAGCTGAAATTGCCGGTGAACCTTTTGATGCCAAAAAAGAATATCAATTAAGAAAAGCAAAAATTGAGGAAAAATATGGGTAACAACTGGTTTGCCAGCATACAATAACGGGCAGACGTCAGTATATACCAGACACTGAAAAGCGCAGTAACGCTTACCGGATTGTAAGACTATTGCACTATATGCAATTATTTATAAGATTCTGTTCTCGTGTATTTTTAATTCTGTTCGCTGGCGCGTTCACCAGAGCGTCGCATTCGGCCACGGCGGAGAAACGGTAATAGCCCACGAAGTTTCTGACGCAGGTGTAGTTTTTTTGTTCTACAAAACAGTTGTCGTTTTTACGATACGCCCTTGAACGCGTGAACTGGACATGTTCTTCGTTACACCATTTGAACATTGCGGAATTGATAAACTCACTGCCGTTGTCGCTGTCTATGCCTATGAGGGGGAATGGGAGGGAGGATTTAATGTCCAGCAAGGCTTGGAAAACCCATTTGTGGGCTTTGTTAAGCGTAGGACGCAGTTCAACCCAGCCGGAATACACATCGGTAGCGGTTAAGGTGAGGCAAAACTCCCCTGAATCTGACGTTCCGCAGTGGTGGACAGTGTCAATTTCAAAGAAACCCGGTTTTTTGTCGGCATCGGCGTAATATGTGCGGACGGGAATATGTTTTTTAAGAAGTTTTCCCGGTTTTGTCCCGCTTTTTCCCTTGAAGGCAAGTTTTTTCTTGTCTTGTTTCAGTACTCTGTCAATAGTGGACGGGCTGACTGACAAAAGCAGTTCTTTGTCTTTTTCCGTTACGCGAAACGGACGTTCGAGAAAGATCATATTCTCCCGCATGAAAGGCGCAAGAATTTTCCCGCACCGGTACCAGAAGAACGCCCAGATGGTACGCAGGACGATTACAAAATCGTCCGTATATTTCGGTTTCCTACCCCCTTCTTTCCGCCGCTTGTTGGGTGAGGCCTTAAGCTTGACGGCTTTCCCGTCCATGCGAATAACTGAAGTTTTTCCCCAATTGGCGAGAACGTGTAAAATGTATTTACGGTTGTAGCCTGTGGTTTTGACCAATTCGTTAAGAATTTCAGTCTTCTCTTTTTTCTCCGCCTTTTGATACCGCTTGCTTATTTCATTTGTAAGAGCCTTTTTTTCCTGCATAGATAACCCCATTTGTCTTTCCGAACCCTCCTTCGGATAAGCATATTTGGGTTAGATTTTTATTTTGAGGCATTGTCCCTTTTCGGTTAGATTTTTTTTGAAGCAATTCGGAGTATAGACAAGATATTATTAATAAAATATACTTATAAAAGAAGTATTTATGAAGGGTAAATTGAGTACTGTAACTAATATTTTTATTTTATTATGTTTATTTATTAGTTGCTCAAAAAATGAAAAAAAGGACATAATAAATATTCAATATAATTTTGAAAATAATAATATAATTAAAATAGAACCACCAATTAATGAAACTTATTCTGAAACTAATATCTCTATTGAAAAAGCAAACATTACAGATTTCTATTTTAATGAAATAATGAATAATTTTGTAAATTTAAACTTTCATCGTGATGAATATAAAGTTATTGAATATTTTGGTGAACCATTAGAAATAAATATTATACCAACTCTTTTTAATTTTGCAGGTGAAATGGTAATTGAAATTCATGAATATGTTTATGCTGATTTGAAACACTATTATTATGTTTTTGAAAGTAGAATAATATTTTATAATGGATTCAAGATAGAAAAGAAATTAGAAAGGCTAAAAACAATAAATATTGAAAATACAAAAGATAAATTATTATCAACATTTTCAGATGAATATTATTCAAGTGAAAAAAGCGAAAATATTAGTTATTATACTGATCCTGTAGTATGTGAAATACAATTTATTATAGAAAATAATATTATTCGAAAAATATATGTTAATTATATATTGATATAATAATAAAATAGAATATTTTAATTGTTCTTCTCATATTTTTTATTTTCATTTATTATTATAATTATGTTGACTATTTGAACTATACATATTATCCCCATAAATACTTTTTCAAATAATGTTTTACTTAAAATATTTCCAACTAAATTTATACACAGATATGAGAATATTATCCATAATGTTATTTTGATAAATATATTTGTTTTTCTTTTATTATTATATTTTTGAACTATTACTATAAATAGAATTTCAATTAATAATATTATTATACTCGTGAACGTTGTAACATATATATATAAATAATTTTCTAAACGACCTCCGCCAATAATATTATATGGTAATAGTTTTAATATAATCAATGTTTCAATAAATATTACTATAATGTTAAGAATAATAAATATTATTCCAGCCGTTCTATTATTGTATATTCTAATTATTTTATGTTGTTCCATATTATTTCATTTTACATATATATTTATATTTGTCAACTATTATTCATTTTATAATTTCAATAAACTTTTGGTATACTTACACTTAACGTCTTGGTATGTAACCAAGTCACCGACAAGCGGCGAAGCAGTTACAGACTGTTTATACGCAGTATTGTCCGTACATCATAACACCATATTATTATTTTCATAATATCTATAATACTTAAATTTATATCTTCCATTTGTTATATTTACTAATAATGTTTATTTATATATTCATATCCATACTTTTCCAACACTTTTTGTGACTTTATATTTTCAACTTCAGTAGCCCAAATTACGCATAATTGTTTTTTAAGCGAAAGTTTGTTAATTAACAAAGTGCTACACCTCTTTTATATTTTTAAATTGATATTTTTCCATAATATTTTATTTAATATCCTCTAATACTTCTTCTGTATCATAATATATTTTTTCCGATATGTTTATTACTAATATTTCAATAATCTCAATAAATAATTGATTTGAACTAACTTCTTTTTCACGAAAATTTATTCTTGTATTATATTTTGATAAAAATTTTATGCAATTATTATAATCATTTTCTGTCGGTAATATTTTTATCGAATAATATCATTTTTCAAATGAATTTCTATAAATATTTGACCAATTTACACAAAGGTATCGCCTAAATCAAAACCTATTGCTTCAATCTTCAAGATAAATTATTTTCTTATTTTTTCTTTTTGCATATTCTATTTCTTCCCTTACAGCTTCCTCAATATATCCATTTTTATTTACGACAAAAATTGCGTCAGATATATCTATCCTTTTTAAATGTCCCTTTTGTAGAAAATGTATTTCTTCTTCCGTGTAGCATTCCTTGTTTTTTGTTGGATAAATTACACTCAAAACGCAATTATTTTCTAATTCCAATTTTTCAGCAAGATATTTCATTTCCTCTATAAATTTTATGCTTCCACATATTGTTATAACTTTCATAATATCCTTTTATAACATAATTTTATTCAAAATTAATTTTTTATCAATATTCTTTTTTACCTTTTATTATAACTCGAGTTAGTCTTTTAGTAACTCAAATTAGTCCCTAACGTTCCGGCTGTAACTGACGGTTTTTTGTTTGCGATGAGGAAACTGCGAAGCAGTTTCTCGCAAACAAAAAACTGTGGCGGAACAAAAATACACAAAGGGCGAAGCCCGACTGTGTTTTTGTGTAGCCCGAGCCGCCGTAAGGCGGCGAAGCAGTTACAGACCTGTTGAGACTGTCGAATTTCTGTTTTTTTGAACAGCCTCCCCTGTCATAATTTTTATTCGTTTTATTTTTTTGATTTCTTTTCCATTCTGTTTATATTTTTCTTTCTTTTAACTCTCTATTTCCCTGTTTCCCTCTCCGTTACCCGCATTTTTCCCATAACGCCTTTATGCATTTTCCTATGTTATGCACCATGCAGTATAATTTCCACTGTATGTTCACCTTCCTTTCCGTCCTTAACGTAAACCTGTTCATTCTCTTGCAGTATGTTATGTCTGAAAATACGGGCTCCACTATCTGCATACGCCTCGAATACAATTCCCGGTACGCCGGATTGTCTATCTTCTTTTTCATTTTTTCGGATAAATTGTCTTTGTACTTCTTGTCTACTATATATAGCGTCCTTTTAGGGTTCTTCCCTTTCCTCCTCGCTATGCATTTTTCAATTAACGGGCAGTTCGCGCAATCTGTCCTTTTCGCCATGTATTTCTTCCCGCTGTTATTCCTCAGCTTTATATCGCATTTGTATTCCAATACTTTCCCGTGCGGGCATGTAAAACTGTCGGCCTTTCCATAGTATTTAAAATCTTCCGCCGTAAACCTTTCTTTCTTTTCTACTTTCTCCCCCTTCTTCTCCGCGTAATACGGATCCCTCTGCCGGAACTGCGGGTCGGGTATCAAAACTTCTATCCCTTTTTCCGCGGCTTCCTGTAAATTTGCTTCTGAGAAAAATCCGGTGTCGCCCAATAATAACGATTTCTTTAACGGGTTCTCTTTCCCTGTCACCGTTTTCATGTTTTCCTCAAAGCTTTCAAGCATCTTGGGAAAATTCCCGCTTTCAGGGCCGGAACCTGTTACTTCCGCTGATACTATTATCTGGCTGCCGGAATCCGCTACCGTTATGCCGTTATATCCCTGTATGTACCCGTGCGGGCCTTTTATCAGCGCGCTCTCGTTGTCCGTTATGTTCGACTTTACTTCTCCCCCCGACGCGCCTTTTTTCGGTTCCGCTTCTTCCAAAAACTTGTTCATCTTTTCCCAGTTTTTTTCCAGCCTTTCTATGGCCCGTTTCCTCCTGTCCCTGTCTTTCCCCATCGTCTCCGCGAACGGCTTTTGTATCTTCTTCGCTTTCTCGTCTTTGTCCAGTTCACGGTGCCGGTTTATTAATTTTTCCATATGCCCTTTCATTTTGTCACGTTTCTTTCTAAACTCCTTTATCGACCCGGACCATTCTTTTGACGCGTTCGACGGCAGTTTGCATCCGTCTATCGCGAACATTTCCCCCGTTATCAGTTTTAATTGGGCGCATTGTATCAATATTTGCGTAAAGAAGTCTTTTACCGCCTCTTCGTTTGATGAGACAAACGCCGCGATTGTGGCGTGATCCGGTTCGCAGTCTTCCGCTAGTGCCTTCACTATTATGTTTTCCCTGCACGCTTCTTCCATTTTCCGCGACGTTATTATACCTTTTGAATAACAGTACAGGATTATTTTCATCAGCGCTCTCGGCGGGTACGCCGCGGCTCCTCTTTCGTCATTATTGTATTTTTCCTCAAATAATGACATGTCCATTTTGTTAATCAAATAATCAACCGTCCATTCAAATGTCTCAGGAAGCAGCTGCTCCCGCAGGTTAACGGCTATAAACCGCCCTTGGAAATTATCCGTTTGTTTGAATCTTGCCATAATGCGGTTATTATGCCGCGGTTTCTTGTTTTTGTCAATTATTTTTTGTTTTGTTAGCTGATATTTTTACTTTTTCGACAGCCTCGTTAGGCGAAGTTTGGGCTGCTTATTAACACTAATTTAAATCCTTGTCCTATTTTATTCAATACCATTTTTGACCATATACTCTTTTATTTTTTCCATTCGTTCTATTCTTTTTCGTTGGACTTCTATTTCATATCGTTTCTTAATTGGTTCTATTTTTAAATTATATTTCTCCCATAAAACATTTTCATAAATAATATTTTCATTATTCAATTTTTTATCAGCAGCAATGTCTATCATTATTCCATCAATGCATATCCTTCCAAAATATTGTACTAACCAACTTCCCCCATTATCAACAAATGGCTCAATTAAATATTCTAAAAATAAATCTTTTGTTTTATAGAAATCTCTTACATGAGTTATAATATCTATATCATGTGGAATTATATTTACACCAAAAACTGCCTCACTTACACTACCAATAATATACCATTCAATATTATTGGTTGAACATTTATTAGCAAATATTTCCAATGATTTACCCCAATTCCCTTCATTTTTAAACATTGATTCACCTATATTTGAAAAATTATTTTTTATTATTTCTTTATCATTAAAATTATTAGGATATTCTTTAACAAATTTATTTCCTTCTTTTTTGAACCATGCATGTTCAATATTTTCTATATATTTTTCTTCAATATTTTCAACACAATAAATAAATTTATCTTCAGTCTCAATACAATAACATTTCATATTTTTCTCCTAAATTATTTTTACACAATATTTCAATTTAGTCAACATCATTACATAAAATTTCAGCCCAAATTTCGCCTAACTGGGATTTATACACGAAAAGTCCTAATTTGAGACTTTTTTACCTGATTCTCGGCTTTTTGGGTAAAAATAGGGGTTATTCCTTTATTTCAACTTGTTCGATTTTTTTGAATTCGGCGGTATCCTTAAATGTCTCGTCTATAATTTTGCGTTTACCGCCTGTCAGTTTGGGCTTCCTGTTTTCTATGACAAGTATGTTGAAGATTGTTTTTGCGGCGTCTACACAGCGTTTGGCGGCTTCGCGGACTGATGCGTAGAATTCGAGTGCGTCAGTGTAGGCGATGTTGGCTGACTGTATGGTGATGTTCCATAGTTTTCACGTATCTAAGCGGTTAGACCTGTTAAAGTGCGGAAGTCCATGAAGTATTGTATGTCCTCGCCGAATCTTTCTATGGTGAGGTAATGGGGAAGAAACTCGGAATTTTCAAGGGCGATTTCGTAGGCTCGCTCAATGAAGCCCAGTTTTCTGACTCCGACTCCGTTTAGGCGGCGGCGGTCGAGGGCTCGCAGGTGCTGTGAATAATTGTCAAGTATGGTTTTGAGATCGTTTAACGTGGTGTTGAGATGATCAATGGTTGCCTTCGGCACATCGGGATTGTTCGGTGATCTTTTGGTTGAAGGTTTTACGGATAACATTTTAAAATCCGCTTTTCCTGTCCGCGCTTTTTCGGCAGTTTTCTTTGCGGCTGCCTTTGTGGTTTTCTTAGTTTGTCTTACCATGATTCTACTCCTTTTCGATTAATTCCGTTTGGTATCTGCTTATACGAGCGGATTATGATAAAGTGTTACTGTCTGTCACTTTTGCGTTTCCAATGCTTTACGCTTCCTGCTTGAGCTGCACTTTTTTATTTTGGTATCTATCAGGAAAACAAATATTGAACACAGTAAAATAAATGCTAAATAATTTGAAACAGAAATCAGAAAGACATTTAAGTTAAAATTATTTCGCGGCGGGCCTTGCCATTCTCTTTCTTCGCTTGTTTCAATGGCATTATTCCCGCCACTTCTAGGGTTGTTTCTCCCCGTCTCCCTTGTTTCCGTACCGTTGTTCTCGCCGCTTCCAGGGTTGTTTCTTCCCGCCCCTCTTGATTCTGTACCGTTATTCTCGTTACTCTCACTGTTGATTCCCCCTGCCGCTCGATTCCGTACATATTCAGGTGGTCCGCTTAATAAATTGACGCTCCTTTCAAATAACGCCAATACCGTTTCAAACCGAGGCCTTCCGGTGTATTGATTTCCTACTGGTCCAGTTTTAGAAACAACGTCTCCATATATTCCGGCGCACAATATTATTACAAAAACAACAGATGCTGCTATCTTTGTTACTAAAAAGGGCAGTCTTATTTTGTTTTTTACAGTGTTTATTATCATGTTGCCATGTATTCCAATATGAATTGTAAGTAAAACAATTGAAACGGCGGAAGCTATTGAATGCAAAGGTCTCCATACCGGCATTATTCCTAATTTGAATATTACATGGGAAATCATTATACCGCTCAAGCCAATAACAATAATTGTTGCAAGCAATAACGCATCAACGGCATACATAAATTTTATACGTATGCCAACTGTTCTATCAAAAAGTTTTTTACCTGCATATATTATCCATTTGTAATTGTAGGCTAGATGAATAATAAAAAGAATGTATATACCTGTTCCAATATATTCATGAATAGGTATTCCCGTTGGCTGGGCGCAATAAACCGCCGCCAATAAAATAAACAGAAAAAGATCAAACACAATTTTAAAAGAATTGTTTATTTTTAACATATATTCTCCATTCGCCAGGTTTAATGGAAGCGCTAACTTTATAAATTAGCGTTTCCTTGTACTTCCAAAAATATTGATTCTTCAAGCCAACGGCTTGTCCTTTATCAATAAAATTTGCTCTATTGATATAAAGAGAACAATTTATTGTCCTGGAATAGTGAAAACGTAATGAAGTTTGTCTGAATTTTAGTTGAATTTAATTAATTTGAAGAAAAAAGAATATTTTACTCAATATTTCTCAATAATATTTTAATAAAAGTCCACCCTAATTTCAATCCAAAAAATATCAATATTATCCCGCAAATTATGTTTATGTAATTTATAATTGTTTTAAATTTATCCATTATTTTATACGAAATAAATGCAATTGCGTTAAACCATATTATTGATGCAAAACACACCCCGATAATAAATAGGCTTGCGCTATTTTCAGGTAAACTTGAACGCATGCTTCCAAATAATATTGTTCCGTCTATTATTGCTTGAGGATTAAGCCACGCAACTGCAAAACTTGTAAATATTACTTGTTTTACTTCCAGTTGTTCCTTATCTTTTATTGCTATCTGTGTTCTTTTTACAATTAATTTTATTCCCATATATGTTATTATTATACAGCCAATGCACAAAAGTATTAATTTAAGCAAAGGAAAGAAATTAAAAACCATTCCAATGCCTGTAAAACAAGCTAATGCAAGTGATATATCAAAGAAAATGACAATCGCTGTTACTTTTAAAATATACCTATAACTACTGTTTTTGGCGGTGTTTATTACAAAAAGATTTTGAGCGCCGATGGGCGCAACATAAGCAATTCCAAAAATAAATCCCTGAAACAGGCTATTTAACACAATAATTCCTCGAAACAATTGTTTTTAATTTAATATTCAATTATTCTTTACAGTATAACATAAATTTCTTTATTTAAAATTTAAAATCAAATCATTTTCAGGTATATTTTTAAGAAATAATTTTTCTAATGATCCGATATTATTTATATCATTATTTTCAATTACCTCTCCTTTATGTATTAATATGCAATAATCTACAAAATTTTCAAGAAATTCAATAACATGACTTGAAAACAGTATCGTCATATTTTTACTTTTATAATGATTGAGTAAATTTTTAATTTTTATATTTGAAACAATATCAAGTCCGTTATTCGGCTCGTCCCAAATAATTGTATTAATTTCTCCGATTAAACTAATAATCATTTGCACTTTCTTTTTCATTCCGGTAGAACATTCCTTGAAATTTTTATGCAGATATTCATCCATTTCAAAATAGCGAATTAATTCATTGGTCTCATTCAATAACTTATTCTTTCCGGTTTTTAGGATTGTCGCCAATTCTATATTTTCCATACAGGTCAAATATCGATACAAATAATCATCATTCGGCAGAAAGGCAATATTTTTACGATAAGGCAGGAATTCCTCTTCATCTACCGTTTTAATATTATTATGGGAAACAAACCCCGAGGTCGGGGTATAAAGTCCTTCAATGCAGTTAAATAATGTAGTTTTACCGGCTCCGTTATAGCCGATAATGCCATAAATTATTCCCGGCGTAAATTGGAGATTAATATTTTTAATACCCGAATTTGAACTGAATATTTTAGAAAGATTTTCACATATTATCATACTAAATACCACTCCCGGTATTCATTTTTTGCCTTTATAAAAGTAAGTATAACCGGAATTACTAAAATTGATAAAAAACCGACCGGCAATGTACTGACCCACATAGTTAATACGACAATAATTGTTACCATAAAAACTTTTATTATCATATTTGAGATTGTTAAGGAAATATTGATAATTGTAAATAATAATATTAATAAACAATATAAATATTTTATTGAAAGCATTATATTAATTAAACTTCCAAAAACAATAAAAAGCAAAATTAACCAACCCATAAATCCTAAAAGAACGAGAGAACTCCTTTTTAAATGGTATATAAAGCTATTTGGAGAAACAATTGATTGATATTTCCAATTAATATGCGGTATTGAGCCAATAATGCCTGTAAATCCTAGAGAAAATATTAATGTAATTATTATAAATAAGTTAGAATTATTTCTTAACTCATAAATACTATTTATATCTTTTGCAATACTAATAACAAAAACTATAAAGATAACAAGGCATATTATTAAAGATATTAAGAAGTCAGATGATAAGTAATCATATATTGCGCTTTTTATTAATGGACTGACCTTTAATTTTCTATCACTGATTTCAGAATATTTTTTATTTAAATACCTGCTTTTTACATACATTATTGTAAAAGATATAATTATTGAGCATATTGTAATTCCAAATAAAATTAAAATATGAATATATTCCATGGAATAATTTATTATTGAATATAATGCAATAATATTAAATATGATTGGCAGCAAATTATTTAAAGAAGCACGTTTTAAGAAGTAACGTTTTATGATAATTTTATTCTGATATTTGCTTTTAGAATATTTGATTAATATTGATATCAAGTTATAATTCATAAACGAATTAACCTGTGATAATAATATTATTAACGATATAATAATGTATATTGTTTTTATATTCAAATTTAAATTTATATATCCGTTTATAAAAGCATATATAAATGCCCCGATAAATATTGCTGCACAAAGAGCGAATAAAATGTATGGTTTGGATAAGTCTGATATTCTTTTTATTGCAACTTTAATCCAAAAAAACAATAAAGCCATGAATTTATTACAAGCCTACAAATTCGCTGTTTCCGAATCTTCCTTGGTCAACTTTGCCGTCGGGATAGGTCATTATTCCCAAACCGTTTTGTTCGCCGTCAACCCAATCGCCTTCGTATACGCTGCCGTATATATATGTTAGTTTTCCTTTACCGTGAAATTTACCGTTAACGAAATCGCCTACATATACTGAGCCGTCTGTATATGTCAGTTTTCCTTTTCCCTGGGGTATTCCGTTGAGAAGGTCGCCTTCGTATTCCGCTCCGTCTTCTAACGTCAGCTTTCCTTTGACCGGATTCATCATAAAAATCTCCTTTAATGTTACGGTATAAAGAATACCTGTTTCCCGTTTATTATAGCTTTTTTTTTATTGTTAATCAATGTATGATATTATCTTAAGATTTATGTGTAACGGATATGATATAACAGAAAAAATATTATTTGAAAGGAGATTTACAAATGACACAGGCAGTTTATTCCGAACAGGGAAGAAAAGATGGTTTACAGCTAATAAAAGCCTCAGAAAAAGGGGATGTTGAAACTGTAAAATCATTGCTGGAGAAGGGCGTTTATATCCACGCGCAGGACAGGGAAGGCAGGTGCGCTCTTGTGGCCGCCGCTTATAGTAATCGTCTTGAAATTGTCGATTTGCTGATTGCGGCAGGAGCGGATGTGAATATGAAAGATAATACATTGCAAAGCGCGTATTTGATTTCAACTTCTGACGGATTTACGGAACTGCTGAAGAAAACCCTCAAAGCCGGAGCGGACGTTTACTGTACGGACAGTTACAACGGAACCGGTCTTATCCGCGCCGCCGACCGGGGACATGTTGAAATTATAAGAGAACTTTTAAAGACGGATATACGTGTCAATCATGTTAACAAAATCGGATGGACCGCGCTGCTTGAGGCAGTCATTTTGGGTGACGGAGGAGAGCGGCATACGGAGGTTGTGCGGATGCTGGTTGACTCAGGCGCCGATGTTAATTTGCCGGATAAAGACGGAGTTACTCCGTTGTCTCACGCAAAAAGCAAGAATTATACCAACATTATTAAAATACTGGAAAATTCAAAAGTAAAATAAAAAAATTCAAAAATATACGGTGAACGGAAAGACACTAATTAACCACGACTCTGTTTCTGCCTGATTTCTTTGCCGTATACAGCGCCTTATCCGCTAAATCCAGAAGCTGGGCGGAAGAATTGCCGTCATCCGGTATTATATGCGCCAGTCCCGCGCTGATCGTCAGGTATTTGGAACTTTCGTTTTTAGGATGAGGAATATTCATGTTTTCAATGCTTTGAACCAATGTTTTCGCTAAAGCATGCGCCTCATTCTTCTCGATAAACGGAAGCAGACAGACAAATTCCTCGCCGCCAAATCTTGCGACAAAATCAGTTTCTCTTTTTAACTGGCTTTTCAAACATTGCGCTATGGCAATTAACGCTTTATCTCCTTCAAGATGTCCGAGGGAATCATTGTATTTCTTGAAATTGTCAACGTCAATCATTACGGCGCTTAATTGCAGGTGTAAACTTTGGCAATGTTCCCATATCAAATTCATGTATTCCAAAAATGAACGTTTGTTGTTTATTTTTGTAAGTTCGTCAGTTGTTGATAATGTTTCCAGTTTTTCAATTTCAGAAATAAGTTGCTTGTTTAACTCATTTAGCTTGATCATGTCCGTTGATCTGTTATTTTTGCTGTCATGGGGTTCTATTTTAGACAAATAACGCGCAAAGAGTTCCGCCCTGCTCTGAATACCCAGTTTGCGGTAAAGATTTTTTTGGTGAAAAAGAACCGTATAGTAACTGACTTTAAGGGTATAGGCTATTTCCTTGGGCGCTTTGCCTGAAAGCAGCATGGTAAATATTTCTTCTTCACGCGGCGTCAGGTCAAGATTGTTTTGGGCGTTAATCGCTTCCGTCTGCGCAAAAGGCAGGGAATATTCCTCCATGTCTTTAAGATAAAGACCGTCTGTCCAGTCCGCCTCAAACAATCTCTTTTGCATAAGAGGCATAAGCAAAAGACTGACGCTGACCAGCACCAGCACAACGCCGAAAGCCAGAAACTTATTCGGGCTGTCAAAATAATTGAAGTAAAGAGAAAAGATGCCGGAAACAGCAAAATACTCGACAAAGAACATGAGGCAGTACAGCCTGAACATCCTCAGGGATTTGCTGCGCTTGATAGCCCCTGCGCACATATAGCAGATAACAATGTAACCAAGACCGTCTCCCAGTCCGTATGCGAAAGAACCGGAAATGTTGGCCATCGGCGTGTCGTATAACATAGCGCCTAATCCCAACAGTGAAAAAACCAGAAACATAAGCCAGAGGTAAAGGGCGCTTCGGCCGATAAGCAGCTGGACGATAACAAGCAGGCCGACAGAAATAAATGTTCCCATACCGAACGCGAGCGCGGACAGGCTGTTATCTCCCCACTCAATATAATTTACCATACAGATGATCATGTAAAACACAATATGCAGGCCGAGGACAGACGGAACACCCGATCCTTTGCCGTCGCCGTCGATCTTGATCTCCGATTGTTTTTTACCGCATAAAAAAACGATGACAATAAAAACCGCCGTTACAAAAACAGCTCCCCATGTTTCACTTGCGGTGTGAATAACGGGTAATTCACTCCACGCGGCGTAGTAAATGCCGTAGTACAACTGAATAAGGGCGAGACCCGCGAGCCGCTCGACATTATTCAAAACAAAACAGAACAGATAAAAAGCGCAGGCGGCGCATAGTCCGTTAAAAAATTTGAAAGCCATATAAAGGACAAACTGCCCGAAACCTATCGGCAGAAAAATCAGGAAGGTCAGGAGTAACGCTGAAACAAGCGATGCCAAACGGAGGAGCGGGAGGATAAACCGTTTCGGCGTAAAGGCCAATGTGAGCTGACCTAGTCCCATGAGGAAAAACATCAGCTGGGATGATCCAAATCCCGTAAACGCAAAACCGTGGTCATAATAACGCAGATTACCCATGATGACCGCGATGGGAAAAACCAGCATAGCGGGCCACAATCCGCTCCTGATGTTACGAAAGGACAATTCGTCCCTTGTTTTAAAAAGTTTTGAAACAGTCGCATCCAGCAAGCCCTGCATAATATACTCCTTTATGTAAAGTGACAATGAAAATTAAATCTTTCTTATAGCGTGTACTTTAATTTTAATAGGGACTTGCGCTTTGCCTATTTTTACCTCGCCTGAAATTTCAACTCTGTCCGTTTCACTTACCGACAAACCGCGCCACTCTTTCGGTCCGATATCTATGATGATTTCGCCGGATGAATCACGGAACATATAATCATTGGGAGGCGGTAACGAACTGACAATATTTCCGGTAATTATTACCCATGAATCATGGGGAAGATTTTTTACCTCATTCACGGAAACAGGCTGGGTTATAGTAACGGCTTGTCCTCGTCTGGCATTCATCCTGCCGGAGCCGGATATGGTTTTTACTTCAATTGAAACCTGCCCTCTACTTACTTCTATTTCACCGCCAATAACAACTCTGTCGGAAGGTTCAACAGACAAACCGCGCCAGACTTTGGGTTCGATTTCAACAGTAATTTCCCCGGAGGAATCTCTGAATGTATAATACTTACCGCCCGGCAGCGTGTTGACTATATTACCGGATATTACTACCCAGGAATCTTTCGGGAGATTCTTTGCTTCACTGACCGTAATTCGGTCGCCTGCCATGACGGGCCGTCCCGGTCTGTTATTATCAAGGCCGGGTCTGTTAAAACCCTGTCCGTGAACAATTGCCGTTAAAAATATAAGAGATAAAAAACAGATAACAGAAAATATGCGCTTTTTCATACCTAAACCTCCTAAAACAGATTAGACCAAAATACCGTAAGCGTCAAACTTCGGCGGATAAACTTTAGCATGCCGCTCCGGTATTACCCGCCCGCTTAATCAGAAACCTATACTTTTCTGATGCCTTTTGCCCTGGTTTCAATCGTTCCATTCTTTTTCCTGTCAACCTCAACGAGAATCTGAACTCTGTCGGATGGGCCGACAGACAATCCCCACCAGTAATGCGTATCAATGTCAACGGTAATTTCACCGGTGGCGTCCCGAAAGGTGTAATTCTTACGCCCAAGAAATTGGGTTATATTGCCCGTCAACGTAACATAGGTCTTGTCAAGGGAAAGCGTCTGCAATTGATTGACGGTTACCGCCTGATAATCCGCCTGCAAGCCGCTGGTTACGGGGACGAAAGGCCCGGTAAAACCGCCGCCTTGCTGCGCAAAAACGGTTGATGCCGCAATAATCGAAACCAAACAGCAGACGGTAAAAATTGTATACTTTTTCATGGTATACCTCCTGAAATTGATTTACGTGTTATAAAACACGCATTTATAAAAAATATACGGCTGTAATAATATGTCTGCCACCTGCAAAACTCAGTAGGTTTGCCTGTTTCATGTGTTTTTTTACCTGCTAAAGCTTGTAGGTTGGGTGAAAAAACGATATTGAATTGATTATTTCTCGTCTCCTTGACAAATAACGACCCTTTACTTACCGTTAAAAAATGCCTTCCGGTGTTTTCGCGATATTGCCTGAAAATTTCTTTTCTCCTCTTGCGAGTGTAAATCACGAGCATTATGCGGCTCTTTTGGTACTGTACTACCGGCTTTTTCAGGAAAATACCAGAGAGCTGGAAAGGGAATTGGTGGTTCGGGAATTTATGAACTATCTTTCTCTTCACCGCGACAGCTTAAAAGAAGAAGAAGAGGAACCTGTAAAAGAGTCGGCTATTAACACACCTTACGATAATCCTTCTTTACATATTGAAACGGGCGCTCAGGAACTGGATTTTGGCGTTAATGAGGTTATTAACGAAAACCGCGGCGATAATCGCACTGTTCATGAAAACCATTCCGCAGATGAACGAACTTTGGCAAGCAAGTTTCTGCGAAGGTTTATAAATGCCGGATGGCTTGCCGAAGAAACTTTGGCTGACTTTACCAAAGTGATTAACATTACATCATGGGGCAAGCCTTTTATGAAATCTCTTGCCGACATTGACGGCGGTCTTAAAACCGAATACGAAAGCCATGTTGTTACAGTTTACTCCATGCTCTGTGGCGAAACAATAAAAAAAGACGGACATCACGCGGTACTCAAAGCGCACGAAGAATGCCGCTCTCTGATTGATTCCCTGAAGGTTTTATCCCAAAGCATCAAAGGTTATTACGACAATCTTAACGCGGAAGCGGTACGCTCTCTGGCTTCATCGGCGTTACATGAACATTATGATCTCTACATGGGGGAAGTACTGGATAAAGCGTACAAGCGGTTAAAAACTTCCGACAATGTTTCCCGTTACCGTCAGGGTATTTTCAAACAGGTTGCGGCGCTGCTAAAAGACGACCAATGGCTTGATGAAAACGCGGGCAAGTATATGCGAATACTTCAAACAAGCCGGGAGAATTGCCGCGATAAACTAACGCTCATGCTGGAAGAAATTCGGGACGATTTAAAATCCGTTGATCCTTTGGAAGATGAAATCGACAGAAGAAACGCCGCCTATTCCCGTAGAAGTACGGAAATCATCAAAACCTACATTGAACCGGACAGCACAATAGCCGGAAAAATCGGACAGCTTATTAAAGCGATTTACGGCGGCAATGAAAAAGTTAAATCCGGCATTGTTCACAACCTGCACCGTATCAGATTCCTTTCACCTTCCAGTCTGATTCTTTCCCGGAAAAGAGCGGAAGGTGATTTTATTACCGCTCCCTCAAAAGCCGATGTTGAAGCGCTTGACCAATCTGAAGCGGAATTTCTTGAACGCATGAAGAAACGTCTTTCCATTAAACGGATTAACGCGTGGCTTGACGAACAGGGCGGGAAGAAAAAAATTCTTACTCCCGAAAAACTAATCACAGGAGAAGATTCCTATATCCGTTTTATTTATGCCCTGCTTTACGGCGACTCACGGAACAATTTTGGTTATATTATTGAAGAGATTGATGAAAAAAAAGCAAAAACCGATTCGGTAAAAGCGGCGGATTATGTGGTTCCCGACATACGTTTTCGCAAAAAGATCGATAATCGCGTCTCTGTTGACGGAGATAACCCATGAACCAAGACCTTGACGCTCTTTTCCTGATACGCGATCTTTCAAGCGATGAGTTTGAAAAATTTAAGACGGCGCTTCATATACTTACATCAAAAACTTTTATAATTCGCGGCATTGACAAGGAACAGGAACTTTACGATTTTACCGTAAGGAACAACGCGCTTTTTGACGCGTGGTTTTCCTGCATGGACGCTTCTCTGGTACGGGATGAAAGTTTAGGGGTTATCGCCTTTCGGGGCTGGGGAAATACCAGACTCTATTTTTCAAAAGATGAAATCTGCGCTGTTCTTGTTCTGCGTCTCCTATACGAAGATAAAAAAATCGAAGTAACGTTAAACAAATTTCCAATGGTAACAGTAAGGGATTTTCAGGACAAGTACAACGCCATGACCGGAGACGAGATAAATAAAACCGCCCTTAAAAAAGTTTTAACTAAACTTTCTTCCTGTAAATTAATTTCCGTAGAATCGCAGGACTATACGGACCCAGAAGGGATCATCCAACTGTATCCGAGCATTCCCATAAGCATAGATCGTAATGCTCTGGACAACGCCGTCGCCTTGCTGGGAGAAAAAAGCGAAGACGGCGAAGACGCGGAGGACGAATCTTGATAACACTGGAACGTCTGCGGCTTGTTAATTGGCACAACTTTGACGATGAGGTAATAGAAATAGGGAACCGCTGTCTTCTTGCCGGCGATAACGGTTCCGGCAAGTCAACGATCATTGACGCAATTCAATATGTAATGGCGGCTAATCTGAGGATGGCGCGGTTTAATTCCGCCGCGGACGAGCGCCGAGGCGGAGGGCGCGATCTAATGGGATATGTGCGCTGTAAACTCGGCAGTGAGTCAACCGAGTACCGACGAGGCGACACAATAGCCCACGTAATGCTGGAGTGGAAAACCGATAACGGCGGTTTTGCCTGCGGCGTATATATCGAAGCCTACAAGGACAATCACCATACCGAACATTTTTGGATCGGGAACATAGGTTCTAAAGATTCAATACGGGCGATAAATATCCGTAACGAGAAAAACGAACCGCTGGCGTTCCGTCAGTTTAAAAATGTACTTACGGAAAAAAGTTTTAATGACTATCCCACAAAACAGCAGTATGTAAAAGACCTGACCAACCGGCTTGGAGTTTTCAAACGGCAGCCCGATGTAAACCCTTACCTTGATTCACTTACCCGTTCCATCGGTTTTAAGCCCCTTGATTCCATCGATCAATTTGTGTGCGACTTTATTCTCGAAGAAAATCCCGTGTCAATTCAGGACATGAAACAGAACCTTGAAAATTACAAAGAAGCGGATCGGCAGGCAAAAGGAGCGATTGCGAAAATAGGAGTGCTAAAAAAACTCTGCGCCAAAGCGGCGGAATGGCGCAATTACGACGGGCTTATTATCAAACAGGAATATTTAAAACTCAGAATCGAACTGGAAAATGAAAAACAAAAGAAAGACAACGCGGCGCGCCAGTTTACGGAAACACAGAACAAACTGGATTTCACTAACCGCGAAATTGACGCGTTAAACCAAAAGCGGTTGGACGCGGAACAGGAACTGAGGGCTTTGGATCAAAGTCTTGCCGCCAATAACGCGCATCGGCTCTATGAAGAAATTAGAGCGCGTATTGAGCGAATAAACCTCGACCTTGCCAAACAAACAGAACAGGCAGAAAAATACCGGAACTTAAAATCCCAGTGCGAAGCGCTTTTAAATCGCGCGTTGACAGAAAACTTTGACGGCGAAGTCGCCGCCCTTGCCGAAGAAGCGAGGAAATACCAAAACGAAAAATACATCGCCGAACGGAAAAAGGATGAAGCGCAAAATTCGCTCCGTGACATTCGTTCGGAACTGGCGGAACTTGATAGAGGCATACTCCGCTATCCCGATGCTCCGCGAGAACTGCGGTCGGCGCTGGAGAAAGCTGATATTGAATCTTTCTTTTTGGCGGAAGCGGCGGAAATAACCGAACCTGACTGGGTTGACGCCGTTGAAGGCTGGCTCAACACAAGACGCTTTGCCATTTTAGTCGCTCCCGAAAATTTTCAAAAAGCCATTGAAATATACAACCGCCTTCCCCGTTCTGTAGCCGGCGCTTTTATTCCCAATATCGAAAAGATGCGGGACGCGAAAGCAAAACTTGGTTCACTCGCGGAGATAGTCAAAGCCGAAGGTTATGCGCGTATTTATATCCACTACACATTGGGAAAAGTAATGCGTTCTGATCTTTCAAGTCTTAAAACTTATGATTCTGCTGTTACCAAAGAATGTATGACTTATACAAATCATACCGCTTCACGGATCAAAGAAGAAGTTTACAGCCGTCATTATTTAGGAAGAACCGCGCTGGAGGAACGCAGGAAATTCCTGTCTGCCGAAGCCTTGCGTGTCGAAACCGAATTGACCGCTGCCGAAAGAGAGGAACGGGAAGCGCGGAACCGTGAAGATTGTTGTAACCGTGTAATCCGTTTTCTACCGGAATTGAAATACCTTTTTCCATCTGTTACAAACGCGGAATCTCTTGCGGAACAGCTTGCCTCAGCGGAGAAAGAACTTGACGCGATAGACACGCAGTCATTCAAAGAATTGGAAAATAAACGCGGTGAATTGGAACAACATCTTAATCTGTTAAAAGAAGATAACAACCGTTTACAAAAAACATGCGGAAGCCTGAACAATAAATTATCTAACTGCCGTGAAAACCTTGATCAATTTACCCAATTTCAGGAAGAAAAAGAAGAGTCTGTAAAAATATTCGGCAATGATCATCCTCTTATGATCGGTGAATGTGAGGAATACGCGCAAGATAAACTTTCAAAAAGCAGTATTGCTGAACTTACCAATACCTATGAGGCGACATTAAAAGGATTCAAGACCCGTACTGAAACGTGTAAAAGAGAGTACAACAAGCTTGTTCGTGATTATGAACAAGAGTTTCATTATCTTCTGGGTATGGAACCTTCGGATAATGCCGAAGCGGAAACTTTGTTGAAGCGGCTTGAAACATCAGAACTGCCTCAGTACCGTGAAAAAATCGCGAAGGCATATCAGGACGCGGAAAAAGAATTCAAAGAACATTTTATTTCCCGCCTTAACGAACACATCGAAGAAGCCAGAGAAAGTTTCAGCGAAATTAATGATATTCTGCGCACTCTTCATTTCGGACGGGATCAATACTGGTTTCATCTTGAAGAACTTAGCGAGCGCAAAGGACAAATTGAAGTTATCAGACAGGCGGCAAAGATACCTACCGCGGAAGAAGGGCTTTTTTCCCAGCTTCTCGATCCGTCTGAACGAAGAGCGGCGGAAGAACTGTTTAACCGGATATTAAATTCTCCGCTGGATTCAAAAGAGCTTAAAGCAATTTGCGATTACCGCACTTACTTTCACTACGACATCAGAATCAAAGAAACTGATAATCTTGACGATACCGGCAATCCTGTAATTCTTTCACTCTCAAGAGTACTCAAGGAAAAATCCGGAGGCGAGTCGCAAACTCCATATTACGTGGCTATCGCCGCAAGCTTCTACCGTTTTTACAAAGCGCGTCCGGAGACTACAGTGCGTCTGGTAATTTTTGACGAAGCCTTTAACCGCATGGACGACGAACGGATCGGAAAGATACTTTCGTTCTACAATAATCTCAATTTACAGATCATTACTTCGGTTCCGCCGGAAAAAATTGAAGCTATCGCCCCTTACATGGACAGAATCAATGTGATAAGCCGTTTCGGCAGCGCGGTAAAAGTGAGAGACTGCCACATTGACGCCATTGATTCAAATGATATTGACATAAGCGTATGAATTTTTATATCCGTAATAAACAAGGGCAGGTAAAATGACAAGTTGGGAAAAAAAGATTATTGATGAGTTTATAAGCCATTATTTTGATTCCACGTCGGAAACAGGAGAGGATCGAAGTGTTTTGCGTGTTCGTTCCTCTCTGCTTTTCCCCGATTTTGACGCCAGCCATCCCGATGAGAAAGAATCTTATCTGGAAGCCGCGGAATCCCTGCAACGAAAAGGAATAATAAATCTCAACTGGGAAAAACGGGGTAAGGGCGAGCGGTTAAAAACTTTAAGCTGTGAAAATTTTGAAAAACTTTTTGAAGAAGCCGGCAGATCGTATCCTAAAACCGAAGCTGAAAAAATCAGGGCAATGTTAGGTGAAAAAGTTAAATTCTTCAAAGAGGCGGTAGTAAATCCGTCGATTTTGAAGTGTGCGCCGCCGGGCATAGATCCTGTTAAGATAACGGAAATAACCGCTTTTCTTGAATATTTATCCCTGCATTTTGGTCCCCGTGAAATAGGGCAAGGACTCGATCAACACGTCATGGAAGATTTTATTCAGCTTCTGGAATTCTGTTCAGGTCCTGCCCAACAGGAAAAAGTAACTACCCGCGCTTTGTCAATATCACTCTATAAGGATTCAAAACATCTGGAAAACCTTCTGACTCTTTGCGGTCCTCTCCTTTCCCGCGAGCAAAAAAACAAAACCGTTCCCGATCTTTCTTTTTTGGAACGCTCTTATCCTGAAACCATGATTGCCGGAAAAATATTTTTCACATTCAAAGAAAATTACAAAAAAGATAACAAAAATCGGCCTTTTTTCAACGATAATGCTTTTATACAAGGTTTCCCGCTTGAAACGGTGGAGATGATTGACGGTATAGGGTATATGAGCGGGAAAGACAAGAGTTATGTGTTAACCATTGAAAACAAGGAAACATTTTACGCGCTGGCGCGTCCGCAAAACCGCAGCACAAGCGAGTTACTTTCCATGTTTGACTGTTTTCTGTATGTCGGCGGTTACTCCAACCGCGCCGCTGCCGCAATGATAAAAATATTAGCTGTGTCAAATTTCAACTTTTATCACGCCGGAGATTTGGACCCTGACGGGATTCTCATTTTACAGCACATTCTAGAATTGGCCGGAAGACCGGTAACCCCTCTGCGGATGGATGCCGCCACCTTTGATCAATACCAAGACTGGGCGCGGCCTCTTACCAAACCAATGCTCCGCCAAATAGAAAAAATCAGGGAAGAAACAAAGGCTATCCCCGAACTGTCCGGACTTTTACGACGTATTGAGGAAACGGACATGGGTGTGGAGCAGGAGATTATTGATTATCGGTTAAAACGATGACGGGGATATTACATTTCATCTCCGGTAAATTTTTTCAGTTCTCTGCTAAATTCTTCAACATCAGTTACCATTCTCCATTCGATATTTATATCGGAATTTTCTTTTTTTAATAATTCAAAAAACTTTTTCTGTGTCACTACTGCGATTTTATCAGAGTTGCGAGGGTTATCGCTTTTAGCCTCCACTATATAGTGAATTTTTACTTGTTCCGAGTTTTGTCCATGAACGGTAAATACAAAATCAGGACTGGTTGTACCTCCGGTATAAGTAGGCAGTCTTATACTTTTTTTAGGTAATTTTCCGTAAACATTAACTTGTTTTGGCAGTTTAGCAGTTAAAACTTTATGCTCAATCTCACTGTCATATAATGCCTTGTCATATAAATAACGAGTATAATCCATTT
>Ga0268262_10002153_pt1 | contig 23172 bp, 26 predicted proteins | sample TergutNc150P3_FD_190354 | JGI IMG/M metagenome (GOLD analysis project Ga0268262, IMG submission 190354) | Nasutitermes corniger P3 segment gut microbial community from laboratory colony in Florida, USA - Nc150 P3 (SPAdes) (version 2) | ecosystem: Host-associated > Arthropoda: Insects >...
TATAAAACTTGAGGATGAAATAAAAAAATTCGAATATAACATTTCCTCTTCCGGCGATTATTATAAGAGCTACGCTCAGGTACGGCAGGATATGTCTTCGCTCTCTATTAAGCGCCATAAAATGCAGGTTGTGTTAGGAGAAGCCGAAGAGGATGTGACCAAGATCCTGGACCAGACCCGAAGCGCCGCGCAGACCATGATAAATATTTTAAACGGTATCCTTGGGAAGGATTCAAAAGGGAAGTATTTTCCTTTGACAAATCTTTCAAAGGTTGTGGGAAAAAACACAGACTTCATTTCCGGAATGAGCGATGTAATTCAGAAGTTTCAATTTGTACTAAGGATTATGGATGACATAGAAATTATGGAAAATGGAAGATAGAAACGCGTGTACGATTATAAAGAACCATGGAAACTAAAGATCGTCGAAGTTCTGTCAGGTTTTAATGAATCAATCGATCCTGCCCAGGTTATCGCTGAAATCCCCCCAAAGAGCGAGATGGGTGATCTTGGTTTTCCGATGTTTGGCTTCGCAAAGCTTTTTAAAAAAGGGCCTGCCCAAATTGCTCAGATGGTCGCGGCGAAACTTCCGGGTTCCGTGGCAGACGGGCCCTATGTAAACGTGCGCCTTAACCGGAGCGAGCTTGCCAGGGATATTCTTTCAGAGTTGCTGGACGGTGCAAATCAAGGCGAAACACAGGTGGGCAGACCCCCTACTCTTGTTGGCAAGCGGGTCATGGTTGAGTTTTCAAGTCCAAACACCAATAAGCCCCTCCATCTGGGGCACCTCCGTAACGATGTGCTGGGCGAAAGCATTTCCCGAATCCTCTCCGCCTGCGGTGCAGAAGTCCGCAGGGTCTGCATAATTAACGACAGGGGCATTCACATCTGCAAGTCCATGCTGGCTTACAAAGAGCAGGGCGAGGGCAAAACTCCGGAATCTGAGGGGATAAAAAGCGATCGCTTCGTGGGGGACTGGTATGTAAGGTTCAGCCAGGGCTTGAAAGAGGAAACCGAAACTCTGGAAAGGGAAAAGGGGCTTAGCAAAAAAGAGGCCGAAGCCCAGGCCCCCATGCTGCTCCGGGCGCAGGAACTGCTCCGCCAATGGGAAGCCGGGGACAGCGAAACTGTAGAACTCTGGAAAAGGATGAACGCCTGGGCCATTGACGGCTGGAAGGAGACTTACAAGCGCACCGATGTTTTTTTTGACAAGTATTATTACGAAAGCCAGACCTACCTGCTTGGCAAAGATGAGATTTTAAAGGGCCTTGAAAAGGGGTTTTTTTACCGGCAGGATGACGGCGCTGTCGCGGTGGATCTTACGGCGGAAAAGCTGGACAAAAAAATTCTCTTGCGAAGCGACGGCACTTCGATTTACATAACCCAGGACTTAGGAACCGCCATCAACCGGCACAAAGACTGGCCCTTTGACAAGCTGGTCTACGTGGTCGGCTCTGAGCAGCAGTACCATTTTAAAGTTCTCTTCGTTCTTTTGGAAAAGCTGGGCTATGAATGGGCCAAAAATCTCTATCACCTTTCCTATGGCATGGTGAACCTGCCGGAAGGCAAGATGAAAAGCCGTGAAGGCACCGTTGTTGACGCCGACGATCTAATCGACAGCTTGCGGGACATGGCTTTGGAAGAAATACGCAGCAAAGAAAGGGAAGAGGCTTTAAGCGACCCGGAAGAAACGGCAGAAAAAATCGCCCTTGGGGCGCTTCATTATTTTCTTTTGCAAGTTTCCCCAACCAGGGATATACTTTTTGACCCCAAAGAATCCCTTTCTTTTAACGGAAACACTGGGCCGTACCTGCAGTACATGGGCGCCCGTATTTCGTCCCTCTTGCGCAAGGCCGAAGAAAGGGCAGGTGTCAACGCCGCCCAGTCGCAGCTCGAGCTGCTAACAGGCGACGCCGAATGGGAGATGATTAAGACCCTGGGGGCTTACAACGACGCCGTGGCAAACGCCGCGGCGAACATGGATCCTTCCCTTGTGGCGGCTTACCTTTACGAGCTAGCCAAGGCCTTCAGTCGCTTTTACCACGACTGCCCAATTTTAAGCGAGGAAGAGCCGGAGCTTGCCGGAGCAAGGCTGGCCCTTTGCCGGGCGGTGCTGGTTGTGCTGAGGGATGCTATGAATCTGGTGTGCATTCCGTTCCTTGAGGCTATGTAGGACAATTTTTCCAAAGATCTCACGCAGAGGCGCAGAGGACTCTGGTTAGAACTTATACCTAAATAGCTCTCACAAAGGCACAGAGCTTCACAAAGGACACAAAGAAAAACGAAGAGTTTAAAATTTTTGGACAGATGCCAATTAGTGGAACAAATTGCTTTGACTCCTGGCCTTGTCAATAGTTCTTCTTATAGTAGCCGGTTCTATTTCTGCCAATAAAGCCTGTGCTTGAGCGCTTGTCAGGTTAATCATAACCTGTATTGTAACCATGTTGTATGCATTCCTTGATACTGCTTGATTGGAAGCGATAAGCAGCAATGGTACGCCTGCCATTCTGGTTGCCTGTGTGTTTGTATCAAACCTAAAGAACAGATCATTAAGATTGCCGCTTTCAGCCCTTTGGGGGCCGGAGCCTTGTATAACATTTACCTTGTTTATGGCCGACTCCGGCAATTCCCGGGAAATGTTTGCGTTTTCCTTTTCTCGCAATGGCTTCCCACTCAATAAATTTTTTCATGTTGTTTCTGAAAATTGTCAAATCATTTTCAGTTAAAGCTATCCAAACAGGCGTTCCGGTAACAGCAATCTGATAAAACAAGTAATATATGTTTTTATCAGTATCAAACCTCATTTTATTTAACTGATGTAGTACACTTCAATATGGATATTGCCATAGAGTTCAATCCCGCCGCTTTTAAACACGGCGTAAGTGAGGCAGATATCCGCTTGGCTTTTGACACTGCCAAATATGATGGTTGGTTTAATGGGGACGAAGGACAAGCCAAAGACAAATATTTGCTTGTTGGTTTTGATCGCAAAGGCAACCCCCTGGAAATTCTTTACAACTTTAACGGCGATAATACAATAAATGTATTCCATGCGATGAAATGCAGGAATATCTATTACCACTTGATACAGAAGGAGGGGTAAGCATGGCAAGAATGACCGATGAAGAAGCGGATTACTGGGACGAATACTATACCAAAAATCCGCCAATACCCGGGCCAAACGGAACAGGATTTTTTACCCAGCAGCGTAAAGCCGCCCGTTCCATAACCATTGACAACCTTTCGGCAGACTGGCTGATGACTAAAGCCATAGCCGCCCAAAAAACGCCCGCTGAAATTATTAGAGATATGGTTCAAAAGGAAATTGCCGCTTCGCTATAGTTTCACATCCTCTCGAAAGCCTCTTGATCAAATTCATAAAAATGAGGTATAAATATCTTCCAGTCGTGTTTTGAAGGATGAGATATATGTATGTGTTGATGGAATTTAAGGGAAAACAGTACAAGGCCGAAAAAGGGGCCGTTTTAGAGGTTGATAAGATCGATGCCGAAGTCGGGCAGGCGGTAGATATTGATTCAGTGCTTCTTGTTTCCGGGGACAAAGTCGCCGTGGGCGCTCCCTATGTTCAGGGCGCAAAGGTTCAGGCGGTGGTTGAGGGCCATAAAAAGGCAAAAAAGATCATCGTTTTTAAGTATAAGCCCAAAAAGGATTATCGGCGCACGCAGGGACACCGCCAGCAGTATTCGGTAATTAAAATTAACGATATTGTAGGGGTTTAGAAAGATAAATTCGTGATTAAAGCGGATTTGGTTCTGAACGAGGCTGGGCTGCTAAGGTCTTGCCGGGTGTCAGGACATTCCGGGGCCGGAAAGCGGGGCGGCGACATAGTTTGCGCCGCGGTTTCGGTTCTTACAAGGACAATTGTTCGTGTTCTTTCCGGAAGGGAAGGCATAACAACCCGGGGTGAAATTCCGAAAGAAGGGATTTTTTTTCTGGAAACGGAATATACGCCGGAAGGCAGGGAATTTTTGGCTGCCGCAGGGGCTTTCTTAATCGAGGGCCTGCTTTCGGTTTCCGAAGAATTTCCGGATCATTGCATGGTAAAGGTAAATACGGAACGGAGGAATAAATATGGCGCGTAAACGAGGCGGAAGCGGAGCAAAGAACGGAAGGGATTCAAACCCCCAATATTTGGGAGTAAAGGTTTTTGGCGGAGGCGTGGTAAAGGCCGGCACTATCCTGGTGCGCCAACGGGGAACTCGCATTCATCCGGGAGCCAACGTGGGCTGTGGGGGCGATTATACCCTCTTTGCCCTTAAAGACGGAACAGTTTCCTATGCGCAGCGCCGCGGCCGGAAAATGGCCGTTGTATCGCCTACGGAATCCTGATTATTTTCAAAATATTCTCACGCAGAGCTCGCGTAGGCGCGGAGAATGAGGCGCTGTTACCAAATTTTACGTCTTCTACATGCTTTTTATTATTTGGAAGATGAAAATAAACATGAAAGAGGAATCTGGCTTTCTCATTACTAATATCCCTTTGCGTCCGCGAACCGAAGGTTCGATGCGCCTCTGCGTGATGATCTTCTCAAAAAAGAGCTTGTTTGAAGAATATTTAAAGAAAATTATTAAATTTAATAGACTAATAGTCGGGCTATGCTATGCAAAAATTCGCGGATGAAGCGCTCATTGAAGTTTCGTCAGGCTCAGGCGGAAACGGCTGTGTAGCCTTTCACCGTGAAAAATATGTGCCGCGCGGCGGGCCGTCGGGGGGCGATGGGGGTCGCGGCGGGGACGCAATCTTTACAATCAGGCGCAACTTGCGGACTCTTTCGCATCTAAGGTACAAACAAAATTACAGGGCCGAGAACGGCCTTGACGGCTCCGGCAGAAACCGCCACGGCCGTAACGGCGAAGACGTGTTTATACCGCTGCCGCCGGGTTCCATAATAAAGGACGCCGAAACCGGAGAACTTATCATGGATTTCGGAAAGGATGAAAAGGACTTCCTCTTTTTGAAGGGTGGAAACGGCGGCTGGGGAAACGTTCATTTCAAATCGTCAGTGAACCAGGCCCCAAGAAAAGCCCTGCCGGGGAAACCCGGTGAAAAGCGGCGCGTTCAAGTGGAGCTTCAAATGCTTGCGGATGTAGGGCTGGTGGGCTTTCCAAACGCGGGAAAATCATCGCTGTTGGACAAGTTTACCAATGCAAGGCCCCGAATAGCCCCATATCCTTTTACTACCAAAATACCCAATCTAGGCGTTCTAACCCTTGGCGCTGGAGGCAAAGCCGGTTTACCTGACGATGACGCAAGGGATATAATCATCGCTGATATTCCGGGGCTTATCGAGGGCGCTTCAGAGGGCCTTGGCCTGGGAATTCGCTTTTTAAAGCACATTTCCCGTACCGCTGCTCTGGCTTTTCTTATAGACTTGGGGGAGGATAACTACTTAGAGGCTTTTGACACGCTGTATAAAGAGCTCGATGTGTTTTCAGAAAAATTAACCTTAAAGCGGCGGGTTATTGTCGGCACAAAACTGGACCTTGAAAATGCCGAAAGCAGGCTTGAGGAACTAAAAGAGAAATACCCCAACGAAAAAGTTTTGGGAATTTCGGTTTTTTTGGGGCTTGGCTTACAGGAACTGGCTTTGCTTTTGAGTTCTATGGTCGAAGAGGAGGAACCAGCGTGAAGTACGCGATTCTTGGAGGCAGCTTTAATCCAATACACATCGGCCACCTTTTTCTGGCTGACGTGGCGCTTACAAAGTTCGGTTACGACCGTGTTATCCTTATTCCGGCTTTTCAGTCCCCCCTGAAAGACAGTCCGCAGGGTTCTTCACCCAAAGACCGCCTGGATATGCTGTCTGCTTCAATCGCAGGCGATCCCAGGCTGACTATTGATGACTGCGAGTTAAGCCGCGAAGGCATTTCCTACACAATTGACACAATAAAGGTAATAATATCCCGCTACGAACCCGAGGGGAAGCCAGGCCTAATTATAGGGGATGACCTTGTTTCAGCTTTTAATAACTGGAAAGACCCGGAAGAAATTGCCGAGCTTGCCGACATTATTATTGCAAGCAGGCTTGATGCAAGGACAGATTTTGCAGCCTTTCCTTATCCGCATAAAACTCTGGACAATGAGCTGATAAATGTAGCGTCAGTGCAGATACGAAAGAAAATAAATTCAGGCGAAGCCTGGCGTTTTTTTGTTCCCTCCGGCGCCAGGTGTATTATTGAGGACAGGGCCCTTTACGGGTTTTCAAAAACCCAGGACGAAGGGAAATTGGAAAAAGAAAACAGCATCCTTGCGGAAACCATTGTAAGCGTAGAGAATGATGTTCGCGCCTGTCTGGACCCTGAGAGATTTATGCATTCCAGAAATACTGCCCTGCTATCGTGGGATCTCTGCCGCCGTTTTGGGTTTGATCCTCAAAAGGGATATTTGGCGGGAATAGCCCATGACATCTGCAAAGAGATGGAAGAAAGCGAGCTTGCACGCCTGGCCCGCCAGGATAGCGGCGGCATTTCAAAGCTGGAACAAAAAAGGCCCGGCTTGCTTCATGCGCGGGCGGCGGCAGTGTATGTCAACAAAAAATATGGCGTAAAGGATAAGGACATCCTTGAGGCAATAAGGTATCATACCACCGGGATTCGCGACATGGGGCCCATTGCCAAGGTCGTTTATATAGCGGACAAGATAGAAATGTCCAGAACCGGAGTGGATCCTGTTTTGAGGAAAATGAGCCAGGAAAGCGATTTGGATACTCTTTTTACGGAGGTTTTAAGCGATACCGTGACCTTCCTTAAATCCCGCCACCTGGATATATCTTATGGTACAAGAAGGCTGCTGGCAGCAATGCGAAAAAAGAATAAGCTATGAGAAAGACAAAAATTGACGCCAGTGCTTTTCTTCTGATACTCATTGTTTTGCTTCTGGTTGGCGGCGTTGTGTTTGCCGCCTCATATCTCCGCTCCGATCCAATCGTGGAATCTCTGGAAGAAGACAGGGTTATCAATACCCTTTTTGTTATCGAAGACAAGGATAAACCGTTATGTTCATACGTGCTTATGTACTATCCAGCCACAAAGCGGGCGGCGATTTTCGACATTCCCGGCTCTCTGGGCCTGATTATTCAGCGCATTAACCGCGTAGACCGTATTGACAGGATATACGATCCCCGCAGAATTGCGCCTTATACAGACGAGCTTGAAAAACTTTTGGGGATAGACATTCCCTTTTCCATAGTTATTACACTTGAAAACCTGGGCAAGATAACAGACCTGATTGAAGGGGTGGAGCTTTTTATTCCTTTACCGGTGGATGAATTCCAAAATGAACACATAATGTTTCCTTCTGGTATAACCTGCCTGGACGGCGATAAAGCCAGGGTTTACATCACCTACGAGCTGCCGGAGGAAAGCAGCGAAATGGCGGTATACCGCCGGCAGCGTTTTTTTGTGGGCTTAATAAAACGCCTGGGAGCCCAAAACAGCTTTTTAAGAAACCCCCAAATCGCCGGAGTTTTTCATTCCCTTCTTAAAACAGGAATCAATGCGCGGGCGAAAAACGCGCTTTTTGAAAAATTTGCCGGGATTGATACCGACAGGATTAATATTCAATCTGTAAGCGGAAACGTCAGGGAAGTCTCAGGGCAGCCATTGATATTTCCGCACTGGGACGGAAACTTGATAAAGGAAATTGTCCGCCAAACCCTTGCGAGTCTGGTTCAGCCTTCAAGTGAAACAATGGGCGACAGGATTTTTACTGTAGAGATTCTCAACGGAACAACCGTTAATGGCCTTGCAGGGCGCACAGCGGAACTCTTTGGGGGGTTTGGCTACGATGTCATTTCCATAGGAAACGCGGATCGTGATGACTATGAAAACACGGTTATAATTAACAGAACAGGCTTGCAGGACATGGTACTGGCATTTGGTGAAGTAATACGCTGCAGCAATGTCCGTACCGATTCTACGGTTCCGGACGATGAAGGAATAGATCTTAGTATTCAAAATTTAAATTATCAGGCGGATCTTACGCTTATAATCGGAAAGGACTTCAATGGACGATACGTTACAAATTAACGCTCTGGAACTGGGAAAACTCCTGGCAGACCACAATGGCCTTAATGTGGTGGTGATGGACATGAGGTCTCTCAATTTTTGGACTGACTTTTTTATTATAGCTACGGTTACCAGTAATACTCACCTTTCAGGGCTCCAGCGGCATATAAAAGACTACACACAGGAAAAGGGAATGGAAATCCTTCACCGCTCAAAAAGGCCCGATACTAATGAATTGTCTTCCGAAGAATGGAGCCTGCTGGATCTTGGCGGCATAGTAATTCATCTTATGACAGCCAAGATCCGTAACTTTTTTGAGCTGGAAAGGCTATGGAGCGCTGCTCAAATTATCTTCGGAGAGGCAGACCATTAACTTCGGGTTCAGTGGAAACAACTTCCGGAGGGGTAACTACTCATCAAACTCGCCGTAGGGCAGATCATCATCGTAGTCGAAACCATCTTCCTCGCTGTCGTAGTCCTCGTCTTCATCTTCGCTGTCTAAGGCATCATCGTCATCATCGAAGTTTTCGTCGAAGGCATCTTCATCGTCATCATCGAAGCTTTCGTCGAAACCATCTTCATCATCATCGCCGTCTTCATCATCAAAGACAAAAAATGGAAGATTCTCATGCTGCCCTACGGAGGAATCATCGTTCCAAAAAAGCATCAGGGCAAGCTGTTGTGACATAGCAGCCTCAGGCAGCGAGGTTGCCTCTAACCCTGATTTAGGGTTGTTTAAGGTCTCATCCAGAACCATAGTATTCTCCATAACTTATTTGTTTTCGTTAATTTCTATAGAAACATTAAGGACAGATTTCAAATCTGTCAACTGGTTTTTTTCATTCTATTTTTATTATAATTTAATCATATAATTAACCCATTTTTAAGCGGGACAAAATTTTGTGGAAAAGAAATCTTTCGGAATTTGTACTATCGAAGCCCCATGCAAAATAAACCTTCACCTCGGTATTGGCAAAAGAAGAAACGACGGTTTCCATTCCATTGAAAGTATATTTGCGACCTTGGCCTTTTCGGATACTTTAAGGCTTGAATTTAGCGGTTTAGATGGGGAAATCAGCCTTTTTACCAACTGGGAAACCCAAGCTGAAGATATTCCTGACGAAAAAAATCTTCTTTTAAGGACAATTTCCCTTTTCAGGGAGCAAACCGGCTTTAGAAAGGGGCTTATTGCCCGTTTGGACAAGCGTATTCCCCTTGGATCGGGGCTTGGGGGGGGCTCTTCCGATGCCGCCGCCGCACTTCTGGCCCTGAATCTGCTTTCCGGCTCAGCCCTTTCTATGCAAAGCCTGACGGAAATGGCCGCCGTTTTGGGGAGCGACGTTCCTTTTTTCCTTACAGGGGGGACTGCGTATGTAAGCGGCCGGGGAGAAATGGTAGAACCGGTGAAATCACCTGGCCAACTGTGTGTTGTCTTGGTAAAGCCTTCGTTAAAAAGCGATACAGCTCTCGCTTACAGACTGCTCGACCGCTTAAGAGAGCAAGGGGACGTTGAGGAAAAAAGGGCTATTCCTAAGGATAATTTAATCCTTTCCCTGGAAGGCGACAGCGAAAAATGGCCTTTTTTCAACGATTTTTTGCCGGTTTTTCTCTGCCAGGATTCCGCAAATTCGGCCATTTACCGGGGCATTTTGGAATCATTGCGCGGTTTAGGCGCTTCTTTTGTCAGTATTTCTGGTTCCGGCTCGTGCTGTTTTGGTGTTTTTTGCACAAAAACTAAGGCGGAAAAAGCGGCGGAAAGGCTTAAGGAAGGAAATACTGCCATATCTACTTTTTTTCTTGCGCATAGAGCCGATCCGGTATTAGAATAATAATATCCGTCATTAAAACGTCGGATATTATCACGATAAGCGACATTAAAACGTCGCTTATCTCCCAGTAACTGTATACAGGAACAGCAAAGGAGATGCGTCGATGGAGATAACGGACATACGGGTACGCAAAGTGGCAGGCGAAGGAAAACTTAAAGCCTATGTGACGGTTACATTTGACGATTGCTTTGTAATTCATAATGTAAAGATCATCGAAGGAAAAAACGGGGTTTTCATTGCTATGCCGAGCCGAAAAACCCGCGCCGGAGAATACAAGGATGTGGCTCATCCGATTCACCCTGAATTCAGGGCGGAGCTTCAAAACAAAATCCTGGAAAAATACGACAAGGGAAGCGGCCCTGACGATCCTACCATGGAGATATGAAGAAACCTTTTGTTTCCGCTTTGTTTTTGTTTTCGGTTAGCATTGCGGCTACCGCCCAACAGCTCCCCATAATAATTATTGTAAACAACACGGGCTTCACTATTAATTCGATCTATATAAGTCCCGCAAATTCCGACGCCTGGGGACAGGATATTTTGCGCGGCGGAACCCTTCAAAAAAGCAGCTATATCCACGAGCTTCCAAGCCCGTTAAGCAGGGAAAGCGTGTACGACATCATGCTCAAAAACAATGAAGGGCAAGAGTTCATTAAATGGGATGCCAGGATTAGCGATAACGCGCAGATTATCTTTACAACGGATGATCTGGCTAAAAGAGAGGATCCGGCCCCGGCGGCGAATACAAGGGTTCTTGTTCAGGGGGCTTCGCAGTCATCGGCAACTGCCGCTTCTTCCGCTGTTGGCATAAATACCGTACGCCGCGCGATAGTAAGTACTGCGCAACGCTACCTTGGGGCACGCTATGTGTACGGCAGCCAGTCGCCGCCAGAGAAATTTGACTGCTCGGGGCTGGTTAATCAGGCCTACAAGGAAGGCGCTAACATCGCCATTCCGCGCAGCACATCGGAAATCTGGGCAAAAGGAAGGCGGATAAGCAAAGCAGACCTGGCGCCAGGGGACATTATCGTTTTTAGTGAAAACAGCATTACGCCAAGCCATGTGGCTATATACGTGGACGAAACCTACATGATCCACTCGGTGTCCATCGGAAACCCTACCGGCGTAGTACAGGCCAGGCAAAGCGACGGCTCCTGGCCCCGGAAGATAATGGGCTATGTAACTTTTGTGGGCGTTCAAACAGCCGCTTCCGCAAGCGCCAGGGAGCCTGCCGTCACTGAATTCCCCGTGTTAGCCGCCTCTTTCCTCAACCGCAGCACTGAAGCCATCCCTGTACAAGCCGGAACAGGCATGAGTTTTGTTATCACAAACGGAACCGGTGCGGATGGCAATTTTGACGTTTCTTTTTATAAAGCAGGCAGTTTAAGGGCAAATAGCGAAAAAGAGACCCTTTCCATCGCTAATAAGACAAGCAAGGCATCCAGGGCCTTTTTCTTTGCGGAAAGGGGTCAGTACCGCCTTGAAATAGCAAGCCGGGCAGACAACAGGACGTTGTTGGATTACACCTTTAATGTAGAGGAATAACGCTTTTCCTTAGGACAATTAGCTAATAAAAACAACATATCCCGCTGTCCTCCCCTTGCCGGGATTTAATATATATTTGTGGGGCAAGTTTAGTGCTCTGAAGCGGCAATATGTTGATTAAGCTTTCGTTTTATAGTATCTTCGTGGAAATGGCGCTCATTGTCTGCGCCTTTAATTCCAGTATTGGGACGTAGGCAAGTGGTAAGCCACCGGGTTTTGGCTCCGGCATGCACAGGTTCGAACCCTGTCGTCCCAGAGAGTCTTTTTTATAGAGTATTTATTATGCAACTAAGTTCAAGGAGTAGAATATGAGTAAGGTAGTGTTATCAGCCAGGAACAGGCAGAACAAGGGGTCAGTAGAAGCCAGGAAAATCCGCCGCTCGGGCCGAATTCCAGCAGTATTGTACGGACGTTCCGGCAAGGCAATTTCCATTGATTTGGACGCCCTGGAATTTGCCAATGGGGTAAAAAATATTTCTGAAAGTACCATTGTAAAGGTGGAAGTGGACGGAAAGTCCTATGACGCTTTTGTCAAGGATACGCAGAGAAACATTGTTGACGGAAATATCCTTCATGTTGATTTTTATGAGGTAGAAAGCGGCATTGCCCTGAGGGCCAGAGTTTCCATCAACCTTAAAGGAAACGCTATCGGCGTCAGGGAAGGAGGCGTTCTGGAATTTCCCCTCCATGAAATCGAAGTGGAGTGCATGCCCAAAGATCTTCCCGAAAGAATTGAAATTGATATCTCGACTCTTGGCATCAACCAATCCATCCACGTACGGGACATACCCCTGGCCGATACAATCAGGCTCATTTCAGCCTCGGATCAGGTTGTCGCTCTGGTGAAGTACGCCAAGGAGCAGGCTGCGGCGGCCCCGGTGGAAGGGGAAGCAGCAGCAGCCGGTACGGCAACGGCAGCCCCGGAGGCCGCCAAGACCCAGGACAAAGACAAGTAAGCCAGGCGCTTTATCGCCAAAACCCATGATACTAAAGATTGAACAAAATCCGACGTATGGGGATATTGAAGTACTAATTACTTGTCCGGTAAAAAACAAAACCGTAGAACGTATTGTCTCATTTATAAAATCGGTTGACACACAAATAGAATGTTATTCAGATGACAGTATTAAACTGGTAAATGTTTCTGATATTTACTGCATAGAAAGTGTAGACGGTAAAACTGTTGTCTGCTGTGAAAAAGAAAATTATTTTGTTAAAAGCCGCTTGTACCAGATATATGATAAATTAAGGGACAACGGTTTTATACAAATCAGTAAATATTGCATCTTAAATATTAACAAGTTGGACAAATTCAGGCCATTGGACAATAATCGTCTGGAAGCGGTATTATCTAACGGGGTTTACTTGTGCATTACCAGAAAATACATTTCCGGTATTAAGCAGATATTGCGGGAGATGAATAAATGAAAGTACTAAAAAATATTATTAATTATATTATGTTCGTTACCGGCGCGGCTTTGGTTATACTGGCGGTATTTTCGCTGTTGTTCAACGTTGAAATCAGTTTTGTTCCTGCTATTTTTGAAATATTCGCCGCAAATATTGTTATTATTCTGGGTCTTTTTCTTCGCATGAAATTTGAGATCCGCAATTTAATTCTGGAATATTTGGTTGATATTAGCTATATAATCGCTGTTCTTATTATATTCGGCCTCATATTTGATTGGTATTCCGCAATACCGGTGTGGCTTATTGTTGCAATGGCGGTTGTAATCTACATATTTGCCATGATTTTCACTGTTACCAAGATCAAAAATGACGCAAAAGAATTAAACAAATTACTGCTAAAACACCGGGAAAAACAAGTCGGCAATGCATCTTAACGTCAAATTTAGGCATCTTGCTTGAATTTCTGTTTTCACGCTGACATAAATTCCTGATAATAATTGGCATGGAGGCATTATATGTTGCCGTATACTTATCAGAATACGTTGGGAAAACAAACTACAACCTCAGGGGAGCGCCTGGAGGTTTTAACAAATTGAAAGCGTCTGTGAACAATAGTTCGGCAAGACTAATCGTCAACATGGGGAAAGTGAGACTTCTATAGATGATACAGGAAATATAATTTTATGTTCGCAAAGATAAAACAATTTTTATTGCCTGGAATTTTATTTTTAGTTTTTGAAACAATAGCCGTCGCTTTATGGCTCATTCTTGGCAGTATATTTTATCTTTTTAATTTTACCTATATCGGCTTTTTTGTTTCTCTTGGAATTGGGTTGTTAATCGCAAGACACAAGAATGCAAGAATACTCATACAGTTTTTTATCGGCTTGTATATGCTTGTTTATTTGGGGGTAATATGCCGGGAAAATATGCAAATAGAAGGGTTTTTTTACTACATTGCAATTGGCGTGTTTGAGGCGGCGGTAATACATTTTTTAGTTGCAAAAATAGCAGGCCCTTTTGTCTTTGGCAGAGGCTGGTGCGGTTATGCCTGCTGGACAGCGATGATACTTGATTTACTTCCCTACAAGATAGCGCAAAAACAACCAGTCAAAAAATTGGGCTTGTTGCGTATTTTTATTTTCTCGCTTTCATTAATATATTTTCTTATAGTATTTATTCGTTTCAAAGAAAGCATTGAAAAAATTATGTATACCAGTTTTATTGTGGGGAATATTATTTATTACGGTGTCGGAATCTTGTTTGTGTATTTGTTCAAAGATAACCGGGCTTTTTGCAAATATTTTTGTCCGATCACCGTATTCTTAAAACCAGCAAGTTATTTCGCTCTTTTACGAAGAAAAGTAAGTCAAGAAAAATGTATTTCTTGTAGTAAATGTAAAAAAATATGCCCTATGGGCGTTGATATGCTTGATAACAGATTTAGCCGTAAAAATGGAACTGAATGTATCCAATGCATGAAGTGTGTAATTGAATGCCCCAAACAAGCATTGTCATAACAAGGAGAGAAAATGAAAAGGATTAATACTGTTTTGGTTTTTGCGTTCTTTCTATTAGGCGGCAACATATACGGTCAGGCGGTATTGATACGCCCCGGCAGTTCTGTAGGTTATTGCAGCGCCGATGACATGAAGGGCTTGTCATATACCTACGGGCTTAAAATACTGCTTATGGCAAATGAATTTCAGCGCTATGGCCTTAAAATTGACCATCTCAATATTCTGGCGGATGAGAAGCATTCATATTTGAGTACCGGATTATTCATAGAACAGGTTATTTTTAAACATTTTAACATGGGAATAGGAACGGTTGGATATATAAATACCATACAATGGGGAGAAAATCCATTTGGGCTGTATACGCATTTGGGGTTTGAGTATAACTTTAACAAATGGTTTGGCTTTGTGGCGGCGTATCAAAGCGATTTTATTTTTAGGAAATTGTTCACAGTGAATAATGCGTTTTTGCTGGAGGTTGGGTTTAGGTTTTAAGTAAAGCGTTGCTATTGTTTTCCAAATAAAAAAAGCCCTGGTTTTCCAATAGACCAAACGCATAACCGCTATGCGTAAATATAATCTATATGTTAAGGTAAAATAAAAAGGAGATATGATATGAAAAAGTATTGTTTTACTGTATTTCTGATTTTATCAATAGTTCTGATGATTGGTTGCAATGGTCCGGACACAGAGGGAAAAACATATACCATTCGGTATTACGGAAACGGAAATACTGGAGGTTTTTATCCTGTAGATAACAATTCTTATATGTCTGGGGATACTGCTATTGTAAAGGATAGAAATACATTGTATAAGGATGGCTTTGAATTTCTATCTTGGAACACAAAACCAGAAGGCGATGGGGTTACATATAAAGTCGGCGACACTATAACAGTAAAAAACATGAATATTCGCCTGTATGCAACTTGGGGAATATTGCCATAGAGAGGCTGTCGGATTAATGGTTTACTATACAAACATATAGTAATCTGAACAGGGTTATAACGCTTACGTGGAGGCATTTATGAAATACTTGATAATAACCGGCAATCCAAAACAGGACGGGCTTTGCCATGCGGTAACAGAGGAAGTAAGGAAAGGGGCGGAAGCCGGTGGAGCGATTGTTGACATACTGAATGTTACGAAAATAGAACGCTGCCATGTCTGTGGTACTGGCTGGGGAACATGCCGGGAAAAACATATCTGTGCCTTCGGGAATGACGGATTTAACGAAGCGCAAGCCAAAGCACATGAAGCTGATATGCTCTGCTTCATTACCCCTGTTTATTGGGGCGAAGCTGAGGAAAGCCTTAAATGCTTTTTTGACCGTTTACGCCGTTGTGAGTTTGATATGCCCTGGGGTAAGCAGCGGGACAAGAAACCGGCTTTTTCAGGCAAACAGGTCCTTCTTATCGCTTCGCCCGGCGGCAGCGGGAATGGGATGCTCTCCTGTCTGGAACAGTTGGACCGGTTCTGTCGGCACACCGGAGCTGTCATCTTTGACTACATCGGGATTAACAGATGGAATAATGATTACAAAAAGCAAACTGTTTTCGAAGCCGCTAAAGCAATGGCAAGCGGACGCAAAAATGGGGATTCATTGTAAATCAGAATTTACTGTCCCATTCCATATCCTTATCCAGGGGGTAAATGGGCCTGCGCACTTTCTTGTAGGGAATGTTTTCCAGAACCTCATTGGAACAACCTCTTGTAGTAGCCATGATGGCCCGCTTTGCGATGCTCCTGAAGCAAGGCTCAAGGTAGCCAAGTTTTACCGCTACAAGGCAATAATCGGCGGGGTTAATTCCGAGGGCGGAAAGGAGTCCTTCATCGCCAAAACCGATGTGTTTTGAGGTTACGCTGATTAAAAGGTTTCTGTATGAAACAAGGATAAGGTCTGATTTATAGGGGCCGTAGTTTCTGTGTATCTTCTTTACCTTGACATTTAGAGGTATCTTTTTCCCGTTCACCGTGTCCCAGTTCCCGCCCAGGGTGATTTCCGATTCGGCTCCTTCTCCGGCCTTGACGCACGCGGCGGCGGCAGGCGCGTCGAAAAAACCTGAATACAGGAATGGCGTGGGCAGTCTCTCGACACTGTCAATAGTTTTCAGGATCGCTTCAAGGAGATCCGTCGAGTCTCCCGCCGCGCCTGCCGTGGGATTGTCCCCTGAATCTGAAAGAAAAACCGGACGCTCGCCTTTTTCAACATAAGCATAGGCCGCAGCTAGGGCTTCCTCAGTATCGTAGAATTCGGTGCGGAATGAAAATTCTTTTCTGCGTTTCCAAAAGGAAGCTGCGAGATCACAGGTGATTTTTTCGGCTTTATCACTCGTTTCTCCGGAAAAGCTCACCAATACGGAAACCGCGTTATGCTCGTCGTCCGCCCAGGGATAACCTAAAAGGAGCGAGACCGCTTCAATACCCGGCTCTTTTTCCGCCTCAAGGCATTCCCGAATTAGTGAAGCCATTGGCTCAGCGGCGGTTTCTGATTTTTCTCCCGCAACCATCATTGGGATGCTTTTATAGGCTGTGTGAATTGCGCGATTTTCTCCGTTAGCAGTCTTGATGGCCTTAAGGAGCATTCGCGCGGCCTGGGCCCCTGTTTCGGCACAGTCCACATGAGGCGCGGTTTTATAGCCAACAAAACCGTCCACCGCGCTTAAGAGCTCTTTGGTGATGGTGGCGTGCATATCCAGCGCCGCAGTTATGGGTTTGTCCGGAAAAATTCCCCTTATAGCGGCACAAAGATCCCCTTCGGCACAGCCAAGGCCCTGCACCTTCATGGAACCGTGGAGGGCCAGGCATACTCCGTCAACACGACCGGCCTCACGCGCGCACTTCAGAAATTCCGCCTTGAACCTTCCGTAAAAATCCGCCGAAACCACGCCGTTGGGAACCGCGCGGCACAAAACTGCGGGAATAATCTCGGCCCCGGCTTCTTTAAGGGTATTGATTATTCCTGTGGATAAATAATAAGGGAGTAGCCCCTTCTCGCAAATCTCATTTCGTCTGAAAACCACAAAGTCTTCTTCGCCTGTGATGATGGGGTTAAGAGAATTGGACTCATGGTTCATACCGCCAACCAGAATACGCATAAAATTTGAACTCCCACAGGCAGATCCAGAGTTCCAGCTAACCCTGCATCACTAGCATCCAACTAAAGAAAAAATCCAGTATTATTATAGAAAAAGCAGATTTTTTGTCAAATATCTATGACATGGAACTCCTGACACCTTGTGAAATTTGCTGACTTTTTCGGTTTTGCTCATGGCTCCTGCTCATAGTAGCCATGATTATGGTACTATTCCTTATGATGGAGGGCATTGTGAAATATCTGATAACAACCGGAAAAATGATAAACGGTCAAAAAATTCCTAAATATATAATACTTTCTGTTATTTTTCTTTCGATGACGGTTTCAGGCTGCGGGAAACCTGCTGAAAATCAGACCGGCAAAGGTACGGAACCGGCCTTGTTCACATCGTTTCGGGACGTTCCGGGCGTAACGGAAGATGAAATCAAAGCGATTGAAATTATACAGAAGCGCGTCGATCATTTTGTTTATGGGTCAACTCCAAGTACTGAGGCCTTTATAACGGAGGATGGTGAAATTGGCGGATTTGTCGCCATGTTTTGTGACTGGCTGACAGCACTGTTCGGGATTCGGTTTCAGCCCGATATTCTTGAATGGGGGGATATACTTGAAAAGCTCAATACCGGCGAGGTCGATTTTGGAAATATGATGGCCACTGATGAAAGCCTTAAGAAATATTTTATGACCGACCCCATTGCCGGACGCTCGCTGAAGATAATGCGCATTGAAAACAGTTTGGCTCTTGACAGAATTGCCTTAACGCGTCTCCCTCGTTATGTGTTTTTGGAAAATTCTGTCACGATAGAAATAACTGCCGCCATACTTTTACCCGGAACTTACGAAATTATACTAGCCAGAGACTACGATAGCGTATATCAGTTGATAAAAAGCGGGGGCGCGGACGCGTTCATTGAGTATAACGTTGGGGAAGCCGCATTTGATGCTTACGGCGATGTGGCTGTTGAAGATTTCCTTCCGCTGATTTTTAGCCCGATTTCCATGGCGACAAAAAATTATGAGCTTGCCCCTGTTATTTCGGTTGTAACAAAGGCTCTGAGAAACGGCGGTATTCAGTATGTTAACAAGCTAGACAATGAAGGACAACGTAATTACATAAGAAACAAATTGCTGAAAAGTTTAAATGTCGAAGAAAAAGCGTATTTGCGGAATACCCCCGTTGTGTCAGTGACGGCAGCCCCGTGGTTTTATCCGCTTGACTATTACAACAAATTCGAAAAGAAATGGGAGGGTATTGCCTTCGACGTACTTGACGAAGTGACACAACTTACCGGACTTTCTTTTGAGGTCGTCAATTCCCCGGACGCGTCCTGGGCCGAGGTATTTCAAATATTCAATGACGGGGCTTCCATATGTCTCGATCTTATTGCTTCTCCGGAACGGCTCAGCCGTTATTTGTGGTCGAAATACATATACCTGTCGGAAAATTACGCGCTCGTGTCCAGATATAATTTTCCTAATATCGGCATTAGCGAAATACAATACGCGAAAATCGGCCTGATTAAAAGTACAGCCTGGGCCAGTATGTTTCAGAACTGGTTTCCTGACGCAGTAAATGCAACTATGTATGATTCCCAGGACGAAGCTTTCCTGGCCCTGGACCGCGGCGAAGTCGATCTGGTTATGGCCGGCACTAACGCCCTTTTCGCCCTGACCCATTATTATGAATTTTCAAATTATAAAGCAAATTACGTATTTAACACCACCATTGATTATGTTATCGCCTACAATAAAAGCGAGCATGTTCTTTTGTCTGTTATTGACAAGGCGCTTGCGTATGTCGATATAAAAACCATTTCGAAACGGTGGGAAAGTAAAACTTTTGATTATCGGTCGAAAGCGATGCGGGAACAGCGTCCGTGGCTGATCGGGGCAATCTGCCTGTCTTTGGGCGCGCTTGTCCTTATTCTCGTTTTTTACCGAAAAAACCACCTGATGAAAAAGCAGCTTGAAATAGTATTGAACAATGTTGAAAGCGGCATTGTCATAATTGACATTGAAACCCGTGAAATTATGGACATAAACCCGGTTGTTACCCGCATGTATGGCGATGCCAGAGATAAAATCGTCGGACAAAGCTGCAAAATACTTTTTTGCCAGGATAAAGTCTGTCCTATACTGGATTATCACCAGTCCTTAGATCATTCCGAGCGGCAATTTAAGACTTCCGGCGGCGAAATTATTCCGGTCATAAAATCCGTGTCAAAAATCAAATATAACGGACGCTCAGCATTTCTGGAAAATTTTGCGGATATATCGTATTTAAAAAAGGCTGAGGAAGCAAAGAGCGCGTCAGAGGCAAAGAGCCGCTTTATCGCAAACATGAGCCACGAGATGCGCACGCCGCTTAACGCGATAACCGGCATGACGGCAATCGGCAAAAACGCGAAGGATGTGGAACGCAAGGATTACGCGCTGGACAAGATCAAAGACGCCTCAACGCACCTGCTCGGCGTTATTAACGATGTACTGGATATATCAAAAATAGAAGCGAATATGCTGGAACTGTCTCCCGTTGAATTCAACTTTGAAAAGATGCTGCAAAAAACAGCTGCGGTTATCAATTTCCGCGTTGACGAAAAAAAGCAAAAACTTACGATACACATTGACAGTAAAATTCCCAAAGCCCTGATAGCCGATGATCAGCGGCTGGCTCAGGTTATTACCAATCTTTTGAGTAATGCGGTCAAATTCACGCCGGAAAAAGGATCGATCGCTCTTGAGGCGCACTGTATAGGAGAAGAAAAAGATATTTACACAATACAAATCTCCGTAACAGATACCGGAATTGGCATAAGCAGCGAACAGCAAGGACGCCTGTTCAGGTCCTTTCAGCAGGCCGAGAGCAGCACGACGCGCAAATACGGCGGCACAGGACTGGGGCTCGCGATTTCCAAAAGCATTGTAGAATTGATGGGCGGCAAAATATGGGTCATATCCGAGCCGGATAAGGGCTCTACTTTTAGCTTTACGATCATGGCGAAGAAAGGCAAAACCGCTGAAATAGTCAATGAGCATACCGCCGGGGACGGCTGGCAAGCGGAGAAAACGCGGACGGATATTAGCGGTCTTTTTGCGGGTCGGCGCGTTTTGCTGGCAGAAGATGTAGAAATCAACCGCGAAATTGTTCTTTCCCTGCTTGAACCAACAAAATTGGAGATAGGCTGCGCGGAAAACGGCGCGGAAGCCGTACGCATGTTCAGTGAAGCCCCGAACAAGTACGAGTTGATTTTTATGGATGTGCAGATGCCCGAAATGGACGGCTACGAAGCAACGCGGCGCATCCGGTCGCTCGATGATCCCAAGGGAAAAACCGTCCCGATCATAGCCATGACCGCGAACGCATTCCGTGAAGATATAGAAGAATGCCTCGCTGCCGGCATGGACGATCATATCGGGAAGCCGATTGATTTCGAAAAGGTAATAGAAAAGCTGTGCGCTTATTTACCAAAATAATATGAAACAATTCGGAGATATTGATTTACGCCGGAACGTGTCACATTTTTTTGAAAAACACCCATACCGACGCTCATGGAGTATTTTAGGGATATCGAAGATCCCCGGATAGAAGAACGGAATTAAATCTATCCGCTTATTGAGGCAATCGTCATTACTATCCTGGCTATAATGGCCTTCGCAGAAGGATGGGAGGATATCTAGGCCTGCGGCCTTGCCAAAAAGGCATGGCTTAAGAAATTTCTTCCCTTGGACAACGGCATACCCAAACATGATGTATACCGCCGGGTATTCAGCTGCTTGCATCCAGAGGCCATAGAACAATGTTTTATGGCGTGGGTGAGGGATATTACACAGGATACTGCCCAGAAAATCATCGCCATCGACGGTAAGACTGTCCGGGGAGTTTCAATTCACAATTGGCAATTTCCCCCTCCACCTCGTGAGTGCTTGGGCTGCCAATACAAAATAGCGGACTACATTGTCGATGAAAAGGCCGATTATGTGTTCTCCCTTAAGGAAAACCAGCAATCCCTTTACGAGGATGCGGCCGAATACTTCAAAGACACCGACTTCTTTCATCCTGCGTCTGATGCCTTGGTCGAAACTACCTTCGATGCTTAATGCGGGCATCGGCGGCGGTGAACTGCCAGTGAACAGTGGTTCTTTGACTGTTCCGTTCGGCAACCCAAGCTTGCACTTCACCGGCCATCTTTTCAATAGCCGCTATTCTTCGTTTAAGGCATTGTCGGCTCATTACCCCTATTTCTAACTCGGCCATGTTAAGCCATGAGCCATGTTTGGGGGTGAAATGGATTTCGAAGCGTTGGGCAAGGCGCAAAGCGGCTTCAGGTTCATATGAGGCGTACAAAGAAGCGAGCGTATGGGTATTCAGATTGTCCATGACAAGCACTATTTTTCAGCGTCTGGATATTGCATTTCTGCCAATTCTTTCAGGCAGCCGACAAAATCCTTTCCGGTACGCTGTTCCGTTACTTTCACTTCGCGCCGCCCGACAAGCGGCTCGAACATCATAAAAAGATTGGCAGCCCCGCGCTGTCCCCTTTCCTGTCTTATTCGCAGGCGGGTTTAATACCCAAGAACCCGCTTGCGCGGGGGAGCTTTAGGGCGTAAAAAGTTACTTCACTGTGAATTGTTTGTGAAGGTATTAAGCCCGCATAAAATCCATTCTTATCAGAACCAACATACCTCGCCCTTCAGGGCGAGGTTGTTGATTGCGATTACTAGTAATGTATCAGAGCAAATGCTATTGCCTTATGACGGTGAATGCCAGCCAGAGTGGGCGCTACGGGATCGGCGGAAGGTACTCCGGCGGAACACTAATCCCTGCTAACCTAAACTTGACCCGCTATTTACAGGAATAGACGCTACTACGTATATCCTTATTACGCTTCTTAAGCCAAGCTTACCCTTATTCCAACAAACCCCATTTGCCACAGTATTTGCCTTCTCCATCGCTAAAGCCTTTTTTGTCCGCATCCAGTTTTGCCAACTGTAGGCTTGGAACAATATAAAAATTATTGGTTGGTTCCTCGTACAGTATGAAGAACCATGACTTGTGGGCTTTTTCTTTTATACCCCTAAAGTATATAGCTGACCAGGGTTTAGTATCGTTCTTTGATTTTACTTGAATGCGGTACACGTTATCCGAATCTTTGTTTACCACGCCTTTTGAACCGTCCGACCGAAGGTCGGCGGTAGAGACGTGTCGAACTTTCGGTTCGCGGCGCAGAGAACTTGAGGTAGTTAGAATGCTAATCGCCTTTTCCCCGTTTATTTTTATTTCACAAAAAACCACTAAATCGCAGCCTTGTTATAACTTTATTAAAGTTTACCTTGACTGGTGTGGCGCCACCGTCGGTATACACCCTGGCGTTATTCCATTGATAAGTTTGGTTCGATATCGGTACCACAAAGACATAGTAATCACCGCTTCCAATCCATGCTGGACCCGAGTTCCATGTGTTATTATTTGGAACAACCAATGAGAAACTAATTTTATTGTTCGATATTGTACCTGACTGGATAGCCGTATTGACAGGCAGAGCACCTCCTGATGGCAGGTTTGCTGTCAGCCAAACACCTGCCTGACCGGTTAAGGTGACATTATCGATAATAATAATTCTGATTTCATTGTCTTTTGGGTAACCATAATTGTCACACCAGTCCGCAAATTCTGCTTCCATTGCCTGAAGCGTTATACCCTTCTTTCCCAGCACATTTTCCAGCGCTTGTTTGTTTATGGCGCTTTGGT
>Ga0268262_10002154_pt1 | contig 23159 bp, 24 predicted proteins | sample TergutNc150P3_FD_190354 | JGI IMG/M metagenome (GOLD analysis project Ga0268262, IMG submission 190354) | Nasutitermes corniger P3 segment gut microbial community from laboratory colony in Florida, USA - Nc150 P3 (SPAdes) (version 2) | ecosystem: Host-associated > Arthropoda: Insects >...
GGGGGGGGGGGGGGGGAGGGATATCAATTATCTGATTTCCGCATTGAGTACAAATATTATTGTCTGATAATCTGCCCCCGCATTTACATACATACCCAATCTGTTTCGCCGGATTTCCGACAACCAGCGTATATGGAGCAACATTCTTTGTAACAACACTACCTGCTCCTATCATAGCATATTCTCCAATAGTAACACCACATATAATTGTCGCATTTGCGCCAATAGAGGCTCCTTTTTTTACAACTGTTTCCGAAATTTTCCATGATGAATTAAAAGACCTAGGTACATGGTCATTTGTAAAGGTAGCATTAGGACCTACAAATACATCGTCTTCTATTGTGACTCCATGATACACGGATACGCCATTTTGTATTTTGACTCTATCGCCAATAACTACATGTTCATCAATGTAGGTATCTTTACTGATGATACAATTTTCTCCTATAGATGCATGTTCCCGAACTTGGGAATTTATCCATATCTTTGTACCATCGCCAATTTTGGCTTCCGGTGAGATATGCGCCAATTCATGTATAAAAATACTCATCGAAACTATTCCTTAATAATTATCTAACTTATAATTCATAGTATGATTTATAAACAAAACTATGAATTGCAACAACTATATCAATCTAAGTATACATCCAGCCCAAGAAAGACCAACTCCAAAACCTGCTAAAAGAATATTCGTATTTTTTTGAATGCTTCCATCTTTTTGAGCTTCACATATTGCAATTGGAATTGTAGAAGACACTGTATTACCAACTTCCGATAAATATATATAAAACTTTTCCTCTTCTATTTTTAATTTCTTTCTCAAAAAATCCAACATATACTTATTAGCTTGATGAAATATAAATAAATCAACCGCCTCTTTTTGTATGCTGTTTTTTTCAAGTGTTTTTTTTACCAATTCAGGAACAGCCCCCAATGTAAACGAAAAAATTTCACTTCCGTTCATAAATATATAATCAGGTGAGACTGGATTATTATTTTCATCAAATTCCACTTTGTTGGTTTTTTCCGGATTGCGAGCCGCTCCGGTTTTTATTATAAGATGTTCAGCCCCTGAACCGTCAGTCCCAAGGCAGAATTCTCCGATTTCAGCAAAACCTTCAGTGCTTATCAGTGTGGCAGAGGCGCCATCTCCAAAAATTGTTCGGTTGCCTTTATCTTTTAAATGTAGCTTTTTGGTATATGTCTCAGCAGTAAGCAAAAGAACATTTTTTGCAATATTACCAAATATCAAACCTTTTGCAAGAGATAAACCATAAACAAATCCAGAACATCCCTGATTAAAATCTATTGCGCCAATATCTTTAGCTAAACCCAATCGCTCCTGTATTACGCAAGCGGAAGCCGGTAAAAAATAATCCGGACTTTGAGTACAAAATAATAAATAATCTATACATTCTTTATCAATACCTTGATCAAATAATTTTTTACCGGCTTCAATTGCTAAATCCGTTGACGTTTCAGTTTCTGTGGCAATATGACGTTTATTTATACCAACTTTTTCAGCTATCTTGTCTACGCTCCATTCGGGAAAATCATTAATTAACTCTTCGTTTGTTAATATTTTTTTTGGTAAATAATAATCTATAGCTTTGATAAAAGCATTGTTCATAAAAGTGTAAATCCTCCATCTATAATTAAACTTGAACCTGTTACCCAACTGCTTGCGTCAGACAGCAGATAAATAACGGCATAGGCTATTTCTTCCGGTTTCCCATAACGTTTTAATGGATAACGTTTTTTATCTTCTTCCAACTGCTCGGAAGTAATTGTACCTGCGTCAAAAATATGTGTTTCTACCATTCCTGGATTAACACTGTTTACCCTTATACCTTTTGAACTAAGATCTAACGCCATATTTTTCATTAAACCGTTGATAGCGCCTTTTGAGGCGGAATACATGGAATTTCCTCCCCACACACACACAATGCCTGAAATTGACGAAATAAAAACAATAGAACTGTTTTTCTTCAATTTTTTTTTCTTAATAAGTTGTGAGGACAATAACGCAGGCGCGGTAAAATTTACAGACATTATTTCTTCCAGAGAACCGGCATCTATAAAATGCACAGGCAATGTTTTAACAAGTCCGGCGCAATTTACCAATCCGTCCAATGCGGGAGTTTTTTCTATTAAGAATTTTATATTATCATGTTCTGTTAAATCGGCGATAATTATTGAATGGTTATTACCCTGCATTTGCGATACTGTTTCCTGTAAACGTTTTTCATTACGGGCTGTTAAAATAACTGTCGCACCCATTTTTGAACACTCTACGGCGATAGCTTTTCCAATTCCTGAAGAAGCGCCTGTTACTAGTATTGTTTTTCCTGCAAGAGAGAAAGGATTATACATCTTAACTCTTTGATTTATATTCCTTTACAATATTGAATAAATCTTCAACAGTTGTAGACTTTCTTATATCATCACCTTTAATAGTGACACCATATTCTTCATCTACCATTGCGATAATAGATAAAGCAATCATAGACCCCCAATCAGCTAATCCTTTGAATTCTGTATTTTCTTTGAATTCGCTTGCATCAGTTTCGTCAAATTGTTCCGATAATTTTTTAATAAAGTCATTAATATCCATTCTTTTCTCCTTTATATTTTTATTTATTTTTAATTTAAATTATTATTATTGGGGAAAAATCCATTCAACATTAGGGTAAATCATATCTCCTGATATGCCATGAGGGTGTTTATTGATAATATTTGACGCATTTATTTTTATAGCAACATTATATAAAAATGGATCAATATAATTAGTTACAGATGGAATATATAAACCTAAAGAAATATAATATTCATTTATATATAATAAATATTTTGGAATTTTAAAATATATAGTATTAATTCCTAAAACAGGTTTATAATCTTTTTTTTTATCCTGAGGGCACGTGTAGAATAATATTTCATTTGTAATAAATGAGAAAATAAAATAAAATATTAAATTAGAATTAATTTCTTTTACGTTAAAAATAAATTTAACAATATAACTCTTATCTGCAGAAATATCTGAATTAATTTCTGAACCATCTTCTTCCAAAAGTTCTAAAGATAAAGGAATATATGATAATTCATTATATATTCCCGTATTCTTCCATTTTAGGGAATTATTATTATTTATATTTTTTGTCAAATAATAATATGTAATCTTTTTTATATCATTAGATGAATCAATAATTTTTCCTTTTTCCAAAATAATACCGCAATTACATAAACTGGCAACTGCAACCATGTTATGGCTTACAAATAATACCGTTTTACCTTCACCAGTGCTTAAATTTTGCATTTTTCCTAAAGCTTTTTTTTGAAATTCCGCATCTCCTACAGCCAATACTTCATCTGCAATTAATATATCGCTGTCTAAATGCGCGGCAACCGCAAATGCCAATCGTACATACATTCCGCTTGAATAACGTTTAACAGGCGTATCTATATGTTTTTCAATTCCGCTAAAATCTATAATGCTGTCCAATAATTTATCTATTCGGCGTTTTTTCATTCCAAGAATAGCGCCGTTTAAATAAATGTTTTCCCTACCTGATAATTCTCCATGAAATCCTGTTCCCACTTCCAAAAGGCTAGCTATTTTACCTTTTATTTTTATTATTCCTTCCGAAGGTGTGGTTATTCGAGAAAGTATTTTTAACAGCGTACTTTTACCGGCTCCGTTCTTACCGATAATGCCAAGGCGATCTCCCTGTTTTACGTCAAAACTTATATCTTTTAACGCCCAAAAATGGTCTTTGTCGCCTGAATATTTATCTTCACCTATTATGGAATTGGGGTCATCTTTTTTACGTATTATCGCCGCCCATGATTGAATATCCTGCCATAAAGTGCCGTTGTTTATTTCACCTAAACGATATATTTTTGAGAGATGTTCAACTTTTATCGCAAGATTTGACATGTTTTAATTATTTAACCTTAATTTTACATTTTATAGATTTTCTAAAATTATAATTTAATAAAACTACTGCTCCGCCTACTAACACGATTTTCAATAATTGTTTATCGTTATTTAACTTTTTATATTCTTCCGCAAAATCATTTAAATAAATATCAATATTATCTTTATTAAAATCAATATTATGCGACATTTCTTATATCACTTTCTACTATATTATACATCAAAAATTCCGGTATAGCTTTTTTTAAATACTCTTCTCTTGCTATATTATTTTTATGAATATAACATAAAAAGTCAACTCCTTCTGGAAACACAGGCTCTTTAAACTTGTATTGCCTTATATCCTCATAACTACCGTCAAGAGGAAGATCGTTTAAACGGCATAAATAATCAATCATTCCCAATAAATAATAACATTCAAGTAATATGTTGTTTTGATAACAAAAACGTATTACATCTTTTTTTAAAATTGCAATTAAAAAAGGCAAATCTTCCATGTTGTTTAATACATGACAAACATTACTTTTAAAATTTTCAAAATTTTCAGAATCCATATAGTTTATAAATTCTTTACAATCCATAGATTCAATAATATTCAAAGAATATATATAATCCTTGTAATTATCCATAAATATCAGACTCCTTTTCTTTCTATAATATCATTAAAGGTAATAGTGTCAATATGTTTTTAAATTCCAATAAAATCAATAATACTGTCTAATAATTGATCTATTCTGTGATTTTTCAAAGTACCGTTGTTTATTTCACCTAAACGATATATTTTTGAGAGATGTTCAACTTTTATCGCAAGATTAGACATGTTTTATTAACTTATTTTTATTTTTTTATACTGATTAATTCACCGGAAGAAAAATTTATAGGCCAATTATCAAGGTTAAGCGACACTGTTAAATCTTTTGCGATGAGATCGGGATTTATATGATAATACGAATTAAAAGCGTTAATTTGAGTTAAATATTTGTATAACGTAGATTTTCCTGATCCATTAGGACCCGCGAAAATTCTAAGTCTTTTTACTCGATTGCTCATTTTATGGTAAATACCGATTTATCTAATTTAACTTTAGGTTTAACTTTTCCCAGAACTTCTATTCTTCCGTCCGCATATTCTTTAATAATTTCATCATTTTCAACATAAGTAATTGGAAGACCTCTGTCTTTTGCTTCTTTTATCGCAAAAAGTCTCGCCTCACTGCACATTTTTTGAAATGTTTCATATCTTGGAGTTCCTATTATTTGTTCGTCTTCGTCAAATTTTTCTATGTCTTTCATAATGTTTTATTTCTCAATATTTAAATAACATCAATAAAATTCTGCTCGTTCTGGTTAAATAAAATAAGACCTATAAAAACGAGAAGGACTGTGACAACAAGGCTGATTAGTATCATTCTTACGTCTACGGATGAAACGCCGAATAGCCATTTTCGGAAAAGTTCTATTGGGGCGGATAACGGATTTATGTAAGCTATCAAACGGAACTTGCCGGGAATTTCAGAAATCGGGTAAACAACGGGGGTAGCGTACATTCCAAGGCTTAACGCAAAACTTACCATGTTTCTTAAATCGCGGTATTTTGTCGTAATTGATGAAATTATTATTCCGGCTCCTACGGCAATGGCGGCTAACCATATGAATATGAACGGGAAAAGAAGCATATACCATGAAGCGTGAACGGGCGCGCCCATGAAAATAAAATAAACAAATAAAATAATAAGCATTAAAAATTGAATAAATGTTTTTATGCAGTGGCTTAATACATAGTTAATCGGAACTACAAGACGTGGGAAATAAACTTTGCCGAAAATACCGGCGTTATTTATAAATACATTACAGGAATCATTAAAACAACCGGAAAAAAAAGACCAAAGAATTGTTCCTGAAAAATAAAAAAGCGTGTGGGGAATGCCGTCCGTTCCGATATTTGCAAGACGGCCAAATATAAAAGTATAAATTATTGTGGAAAAAAAGGGACTTATAACAAACCAAAAAGGGCCCAGAATTGTCTGTTTATACTGGGTAATAAAATCGCGCTTTACAAAAAGAAAAATTAAATCCCTGTAACGGATTATTTCCCTAATCGGAATTTCAAGTAATTTTCTTTTTGGCTTTATTATTAACGACCAATTCTCTTCATCCATCTGTTTTTATTCTTTTTCTCCGTTTTTATTTACTTTTCCATGTACGCGCGCGGGATTTCCGTATGCAAGAGAATAATCGGGTATATCTTTTGTAACAACGCTGCCCGCCCCTATGAGCGAGTATTCTCCGATTGTAACGCCGCAGACTATCGTGGCGTTCGCGCCTATGGACGCGCCTTTTTTTACCGTTGTTTTTTTGTACTCATGTTTGCGTTCAACAAAGGCGCGGGGGTTTATTACGTTTGTAAATACGCATGAAGGACCGCAGAAAACGTCATCCTCTATAATTACATCATCGTAAACTGAAACATTGTTCTGTATTTTTACTCCGTCTCCGATTATTGCGTGCGAACTTATGTTTACATTTTGACCAATGGAGCACTTTTTTCCTATTTTTGCGCCGTTCATGATGTGGCAAAAATGCCAAACCTTTGTGCCTTCGCCTATTTGCGCGCCTTCGTCCACATAACTTGATTCGTGGACAAAATATTGTTTATCGCTCATTTTTTATAAAATTCCCTTATGCTTTCACAAACAAAACTTACTTCATCTTCCGTTAATTCCGGAAACATCGGAAGGGCGAGGACAGTTTCGCATAATTTTTCGGATACGGGAAAATCGCCTTTTTTATATCCTAAATATTCAAAACATTTTTGTAAGTGAAGGGGAATAGGGTAGTATATTGACGTTCCGATATTTTTTGATTTTAGGTATTCGTCTAACGCGTTGCGTTTTTCAGCTTTTATGCAAAAGACATAATATACTTCTTTATTTCCGTTTTTAATTACCGGCAGTTTAACTTGTGAAACGTCTTTTAACATTTCACGGTAATGAGCCGCATGATCCGCCCTTTTTTGAATTGCGTTGTCTATGTGGGACAGTTTTACGCTTAAAATAGCGGCTTGCAATGTATCCAGACGCGAATTGTATCCGATATAATCATGATGATATTTTCTTGTTGAACCGTGCGTTCTGTAACTTTTTGCTTTTTTAAAAAGTTCCTCATCATTGGTTATGATCATTCCGCCGTCGCCGTATCCGCCGAGGGTTTTTGTAGGGAAAAAGGAAAAAACGCCATAATCACCAATTGTACCGGCGTGTTTGTATCCGCCATTGCAGGGCGCCTTCATACCAAAAGCTTCCGCGGCATCTTCCAGTACCGTTAAATTATTTTTTTTTGCAAGTTCCATGCAGGCAGTCATATCGGTTGTCTGTAAAAATAAATGAACGGGCAAAATTCCTTTTGTTTTTTTTGTAATTCTGTTTACGGCGTCATTAATATCAATGCATAAAGTGTCTTCGTCTACGTCGCAGAATAATGGTTTACCGTTTAATCGGGCAATACAGGAAGCGGAAGCAAAAAATGTAAAAACAGGAGTTATAACTTCAGCTTCATTTTTATATCCCAATATATCGCAGGCGATTAAAAGCGCGTCGCTTCCGTTAGCGACTCCTACCGCATATTTCGCTCCTGTAAATTTACAAACAGCTTCTTCAAATTCCTGCACCTGTTTTCCAAGAATAAATGCGCCGGAAGAAATAACATCAGCGATAACATTGTCAAATTCCGTTTTATAAAGATTGTATTCGCGTACGGCGTCGTAAAATGGCACTTTCATTTTTTAAAATATCCTTTCATGTTAAGAGTTGAAAAATTTATCGGCAAGCTTACAGGTTTGCCCGTTTTCTGGGATTTATAAATAGCAAGTATAATTTCAAGAGCTTTTTTTCCGCTTTCTCCGGAAATTAACGGCCGCCTGTCTTCTTCGACAGCTTCAACAAAATCCTTGAAGAGGGCTGAGTGACCAAAGCCGTAAACAGTCGGGGGATCTTTCTCGTTGGGATTTAATACTTTTTCTTCCGTGTCTCCGGCCTTTTCGGCGTCCGCAAAGCGCCATGTTTCCAACTTATTGACCGCAAGCCCCCCGATTACAACCGAACCTTTTTCGCCGAAAACAGAGAGCGTCTCATTGATGTTTTTTGGGAAAATATCCGCGCTTCCCTCAATGATTCCCACGGCGCCGCTTTTAAACTCAATAATTGCCGCTCCAAAATCTTCCGCTTCGATTGAGCGTAGAAATCTGCGGGTTTGCGCCTGTACGCGGACGGCGTCTTCGCCCATCACCCACTGCAAGAGATCAATGCCGTGGGTACATTGGTTCATTAATGTGCCGCCGTCCTGTTCCCATGTGCCGCGCCAGGGAGCTTCGGCGTAATACGCTTCGTTTCTGTTCCAGCGGACTTGAATACCGCCATGCAGTATTTTGCCAAAGCGGCCGGCCTCCAATGCCGACCGCAGTTTTTGTACCGGAGCGTTAAACCTGTTTTGAAAACAAACCGCAAGTTTAAGCTTTTTTCTTTTAGCGGTGGAAATCATTAAATCGGCGTCCTTTGTGGACAGCGCCATCGGTTTTTCACAGATAACATGGCATCCGGCTTCCAGACAATCCACCGCGATTATACAATGCTTGCCGGATTCTGTAGCTATTGTCACTATATCAGGCTTTTGTTTTACAAGCATTTCCCTGTAATCCGCAAAGACGGAAATATCCGCGTTAGGGAAACTTTTTTTATATTCGCCCATCTTTTCCCGCGCGCGTGATAATACCGGATCACATATACCCGTTAATTTTATTTTGTCCGAGTTGTCAACAAACGCTTCTATGTGTTTAAAACTAATTCTGCCGCAGCCGATTAACGCCGTATTTTTCATTTTTTACCTCTTTTTAATAATGATGTTCCATACCTAAGAATAATTCCATCGGAGTTCTTTTGGAAATATCTGAAAAATCCCAACATGTTGATATGCGAAAGTACAAGCTTCGGAATCTATGCGGGTAAATTATAATTTCAAATCCGGCTCCCAGAAGAAAATTTTCACTGTCAAATGATACGTCTCTTGACGGATTTTTGTAAAAAGCGCAGTCAATAACGGGGTTTAAATGCATATCAAACTCAAATACGCGCATAAATTTAATATTTGGAAACCAATCATAGGGTTTTATTCTTAACGCCCTTAACTCTAAATCCAGATTTAAAGCCAATATAAATTCCGCGTCTATGGCCTTGTCATAAACGCCGCGTAATACGTCTCCTGAATATTCATAATGCGATTTTATCCAATGACGGAATGACAAACGGTTTGAAAGGCCTAACCGGTCTTCTATAAAAATAAAATATTCTTTTGTTGTGACGCTGTAGGAATAACCCCAGGGATCCCAGTTATTCTTCATGTAATATATATCATAACTGTAAGAATTGCTTATATCGACGGATATTCCCTTCCTAAAATTTCCCATCCAGTCCACGCGTCCAAAATATAGGGAATGGCTGAAATACAGATACGGCCCCTTTCTGTTAGATGAAAGCGTCCATGAAGAAATTTCATGATTTATAACGGCATATAATCTTGGGGTATAAGTCAGCTCTCCGTATCCGCCAATTTCAAGACCGGTGGGTATTTTCCATGAAATACTCGGATAACTTGACATATACAGCCCTTCCTGCACGTCTCCCAAAGAAGGTTTGTCAGAATCCGCATTTTCTTCATTCCATATAAATGATTCGGCGAACCACAAGTTAAGAGTCGTTTGTTTTATGGGAATGTCAACTGAAAGCGCCGTCCTGTTTTTAAAATAAAAAGGATCCGTCAATTCAGGACGGTAGCCAAAATAGTTGTCAAAATCAAAAAACCAGTTAAGTCCAAAAAGCTGGAACGGCATGCCTGAATCAAGCATTAATGAAAAATATGAACGTCCTTCCTGATCGTATTTGTAGCCTAGGTCAACCCTAAAAGGCTGCATTGAACCGAAAAAATTGTAATCACGGGCTTTTATCGTTAATTCAAAACCGTAATTCGAAGTGTATTTTGGATACGGAAGCGCTATTATATTCCACGTGTCTTCAACATATATTTGAAGGTCCACGGGATATTTACCGTCTTCCGTTATGTCTCCGATAACATATTCTATTTTAACGTTATCATTTAATACCCTTTCATTGATAAGGAGCTGCCTTTTATCCTTTATAAATTTATAAAAGTTGGTTTTTCCGGTTATTTCCTCGCCTTTTTTTAATTCAGTTTTGTTATTTAACGCAAATGGAAGAGTCCTGCCCGTAACGTTATAGTTAAAAGAATTAATTATAAAAATTGATTCTTCGCCGTATTTGTCATTCTTTAAAATATCATCCGCAATGACATCTTCCGGAATTATTTCGCTTGTTTCATCATTATCTTCTTCGCAATAGACGTAAAAACATATGGCAAGAAACATAAGAAGAAAAATTATTCTTCGTAAAATCAAAAAGCATACCTGCCCAGTAATATGTTTTCCAATATTTGCGTTTCTTCCGTTTTAAGAACCGCTATGCGCGCGTTTTTATCGTCTGGAACAATGAACGTCAGACGTCCGTTTTTTTTCTTTTTATCGCTATTCATCGCGCTAAAGACGGCGTCTTTGTCGCGCGCGGCGGGGTGGGGACAGGAACACTCATAACCGAATGATTTAATAAGCCCTATAATTTTTACCGCCCTTTCACGCGGCGTTATGCCTAACGCGATTCCAAGTTCACAGGCGCGCGCCATACCCCACGCGACGGCTTCCCCGTGAGTAATATTCCCCAATCCCGCGGCGCTTTCAAGGGCATGTCCAAAAGTATGCCCCAAATTTAAAAGCATTCTTTTTCCCGATTCACGAAAATCTTCGCTTACAACGCCGCCCTTGTACAAAACGGCCCTTTCCACGCACTTGTGAAGCGTATCGTTCTCCTGAAATTTATTTAAATTATTTATATTTTCCGCTAACGGCGTTAACTGCTCAAGAAAATCACCGCCGCAGAGAACGGCAGTTTTTATCAGTTCCGCCATGCCGCTTTTTATTTCCGCCTGCGGCAATGTGGAAAGGGCGTCTAACGGAATATATACGCTTTGGGCGGGATAAAAACTGCCCGCGAGGTTCTTTATGCCAAAAAGATCAAAACCTGTTTTGCCGCCTACGGAAGCGTCAACCATTCCAAGCAGGGTAGTTGAAACAAGGACAAAACGGCAGCCGCGCATATAAATGGAAGCGGCAAAACCTGAAAGGTCGCCAATTACGCCGCCGCCGACGGCGATAAAAATACAATCCCTGCCAAGACCGGCTTTGGAAGCGGCCGCGAGTATTGTTTCTACGGACTGCCATGTTTTATTTTCTTCGCCGCTTTTTATAATTACGCGGGGATAATCAACGCCGCCTGATATTTTGGCGGCGATATAGGCCGTATTTTCATCGGCTATAATTAACGGTTTAAAAGAGCCGCCGTCCGCTTCAAGCCCCAATTTCTGAGCAATCAGGTTTATGGCGGGAAATTCACGGCTGATTTCTACGTATGAGTTATATTCGTTAAATGTAAAATGCAAAAAAAATACCTTTCCGGAAAAAAACCGGAAAAAAACAGGAAAAAAAACTGCCTATCCGCTTTGGAAGGTTGAAAAGATTGATAGCGGTCAGTCAGACGGCACGTCAATTGGCAGCCGAAACATACTCAAAATAAATGCCGATTTCTACCTTAGAGTATCAATAATTTGTAGGTTTTTCAAGTCATTACAAGTCTTTAATTGTAGGAATTATTACTCCGACAGATCCAGAATACACTCTTCTATGCTATTTAGTAGTGAATTTTTTGAAAATTTGCTTATTTCTTGCTTTTTATCAAGATATTCAAGCCAACTGATAAGAAATTCATTGGCTGTTTTTCTGTTCAAGGGCAGATATTTGCCGTTCAGAATGTCTTCTCCTTCTTTATTGCGGAAAATGGTCTTCCCTTTATAAATAACCCTGATATCAGAGAGCAGGTTTTTTCGCGTTTTTGCAAGTAAAACAAGCGTTTCGCTGTTAAAATTATCCTCGCAAAAAAACTTTCTGTATACGGTATAATCCCATTGATGAAGCGGGAGCCTTATCCTTGTGAGCAATTCATGTTTTTCCAGAGTTGTATTTTCCTCAGAGTGAAAACGGGAAGCGGAAACCCATCTTGTCGTGTTTGACGAGTTTCGGAATTCGTATTGGGCGTCAAGGGCGGTAAGGGGCGCGGGTAAATCAAGGAGGCGGGTAGTGCTGCAAATATTGCCTCCGATAGTTGCAATATTCCTTAATTGCACTCCGGCGATTTTTTTCAGGCATAGACATAAAACATCCGGAACAATTTTTCCCAGCATTAATAATTTGTTTAATTTTACCATAGAGCCGATTTCAAGGTATTGTTCAGTTCTTGTGATACGGTTCAATTCTTCAATTTTATCAAGTGAAAGAAATACGGGCGGAAGGTACAGTATATTTTTTCCCTGTTTGCCGATGACATTGGTGCCACCCGCATACAAGACGGCGTCTGGGAAACGGTTCCATGCCGCGAATAATTCCTGAAATGAAGAGGGAATAACAACCTGATTAAGAGGAGCCTGCATTCAGCCTCCTATGCCGCTGTGCGGCAATTATATTCACGGCTTTTACAAGCCTTTCGACATTGGTACAGCGGCATTTAATTCCGGAAAATCCCATTAATATTTCTTCTTTGGTAGGGAAGGGGATATGTTCGATAAGGGCTTCGGCGCACAGGATTTTTCCCGCCTCGCAATAACCGCAATTTCCAAGATGTTCCTGTTCAAACCCGTTTCTTATCTCCTGACACTCAATTGTCTGTGAAAAACCTTCAATGGTGATTATTTCGGCTCCGCGTATCCTGAAAGCGGGTATCAGGCAGGCCGGGCTGACTTGTCCGTTAAAAATAATCGTACAGGCGCCGCATTGTCCGGCAAGACAGCCCGTTTTTGAGCCAAATAAGCCAAAACTGCCGCGCAGTATGTCTATTAACCGTACTCCGGCCTCGCCGTCAAAAACAACGTCTTCGCCGTTTAAAATAAAATCAATTTTCATCTTGCCCCCTGTATGGAAGTATCAAGATTTCTTGCGCGTACAATTTCCCAAATGTCATTTCTTTTTAAAGGAATTGTTTTAAAGCCGTGATCCATCGCCTGGGAGACTGCCTGAAGGAACGCCGCGGGTATGCATGTAAACGGAAGATCGCTTATCCCCTTTGGTTCGCCCGTGTCATCCGAAATAAAATCTATGTGAATAGGCGGAATTTCCACCGGTGAAAAAATGGTAAAATTATCGTATTGGGCCCTTGGTATAAAGCCGTCAACATAGTCAATATTTTCAGTAAATGCCCATCCAAGGGATTGGGCCGCCCCCCGCGTCAGCGCCCTTTTCGCCCTGTTAGCTGAAACGATTTTTCCACCGTCAACTCCAAGCCAGACGCCGCGCACGACGGGATAGCATTCCACCAGGTCGATTGACACTTCCACGACGGCGCAAGCCAATCCCAATTTTGAAAAACTCCTTATATCAAGGGTTTTCTCAGGGGGAGGGCCAAAACGTCCGTCCAAAAGAGTTTCGTTATAAGGCTTTATTGAACGGCGCACGGTAATCGGCAAAGGATCGTGGAAACGCTGTTTACGGATGGCAAGGCAGCATTTTTCCACCAATTTTGTGACAACGGTAATATTTCTGGATTCGCATGAAGGGCCGCAATCGGGCGCGTTTGATGAAATAATACTGACCATATTATGTTCTATGGACATGGTTTCCATGGCGATCCTTGACCATATTCTGGTATACTCTTCCGGACTTGTAATGCTTGATTTTATTTCAAGGCGGCTGTCTTTTGTTAATGTAACTTCCACGCTATATAAGCCGTTATCCTCGCCGTGATAAAGAAGCCCGTTTCCCTGGAATCCAAAAGCAATCCCGATCCCGCGCGGCTTTTCGCCTTTTTCAATTTTTTTTCCCTTACGCGTTTTACGCAGTAATTCATAAGACGCCCATTTATGATTATAATCGCTCATTTTAACCGCGGCCTTAATTAACTTTTCGCCTGAAGTACCGTTTTTAAGTTTTAACGAAGGAATTAAAATCTGCGTATCTATGTGTTTTTCCCGCCATTCGGCGGGGTCTTGATTGACTATATCGGCAATAAGTGAAACATGGCGCTCAATGGCAAAGAGTCCCTGCGCCAAACCAAAACCGGAAAACGCCCCCTGCGGAGGAATGTTCGCGCAATATGCCTTTGCCGTAAGATTAAATTTGTCAAAATTATATAAACCTACTGTTCCAAGGCAAATTTTATCAAGAATCTCGTTTCCGTTAACCTCGTAAGCGCCAAGGTTTACGGAAATATCAATATTTATCGCGTTTATATCGCCTTTATCGTTAATTGCGGATAATATATTAATGTTTGTGCCGCAACGTTTTGGGGTGTAAAGAAAATCCTCTTCCCTGCTCAAGATCAGGCGCACCGGTTTTTTTGTGATGAACGTCCCCAGCGCGGCATGGCACGCGATTAGGGACGGATACCATAATTTTCCGTCCATGTGAAGGTTAAGGCAGGTAGGTTCCACAAGTACCAAAGAAGCGTCAATATTTAAAACGCTTGTTACGGCTCTCTTTACATGGTACGGCCATTGTGTGGCGGTTCTTATGGTGACAGGGGCGTTTAAATTGTTATTTAAATTATCCCCTTCCTGTTCGGTATTTAACCATGAAATCGCGCCAACAGGCTCCGCATACCAATGTTCCTGAATACCCGTTTTATAACTGCTTGTTACTATCCGTCCGGCTTCATTAAAAGATTCAAATGTGTCTCCAGTATTTATTTCCCGTTTTAATACGGGGGCATTTTCATTACCGTATGAAAAAATGGCGTCTTCTTCCTCTACAAGTACAATACATCTGGATACAAATTCTTCCAGTTTTGTTTTATCCGGACCCAATAAAATACCTATGGGTTCACCCATATAATTTAGGCTTTCTTCCGCCAAAATGGGGATTTTGGTGCTTTCAAGCATGTTTATGCCGGGAATGTCTTTTGCTGTAATGTACATATAATCATCAGGAAGTATGGGAACATCTACGCTTATTAATTTGCCCTTGGCTATCGGCGACCTTATTATTACAGCATACAATAAATTGGGAGGGTAAATATCTTCCAAAAATGGGAGAGTTTCCATTAAAGGTATTTTATTGGTATTTCAATGAAATGACAATATCACGTAGTTAACCGACAAAAACAGGTAAGAAAGATTTTTATTGCCGCCAATTGTATTTTTTATTATTTTTCATAATATAAAGAGGAAAATTTATGAGTAATGATTTAACGCCGAGGCAGCAAGAACTTTTTAATATGCTACTCAAGGGCATTTCGCCAAAGGAAATCGCCTCTAATTTGAATATTGCTTATAATACGTTATTATACCATCAAAAAAAGTTATACTGTAAGCTGGGAGTCCATAATATTCAGGAATTAATGGCCAGATATTCACATGAAGTTAAAAGCGAGCCGGTCAATGGGATAGTTGTGAATGCAAGTACGGTAACAATTCCTAAAACCGTATTATTCGGGACATTCGGAGTTCTTATAGGCCTATTAATAGTTATAATTGTTTTTTTGTCTTTATTGTCTTCTCATCTGTAACATTATTCGCAAAGAATTCTACCACGAACACCACGAACTTATACTCCGAAATCTTGTTGCCGTTCGTGTTGGTTCGTGGTGAAATTCTTAAGAAATTTTCTTTTCAAGAATACCCTGATTACTTAAAATGTTTTTTAACAATTCAATACTGCGGTAGGCTTTTGGACTGGAGGAATCAAATCTGCAAATGGGGCGTAGTTCATTAAGGAGTTTTTTAGTGTCCAAGACGGAGTTGTTTTTTTTGCTTACCTTTAAAATTCTGCTGTACTCGGTTTCTGTTTGTATTTCGTCCTTGCTGATTAGGGTTTCATCAAGTCTTTCGCCGGGACGCAGGCCTATGTATTCGATTTTTATTTCCGTATCCGGCTCGTAACCGTGGAAACGGATTAACTGTTCCGCCAAATCGCGGATGCGCACGGGCTCGCCCATGTCTAAAAGGTACAGACTGCCATTCTCGCCGACGCCGCCCGTTTTTAAAACAAGCGAACACGCTTCGCTGATGGTCATAAAATAGCGTCTTGTGTCCGGGTGGGTGACGGTTACAGGCCCGCCTTTTTCTATCTGCTGCTGGAAAAGCGGAACAATCGACCCCCGCGAGCCGAGTACGTTTCCAAAACGGACTACTACAAAACTTGTACCGTTCTTTTGTGAATCAGTACTTGCGGAAATAACCAACTGTTCGCAAATCCGTTTGGACGCTCCGTAAACGGATACGGGATCGACCGCCTTGTCGGTTGATATGTGGACAAAACGTTTAACGCCGTATTTTACGGCGGCATTGATCAGGTTTTCAGTCCCTAGAACATTGTTTTCTATGGCGGCGACCGGGTTTTCTTCCATCATGGGGACGTGTTTATATGCCGCCGTGTGAAAGATAGCGTCGGCTTTTAAGTGGCTTAGAATATAATCAACAAAGTCCGTGTCTTTTAAGTCTCCGATTACAGGGACAATCGCCGCTTTTTCTCCAACCCCTTCGTCCTGTAAAAGGCGCAGTTCCTTATCTATAAGGTAAATTGAGTTTTCGCCATGCCCTAGCAGGTACAGCCTTGACACTCCGCCCGACAGCAATTGGCGGCATAATTCGCTGCCTATGGAACCGCCGGCGCCCGTAACCAGAACGCGCTTGCCGCGCACATAAGAAAGGCTCTGTTTAAGTTTGATTGTTACCGGGTTTCGCCCCAATAAGTCCTGTAAATGTATGGAGCGCGTCTGTATAAAGTGCGCGTCCCCCTCGACAATTTGGGAAATCCCGGGAAGAATACGGATTTTCTGGAAATTGGCTTTTTTAAGGATAGAGTAGAGTTCTTTTAGGTACTCCTTGCTTGCGCTTGGAATCGCTATAATCGCTTCGTCAGCCGGGTTTGTCTTTAATAAAAGAGCCACGTCGCGGATTGGCCCCAATACCGGGATGCCGTCTATTCTTTTGCCTATTTTTTCAGGATCGTCGTCTAAAAACGCCACTACTTCGCCAAAAATCGCTTTTGACGTTATTTCGCTTGCAAGGGTACGTCCGGCAAATCCCGCCCCGATAATGTACAGACGTTTTGATTTTTCCATTATCTCCCCTTATCATGTTCCAGCGACCCTATCACCTCAAAAGCCAGATCGATAGAAAATGAATCATTGTAAAGGTCGAGCTTTATTTTTGCCCTCCCTTTTCTTCTATCGACCTTTATTATCCTTCCCTCAAGCCCTATTAACGGTCCTTCTACAACGACTATGCGGGAGTTTTCATTAAAATATACTTTGGAACGTCCGGCTATGGGACCGGCGTTATTTATGAAATGAAGGACAAGTTCCAAATCCCTGTCCGCAAGCGGGGTAATGTCGCGGTTTGACTTTAAGAACCTGTAAAAGCCCTCAGTCCGCCTGAATTCCCACTGATGAGCCCTGATTTCATCGTCATTTGCCGCTTCTATGAACAAATACCCGGGAAAAACCGCCGGCGTGTAAGGCTTTATCTTTCCGGCTTTCCTGATGTCTAAAAGTCTCTTTGGAAAATGAATTGGCAGACTGATTTCGGGGTGGCGGGCTTTAAAAAGCTTAATGAATTTTTCTTCGGAACGGGTTTTTACCTGTATTGCGTAATAATTCATCTTAATTTAGTATGAATCCTATTTTGTGTTTTGAAAAGACTGCCGATATTTGAAATGGAGGACTAATGCTAAAACGTATTTTTACTGCCGTAATTATTGGAATTTCCCTGACTTTCAGCGTCAGCGCGGCTATGGTTTCATTTTATGTAATTGAAACCGGCGTAAACGAAGAAGCTGACTCAAAGTATTCGCAATTGTGGGAAAGCGCGTTCATGGACGTTTTTTTTGACGCCGGATACATAATCAGCAACGCCCCCGTTCTGCGTCTTGAAAAAAGTCCGTCCAATATATTACAGGTTGTCGATATTAAAGAGGCCGGCGTCGGCGGAATTGATTATATGCTGATTGTTTTATTGGATTATAAAATCGGCGAGCCGTCTCCTGAAGAAGTTTCATTTTTTATTTACAAGGTCAGCAAGCAAGAAAAAGTTATCGAAAGAAAAATCCGGCAGAGGCAGGTTCCTTCACGGGATGATTATACAAATATGAAATCAATAGCAAGAGGGTTTATCCCATACATAGGAGGGTAGAGCGATGAAAAAACGGCTTATATTAATAATTTTTGCGTCTGTTTTATTTTTTCCCGGGGCGTCCCCGTGGGAAGGATCGGCGGCGATAGCCCCTAACGGAGAACTGCCTAAAACAGGTTTCTATATCGCCACCAACGCTTTTCCAAGAAACACCGTAGTGGATATTACAAATATTGAGACGGGAAAAAGCACGCGCGTAATCGTTTCCAGCGTTTTAACAAGCCCGGGTCTTCTTGCGGTTGTTTCACGCGAAGCCGGGGAATTAATCGGCATGAGAGCCGGTTCTTTAAGCCGGATAAGAATGATACAGCCGGCTGATCCTTTGGCTTATATGCGTTTTGTCGAAAGAATGGGCGAACCTCCCGAATTTGATTCGGGAGACGTAATTACCGAAGACAATCTTTTAGCGGAAGTTTATAGCGATGATACTTTCGCTCCGCCTGAAGCTGTAAGCCAAGTTCCCGAAACAAGACCCGCGCAACCTTCGCAAACTGCGCAGCCAAGACAGCCTGTTCAGCCTCCGGCGCAGCAGACGCCGCCCCGTCAGCCAAGACAGCCGGTATTGCCGGGCTATATTGTTGACGAGCCCGAATGGGGCGGAAGCGGAAGACTGCAAATTGTTGACGTTCCCGAATTTTTAACCGACCCGTTAGAATCAAATAATGGGGGGCTGGCGGCGAATGCTCGCGAGCCCGATCCCAATAATGCGGTTAACACCCAAAGAGACATAACAAAAGATGTAGCCCCAAAAATTAATGAAAGACCTCCTGTTGAAGTCGCGAAAGACGTGCCGAATTATAATCCTGACAGGTTATTGGAAGATACGGAAACTCCGCGCAGGGAAGTTGTAAAAGACGTTCCTGTATTTATAACTGAAACTCCGCGCAATGAAGTTGTAAAAGAAGTGTCGCCGTGGCAGGAAAGAGTGGAAGTTGCCGCCCCTTCAAGCCGTACGCCCGAACAAAGAATTTTAGTTCCTGTTGAAACTTCGCAAAATCCTCCGCCATCAAGCGTTTACGGAATTAATCCTAATGATATTATTCCCGGCATTGTAGTGGCTACTCCTGAAAGACCCGCGCCGGCCGCGAATCCTGCGGTAAATCCCCAAGTGAATACCACAGTCAGTCCTGCGGCGGTTCCACCCGAAGTAAACAATAATAGCAGGACTCCCACGGCGGAAAGAAACGCGCCTGCAAATCCGCCTGAAAGAAATTTACCCGTAAATACGATAGAAAGGCTTGACCGAGGGAAGTACTATGTGCAAGTTGCGGCTTTGTCAGCCGACCTTGTGGAAAACGCGCTAAGGCAGATTGACCGAGGTTTTGCCCCCGTAGTGATTAAAGGCGCGGACAACATTTACCGCGTTTTAATAGGTCCGTTAAATCAGGGTGAAAGCGCCGCGGTTCTTGCAAGGGTCAGAAGCATAGGTTACAAAGACGCTTTTGTGCGCGTGGGCGGCTGACAGTTGCGTCCGGCCTGACTCGAACAGGCTACCACCAGATTCGAAGTCTGGTACTCTATCCAGGTGAGCTACGGGCGCGGTAACGGCGGAGTTGTCCAAAAAGAAGAATTTCTGCCGCGAACCGCGCAAACGTTACGAACTTTTGCGCATATCCTGTGTTGCTCGCGTTGTTTCGTGCGGTTCGAGGTAAAGATCAAACTTTTTGGACAACCCCGTAGATGAACAACCTATCATACGCCTGACGTACAAAAAAATCAATGGGGTGGATGACGGGGTTTGCCCTCCATGGCGGCTTTTCCTTCGGCGGGCTGAACCCTTCAAACCCCGATTTTTTCCGTAAAAAATGTTTTTAATTATGCCAAGAAAATTTTTACTGCTATAATTTTTTGGGTGGATGACGGGGTTTGAACCCGCGACGACCAGATCCACAATCTGGGACTCTACCGCTGAGCTACATCCACCATGAGAATAAATTAAATTTGAAGAAAACTTGGGATTTTGTCAAGATGTAAACTTGCCAATAGGATTTATTTTATTTATAATTGAAAAAATCCGTATTTAGGAGAAAAAAATGAAAGATGACAACCTTGAAATTACACAAAGCGTTAAAGACGGGGTTTGCAGGATTTCCGCCAAAGGGCGCATTGATTCCAACAGTTCGGATGTTTTGCTTACAAAACTTGAAAACGCGGTAAATGACGGATATAAAAATATAATTTTTAACATGACGCAGGTTGAATATCTCAGTTCTATCGGGATAAGGGTAATATTAAAAATTTATAAAAGGCTTTCAGAAGAAGAAGGATCGTTTAAAATTGAACGTCCGTCTGAAATTGTAAAGAATGTTTTGGGCATGGTCGCCCTTCAAGAAATGCTTGTAACAGATTAATTATCGTGTTTAATTCAATCAGAACAAAATTAATCGTCATCGTTTTTGCCTTTATGGCAGTAATAGGTACGTCTTATGTTTTGTATTCGTCAGCGACAACTGCAAATTATAGGCGTCTTCGAGTTGAAATTTTCCAAAAAACAATTGATATTGAAGCCGAGAAAATAAATAAAATCATCGCAGAAAATAAAAAAGATGATATTATAGAAAAACTGTTAAGCATAAAACCTACACGGAACAGTTCTGTTTTTATTTATGTGTCCGATAACGATTATATTATCTCTGACGGCGTATTTACCAATGGTAATAAAACGGACTCATTAAAAAACATACCGTGGGATATTAATTCCGATTCTTTTACATATAAAAATCATAAATACAGGCGTTTTGAATATTACATGGATAACGGCTGGCTGTTGTCCGTCCAAATACCTGAAAACGAAATGTTTACGCAAGTTACAAGGCAGAATATCATTTTTTCAACAATAATGGAAATATCGTTCGTTTTACTTCTTGTTTTGGTGTTTTTCCTTATTTCCAGATTTATAAACGGTCCGATAAAACAGCTGACAAAAAGCGTAGCCCAAATTGAGCTTGGAAATTTGGACATGAAGATAGCGATAAATTCAAAAGATGAAATCGGACAGCTTGCTGGAACATTTAACAAAATGACAAGCGACTTAAAACACTCTATCGAAGAAAACGCCCGCGAGCGTGAAGAAAAAAAGCGCATAACTACGGAACTTTCCATCGCCAGAGAAATACAGTTAAGTTTTCTTAAAAATGATTTTTTTGAATTTCATCAAAGAGACGCGTTTGACATATTTGCAGATATGGCTGCGGCAAAGGAAGTAGGCGGGGACTTATACGATTTCTTTTTAATTGATAATGACAAGCTCGCCGTAGTTATTGCCGATGTTTCCGGAAAAGGAATACCCGCGTCATTGTTCATGGTAAGAACAAAAACTCTTATTAATAATCTTTCTTCCGGCAAAAATCCAAAAGAAGTTTTTGAACTTGTAAATAAAAAATTATGCGAAAATAATGAAGCTTGTATATTTGTAACGGCGATCTTCGGCGTATATGACGCGAAAACAGGCAAGTTCTCTTTTGTAAACGCCGGACACAACCCTCCGCTTATAAAGAAGAAAGACGGTTTCTTTGAATACATAAGAACAAAACCGCAAATTGTCCTTGCTGTAATGGAAGATACGGAATACAAAGAAGAGGAAATCATTTTAGAAAAAGGCGATACTTTGTATTTTTACACGGACGGCGTTACGGAGGCCATGAACTCCGGCAAGGAATTATACGGCGAAGACAGGTTAAAAGAGGCTCTTAACAAATACCGCGATTCTTTTCCTAATGATCTAATATATAACATTAAATGCGAAGTAGACAATTTTACCTCAGGAGCGGAGCAGTCTGACGACATTGCGATGCTTGCCCTGCGCATAAACGAGGACAATCAAACAGAAAAGCAAATATCGGTTGACGCTGAAATAAAACAACTGAACAGAGTCCTTAATTTTATAACCGCCGAATTAAAGAAAACCGATTATGGGGCTGAGATTCAAAATAAAATTGAAATGTCGGTTGAAGAAATATTTACCAATATTGTGAATTACGCTTATGACGATAAGGGCGGACAAGTAAAAATCGCCGTTTCCATTGCAAACGGAATAGAAATAACGTTTGAAGATAAAGGCAAACCTTTTAATCCCGCGGAACATCCCGATCCCGATTTGGAAAAACCCATTAAAGACCGTGAAATCGGCGGATTGGGTTTATTCTTGGTGAAACAAATTATGGACAGCATAGCATACGCGAGAGAAGATGATAGAAATGTATTGATAATCAGCAAGAAGTAGGCGTATTTTTAGGGTAAAAGAAAAAAAATCTACCACGAAAACCACGCGAACCAGCGATGACATAGAAAGATGCGCGATAGCCTAGCGTTCCTGCCCCATTTCTGCTATAATTCCCCTAATGGAACCAAAATCCGAACCTGCCCGCAGTTTCAAACTAAGCGAATTCGAAGGTCCCCTCGACCTTCTGCTGTACATGATCCGCAAAAACGAGATAAATATATACGATATTCCAATCGCCCAAATAACCGAGCAGTACATAGAGTACCTTTACAGCGCCCAGTCAATGGATATAGACGAGCTTACAGGCTTCCACGCAATGGCGGCTACCTTGCTGTACATAAAAAGCAGAACCCTTCTGCCGGTGGAAATTACGGAGGATTCAGGCGAGGACCCGAGAGCGGAACTTGTCGAAAGATTAATCGAATACCAAAAATATAAAAAACTTTCGGAACTCATGGAAGAGAAAGAAAAGGAAAACGAATGGATAATTGAGCGCAAAAGGCTTCAGCACAACCTGCCGTTTTCCGACGACAATATTTGGGAAAAAGTCGATATTTGGGATTTGTTAAAAAGCTTTTCGTCATTAACGATTAACCTTCCTGCCGAAAGAATTATCGACCTTTACGAAGAAGTTACGGTAAACGAAAAAACAACCCTGCTTAATGAATTCCTTGAAAACCGAGGAGAATGCAGATTTACCGAATTAATT
>Ga0268262_10002155_pt1 | contig 23159 bp, 23 predicted proteins | sample TergutNc150P3_FD_190354 | JGI IMG/M metagenome (GOLD analysis project Ga0268262, IMG submission 190354) | Nasutitermes corniger P3 segment gut microbial community from laboratory colony in Florida, USA - Nc150 P3 (SPAdes) (version 2) | ecosystem: Host-associated > Arthropoda: Insects >...
CCATACCTGCCAAGCGGCAAAGCCAGCGACCAAAAGCACCAAGACCGCAGCCGCTATGATGACGCGCTTCATCAGGGCGGCGCGGTCGTCCATCTCCGAAGCCACCTTGCGCTGAAAAGCAGATAGGCTCTGCGCTGGCTTCTGTACCTGTATCTCACGTTTTTTGATGCTCGCCTTGTTCGCCATAGCCCTGTGCGTCTCCCAACAAATAATAGTATTTTACGCCCAATGGCACATTGCCGACAAGCAGCCCGCATGTGGGCAATGCTTTCTCATTTTCGATGCTTGCACTAAGGAGCCATCGGCGCTATCATTTCCTTTCGGCCTAGATAGCTCAGTTGGTAGAGCAATGGACTGAAAATCCATGTGTCGCTGGTTCGATTCCGGCTCTAGGCACCATAGGACATTCACCCGTGTCCACCCAAGTCCAAGAAACCCCGCAATGGCGGGGTTTTTCTTTGGGTGTTGTTTATGGGTTAAATGTCGTAAGCTGCCCCTAATCGGGAGCATCTGGAATTTGGGGGCAATTGCAATTGGCTAAAAATTACGGAGCATAAAATGTTATGTTTGATTTGTTGCTCAAATGGGCTACAATTTGGCTAGAGGAGAATCTCATGCCAGCCACCGAATACGTCCGCGCAAGGATTGACCCAGCAATCAAGGACGAGGCCGCAAATGTCCTTGCAACTTTGGGCCTGACCGTCTCGGATGCCTGCCGCATGATGCTGACCAAGGTTGCACTAGAAAAGCGCCTGCCCTTCGGCACGGAAGAGCCAAATGAAGCATCACTGGCCGCGATTCGGGAACTGGACGAGGGGAAGGGAATGCGCTTCAATTCCGCCGATGAATTGTTTGAGGACTTGGGCATCTGATGCGTACCCCTGTACGCTCCAATCAGTTTAAAAGGGACGTAAAGAAAGCTTCGATGCGTGGCAAGCAATTGGGCAAGCTGCGAACCCTGCTCCTCCTACTCATCAATGAGCAGCCGCTGCCCCAAGCATGCCACGACCATCCGCTGAAAGGTTCTTGGAAAGGCCACCGGGGGGCGCACGTCGAGCCAGACTGGATTCTTGTCCATCGCATCGAGGGCAACGAATTGCATCTGACCCGAACTGGAACACACGCGGACATTTTCGCGCTCTGAAGCTTCGCGTTCAATTGACATTGAACGCCTTATATCAGGTACTAGTTACAAGATGAAAACCCTTGCTACATGCGGCTTTGCTTAAGGAACTCGTGACAAAGCAGCCCCATCAGGCATATTCACCCCATAGCCATTTACAGACGATTCAGCCTTTACCCAAGGCCGCTCAGTGCAACCCCAAGCGGCACCCGCTTAATTATGACGCCAATCAAACGATCAATGCGCGAGGCTATTTTTACCCGTCCGCTTTTATTTTTTTGATCAGCTCTTGCAGAACCGACTCGGCCTTGTCGTTGTCAATCTGGCAGGTGCCAGCGGCAGCGTGTCCGCCACCGGCATACTGGAGCATCAATTCGCCAATGTTGGTCTTGCTTGTCCTATTCAGGATTGATTTGCCCGTGGCGAAAACCGTGACCTGTTTGTGGACGCCCCACATCACATGGATAGAAATGTTGATGTGTGGAAACAGGGCGTAAATCATGAACCTGTTGGTGGCCCATATTACGTCTTCTTTTCGCAGATCCAACACGGCCAAGTTGTCGTAGATCGTTGTGCAGCGCAGTATTTGCTCTTTGGCTTTTTCTGCGTGTTCTTTGTAGAACACCAAGCGCTCTTTCAGGTCGGGGAGATCCAAAATTTCATCAATGGTCTTTGTTCGGCAATACTGGATCAGGTTCATCATCAGGGCGTAGTTGCTGATCTTGAACTCGCGGAATCGCCCTAGGCCGGTGCGGGAATCCATCAAGTAGCTGAGCATAACCCAACCTTGAGGGTTCAGTATTTCATCCAAGGAGAACTGTGCAGAATCGGCCTTGTCAACGGCCTCCATCATTTCTTCGGAGACATTCGGGAAGGTTTTTTTGCCGCCGTAGTATTTGTACACTACGCGGGCGGCAGAGGGGGCTTCGGGCTCGATGATGTGGTTTTTTTTCTCACCGACGTTCCTGATGGTTTCAGACAGGTGGTGATCGAACACCAAATAGGCGTTCTCAACGTACGGCAAATTGGTGGTAATGTCATTGTCCGTTATTTCGATCTTGCCGTCCTGCATGTCCTTTGGGTGCACGAAGCGAATATCGTTGATGATACCCAGTTCGTTTAGCAGAACGGCGCACACCAAGCCATCAAAGTCGCTGCGGGTAACAAGGCGGTATTTTTTTTGTTCCATGGGCCGGTCTCCACTTTACATCTATAGGATGATACCAGCCATTCATAAACTATTTGCACAAAAGAAATAATTTTTTGCGTTTTTCCTTCTTGGAGGCCGGGGAAAGTCGAACCAAATCAGCCCAGTGACAGCATCCTCTCTAGTGGAACCAGCGCTTTTTGGCGCAGCTCGGCGTCCAATGTCACTTGGGGCCTCAGATCCCTGAGGGCCAAATACATTTTCTCCAAGGTGTTCAGCCTCATGTAGGGGCAGAGGGGGGCGTTGCCCCCGCTGTCAACTGGGACGGGCACAAATTCGGCATCCGGCCTAGCCTTTTTCATCAGATGCAATATCCCCGCCTCGGTCCCGATGATGAACGACTTGCCGGAATCCTTGGCGACGTAATTCAGCATTGATGCAGTGGAGCCAACAAAATCCGCCAAGGAGCTTACAGAGATGTCGCACTCGGGGTGGGCCAAAAACTTTGCCTGTGGGTGCGCGGCCTTTGCCTGTGAAACTGCGCTGGCAGAAAATTGTTTGTGGATTACGCAAAACCCCGGGTAAAGGGCCATCTCGCGCCCCGTTTTGTGGGCCACCCAGCGCCCAAGGTGGCGGTCTGGAGCAAACACGATTTTTTTGTCGGGGGGGATACTGTTGATGACCCTCACCACATTTGAGCTGGTGCAGATGATGTCCGAAAGGGCCTTTACGCCGGCAGAGCAGTTGATGTAGCTGACCACGACGTGGTCTGGATAGTCTTTCAGCCATTCCCTGAATAATTCGGCGTGGCACCTGTCCGCCAATGAGCAGCCCGCGTCCGTGTCTGGCAGCACCACTGTGGCATTTGGGTTGAGTATCTTTGCTGTCTCCGCCATAAAATGCACACCGCAGAATAGCACCACGTCGGCATTGGCCTTTTGGGCCGCCTGGGCGAGCTGCAGGCTGTCCCCAACGACGTTGGCCAAGTCTTGGATTACTGGCTCTTGGTAGTAGTGGGCCAAGATAAAGGCGTTTCTATCAACGCGAAGCCTATTGATTTCGGCGAGCAGGTCGAGTTCCGAGCCTACTGGCCCAGCGGAGTCTAGGTTATTTTCGGTGGGGGAGAGTGTGGCGTTTTGCATTAGTCTAGTATAGCCAAAAAAATGTACTTCCTACAAAACCCAACCAATTGGCACTAGGGGGCTGTGTTTAGCAAATTGACAATTAAGGCACTTGCAAAACCCAGCTATTTTTGTTTGCGACTAGAATAAAATACAAAAATGGAAATCGGCTTCGCCAAACCGCGCCCAGCCCAGTTCCGCCGCCTTGGCATGGTGCTGTACGGCGCGGGGCTGGACATGCAAAAAGCACTCGCGGGGCTTGTCAGGACGAGCGAGGTACCAGACCAGATACTAATCCTCGAACACAACCCAGTCTATACGCTGGGCCGAGGCGCCACCAGAGCGGACATACACGCATCAAGCGAATTTCTTGCCGAAAAGGGCATAGAGGTACACCAGACTGACCGAGGGGGGCAGGTCACGTACCATGGACCCGGGCAGGTGGTGGTTTATCCAATATGCAATCTCCAAGACGGCAGACAAAGCGTTGGGCGCTTCGTCCGGGGGCTGGAGCAGGCCATGATAAACGCCGCTAGGGACTTTGGCGTTGACTCGATGAGGCTGGACGGCCACCCTGGGGCCTGGGCAAATACCGGGAGGGGACCAGAAAAGATAGGGGCCATCGGGGTGCATCTTAGCAAGTGGGTCTCAACGCACGGAATTGCCTTCAACCTAGACCCATGCATGGATCACTTTGGCTGGATAACGCCGTGCGGCATAGCGGACAAGGGCGTGTGCAGCCTGCGCTCCATCCTTGGCGACGGCTGCCCTAGCAGGGAAGATGTGGAACAAAGCCTCGCCAAGCATCTTTCAGAAATATTGGCACTAGAACCCGCGCCAGCGGCCAGCCCTACCGAAAGCGTTTCGGCGACAGTGTGGAGACGAAGCCCTAGCGGCCCAGAGGTTTTGATGATGCTTCGCTGTCCGTCCGATGGTATGTGGTGGTCGAGCGTAACTGGGATGGTGGAAGACGGCGAAACGCCAGAGGCGGCCGCCATTCGTGAAACATTAGAAGAATGTGGGCTTATGGGCGAAATACAGCCACTGGGCTTCAAACATACATTTTTGATAGACAAAGCGCTGGCGAAAACCAGCAGCAACGAGCCTCAATTCTGCACCGAAAATTGCTTCCACGTTGAAGTGGCACCAGACGCATCAGTTTCGCTCAATCCAGCGGAACACAGCGAATACCGCTGGTGTGCGCCCAGCGAAGCAATGCGGCTGATGGTGTGGGAAAGCTCAAAAATGGCTCTGAAAAAATTGATGATCTGTCTTCCCAGTAGCACCAGTTTCTAATATCGAGTCCTATTGCCAATGTGATGAATGTCAAACGCAAAGCCGCATATAGCAGGGGTTTTCATCTTGTAACTTGTACCTGATACGATTTGCTGACCCTCACTTTGCGTCATCGCCCTCAACTGGCAGTAAGGTGGCCTTGACCAGCCTGACGGGAAATTCAGGCACGTCGGTATGCCCCATGCGCCTGATGGTCTTAACTTTGGCTATTTTGTCAACATATTCCATGCCGGAGACCACCCTGCCGAAAACGCAGTACCCCATTCTGGCAGCGGCTCCAGATGAAGAGTCCAGCACTGGATTATCAACCAAGTTGATGAAAAATTGGGTTGTCGCGCTATGGGGGTCATTAAGACGCGCCATGGCAATTGTTCCCCTTAGGTTTTTAAGGCCGTCAGCCTTGGATTCGTTTCTGATCGGCGAATTGGCCGGCTTTTCTTCCATTTTAGCTGTAAAGCCGCCGCCCTGGATCATAAAGCCAGCAATGACGCGGTGGAAGATGGTGCCGTCATAGTACCCGCTTTTTACATAGTTCAGGAAATTTTCCACTGTCTGTGGGGCAACCGAAGGCTCCAGCTCCAGTACAACCGTCCCATAGCTGGTGTTTAAGGCAACCCTGGGCTTGACTTGGGGCGCAACTTGGGGCTCTTGGCAAAAGAGGGCGGCCGATAGGCCAATGATAATGCCGATGTTGAGAAATGGGCGGACAAACATACCAAAATGCTTCATGCGGCCTCCTAGTGGCTACTCATATTGTGCCTCAATCGCTGGCATTGTTTCAATATTGCCATCCCACGGCGCCAATGGCATGAGGCTCCACTCGGTGCGCTGGATTTGAAAATCATGTATCGTAATTATTATGTCCATTGCAGATTTTTCCCCTCTGGCCTTGGCGTGCATCTTGGCACCCTTTGGCCTGGCGTTTGGGTCATTTGCGAATGTGCTAATACACAGGCTTCCGCAGGAAGAGGCGGAAAACCGCGACATCGTTTCAAGGCCCAGCCACTGCCCCTCCTGCGGCAAAAACATTAAGTGGCGCCACAACGTGCCCATTTTTTCATGGCTGTGGCTGCGCGGCAGGTGCCATGCTTGCGGCTGGAAAATCCCCATCATGTATCCAGCCGTGGAGCTGCTCACCTGTGCGCTTTTCGCCATTTCGCCATTGATCTTTCCTTTCGGAACTTTGATATGGTTCAAGGGCCTTTTGTGCGGCTACGCGCTGATAGTCCTATTTTGCACAGACTTGACCGAGTACCTGTTGCCCCAAGAGCTGCAACTGCCTTTGATGGCCATTGGCCTGTTGTTCGCCCTGCCGCAGGTGTTTTGGCCCAAGGCCGCAGTCATCGTCTCCGGGGGCGGCTGGGATTATCTTTACGTCAACGCTTTTTACAACGGCCTGCAGCAGGCTCCAGCCTGGCACCAACTGCATGGGGCAGTGACAATAAAGAGCAGCGCCCTTGGCCTAGCATTGGGATATGGCTTTCCTTGGGCCTTCAATTTCGCCTATGTGAAAATCCGCAACGCCATAGCCACAAGGCTGTTCCACAAAGAGCCGCTGGAATCGGGCATGGGGATGGGGGACTTCAAGATGCTTGCATGGCTTGGGGCCTTTTGGGGCTGGAAACACATGCTGGGCATCCTGTTCGTTGGTGTTGTAATAATGACGGTGTTTGTCCTGCCCACCCATTTTTTGCGAAGGCGGGCCGCCAACACCATGTACCCCTTGGGCTGCGGCCTAGCTCTGGCCGCGCCGATAGTCGTTTTTTGGGGGCCCATGCTTTGGGGAACTTACATGGGGTTGATATAGTGCCTATTAGAATCTCACTCTGCATGAGAACTGGAACGCCCTTGGCTGTTGATGGTTGGTCGGCCCAAACGACGTCGTCATCCTATTTTCTATAATCGTCATCGGCTGGCTATTCAGCATGTTGAAACCTTCTGCGGCCAGCCTGACCGAAGCCTTGCCCAAATCAAGATTGTAGGCCAAGGCAAGGTCTAAACTTGACACGCTTGGAAATGTTTCGCCGCCGCGCACCGCGCCATCGTAAAGCATGACGTAGCCGCCAGATGTCTTCAGCAAGCTGTAGTGCAGCCCCGTCCGCAGGGAGAACACTCCCGAAACCTCAAAGGAAAATGGCAGGCTCGCAGTTCCAAAGGCTTTCAACGAATGTTTTAGGCTTTCGTTGAGGTGTCCATCGTACTGTGGAAGGCGGTAATCCTCCCTCAGGCTTGGGATCCTAGCAAAGACAGTGTTTCCGGCGGTGGCGCTGTTGACGTTGCCCACTTGGGAGTTTCCGGTCAATTCGCCATACGAATAACTGAACTGCAAAACGTGCCCCCCGTTAAACCGGCGCCGCGCTACAAAATCCGCACCAAAGAAGTTCCTCTTTAGCCCTGGCAGGTTGGCGATGACCCTGCCGAGGGAGCTGGAATTTGCCAAAGCGTTTAGTTCGGGCAAATAGCCAAAGGCACTGTAGTATGTGTCAATCAAGTCCCTAATGTTCTTCATGGTGGCAACGGCCTCTAGCCTCCAAGTGCCCAAACCTACAATGCGCTGCTCTTTCTCGACCCCAAGCTGAACCATGTCAGTCCTTGGCGCCTTTAGGTTGGCCACGGCGACATTTCTGACACCCTGCACCCCGGCGGTCTGCCAAGTCCTCCAGCCAAGGACTCCAGTCAATGGATTATTTAGCTCGGGAATCAGCACTTGATGCGTCAATGCCGGCCCACCAGTCGTCGCCCCGGCAGCAGTAAAGTTCCCTGGCGTGGGCGGGCTGTAAATGCGGCCATAATAAGCAAAAAACCTGAACATCCCCCTTGCAAATGGATCCCAAGACGCGCCCACCCGTGGGCTGAATAGGTTTTGATTAAATATCTCTCTTCCGTCTTCCCCATTGAGCTTGGCATGATCCACGCGGAAACCCAAATTTAACACCCAGCAGCGGCCCAACTGCAAGTCATCCTGCACATAAACCCCCATGACGCGGGACTTTAGCGGGCTGCCGTATTCCTCCATTGACGCCAAGGTGCGCTGGTAAAGATAGGCCGCGCGCCCTCCCACCAACATACCCGATACAGGGCTTGGTGTCGCTAGGCTGAGCACGTTGCTGTAATCGAAGTTCGAGCCATTATTGTGCTCTATCAATCCGTTGCGGATCGCCGTAATGGTGGCCGCGTCCGGGCCATTCCCCCCTGCTGCCCTGTCTATATATCTCTCCCCACCGCTTGGGCGGACAAAGGCTTGGGTAAATTCGCTCTGTAGGCCCTGGAACCCCATTTTGGCGTGGTTTGGACCCGCAATCAGAGTAAACTCGCTCCGCAGGCTGATATTTCTCTGCCGCTCCAGCCTTTCCTCTGAATATCTCCCAAACGACTCACTTTCTGGCGAATCCAATATTGATCTGTACGGCCCGGCTTCCGGGGTCATTGGATAGGTGTAAAAGGATGTCTTGTGGATGCCGATGGTATTTTCCCAAGTCAAAGAACCCGAAAGGGCTCCCGTATGGTGGATCAAGTAGCTGTCCCCGCCCCGATTGCGGTTGGCCATCTGCTCGTCTTTGAAGGTTCGGTCGCCCGCCGTGTTGAAGCTGGTCTGGGTGACGGGGTCGCCAAAATAAGAGAACTCTAGGCGGTGGCCATCGCCAACCAACCAAGTCAGCTTGGCAAAGCGGTACGAGCGATCCTCTTCTTGGCTGCGCGTCTTGGGGGCACTGCTCCCAACTGGCCTGACGTTTTCATAGTCCAAGCTTGACAACTGGCTATTGAAGGCTCCAAAGAAAAACAGCCTGTTTTTCACTATGGGCCCAGACAGCGTGACGGCCCACTCTTTGGCATCGGTTGACCTTTCTTCTGGAGTGTTTGCTAGGCCAGCGTATGGCCTAGTGTTGAGGCTGCGCCATATTGAATAGCCGACCACGCTGCCCTTGAATTCATTTGTGCCAGTCTTTGTGGCGATGCTAAAGATGCCGCCGGCGGAAGAGGCTATCTCAGCCTTGTGGCCCCCAGTGGTTATGGTCTGGCTTTCGATTATCTCGCTTGAAATATTTAGGCCAAAGCGGGCCGTGCTGCTGAGGTTGGTAGGCATGCCGTCAATGAGGAAAGCGTTTGAGTCTAGCATAGAGCCAAGCACAACGGGCTCGGGCCTGCCGCTAGGAGAAATGCCTGGGGCTAGGTATGAGTACTCGACATAGCGGTGGACAGGCAGCGGCAGCCTTTCCAAATCCTGCGGCAAAAGGATAGTCTGGGTGCCAATAGAGCTGGTTTCAATGTTGAGGGGGCTGGCCTCGATGATAACGGTCTCTTCCGCTTGCCTCATTCTTAGCCGAATGATTGCGTGTTCATCAGCTTTCAAGTGAAAAATGCGGCCCTCTATGTGATAAGCCCCTGGCAAAAGCCCAGCGGCTGAAGCCTCGCCGTGGCTGTTTGTGGTCAGGGGCAACTTCATGGAGCGATCCACAGATTCCAAAATTATCCGCCGGCCAGCGGCAGGCTCATTGTTTTCGTCCAAGACGATGACCCGCACAGAAGCCGTCGTCTGGGCCATCAGTGAGCTGTAGGATGCAGAACCGGCCAGCAATGCCGCCACTGCCGTCAGCGTTGAAAAAGTGAAGTGCTTGCTCATGGAAACTCCAAAAAGGCGCGTGGCATAAGAGATGCTCAATCAATAATTGTATCGAATCAGCAGCCGCCAATGACGTGAAGGGATAAAAAGTGTCTAAAAAGTTTGACCGGAGTGGGACGGGTAGTAATAATGGATGACTAAGAACTTATCCGTAAATAGTGGCATACTATTCTCAGGGCATGGAACCCTGGAGGATAGAGATGAGAGTGCAGTCATGGGAAGTGTCGGACAAGTTCTGGGCTAGGGTGGAGCCCCTGATCCCAAAGAAGGAGCGCGACCCAGAAAAGGCATACAGGCGGGGCCCCGGCGCCGGGAGGAAGGGGAAGCCACCCCGCCTGGTGTTCGAGGGCATCGTGCGCGTGCTGCGGACTGGCTGCCAGTGGAAGTCGCTGCCGAAGGCCGTGTACGGCAGCTCCAGCTCGATACACAAGTATTTCCTCGACTGGGAGAGGTCGGGCTTCTTCATGGAGCTCTGGAGGGCCGGGCTGGCGGAGTACGACGAGATGGAGGGGATAGCCTGGAGCTGGCAGAGCATAGACGGGGCCATGGTGAAGGCCCCGACGGCAAGAGAGGCGGTGGGCCCCAACCCTACCGACAGGGGAAAAAAATGGGAGCAAGCGCCACCTCCTGGTGGACGGGCGTGGGGCCCCGCTGTCGCTCGTCGTGACCGGGGCGAACCGGCACGACGTCACCCAGGTGGAGGCCGTGCTGGCGGCCCTGGCCGCGATGGGGCGAGCCCCCGCCCCGGGGCGCAGGCCGCGCCTGTGCGCCGACGCGGGGTACAGGGGCAGGAAGGCCGAGGAGGCCATGGAGCGCCACGGGTACGTCCCAAAGGTAAAGGGCCGAGGGGATGAGGCGAGGGAGCTGAAGGGGAATCCGTCAAAGAAGGCCAGGCGCTGGGTGGTGGAGGCGTCCCACGGCTGGTTCAACAAGTTCCGCAAGCTGCTGGTGCGCTACGAGAAGCTGGAGCGCTCTTACCTCGCCCTGTGCCACCTGGCAGCCGCCATCATAGTCTTTCGCAAGGTCAGGGGGGAAACAAATATTATTTACGGATAAGTCCTTAGTGGCGTAAGGCTTTGACGCTGCCTAAGCAGCGTCAAAGACCAACGCCACTTGACCCTGTTCTGCGCCCGACTGGAGCAGACTCTGGCGTGAAATATTGTAAACAAACAAGTTACTAAACCCAGCCAGAGGCAGCGGAAGGTCGGGAGCAGACGTAACCTCGGCTCTTGCAATTAGCTCCCTTGGTGAGGCTGGCTATTTTCTGTCCAGGACAAACGTGACGGGGCCGTCGTTGACCAACTCAACTTCCATGTGTTCCTGAAAAAAGCCAGTCTTTACATTCAAGCCAAAGCTCTCTAGCTGCGTAATAAATACATCGAACAATGTGCGCGCCTCGCTTGGCGGCATCGCCAAGTCAAAAGATGGCCTTCTCCCTTTGTCTATGCTTCCCGCCAGCGTGAATTGGCTCACTGCCAATACTTCGCCGCCGACGTCCGCCAGTGGCAGGTTCATCTTGCCGTCAGCGTCCCCAAACAGCCTGAGCCCTGCTATTTTGTTGGCGCACCAAGCCGTTGTTTCGCCCGTGTCGCCTTTTTCTAGGCCAACCAGCAGCAACACGCCAACGCCTATTGACGCACTTTGGTCGCCGTTCCGCACTTGGGCGCGCCTGACCCTTTGAATGACTGTCCGCATCGGTCTTCCTCGGCTAAACTTATACCATGATCATCCACGATTTAGACGACTTGGTGCTAGAGCAGGGCGACGGCGAGGCGGCAGTAGAAGAGTTGGGGCGCGAAGTCATTTCCGAGGGGCAGTGGACTGTCGTGGCGTATTTGGTGCGGGCCAAAGACAGGGAAGGCACTTGGCAAGGGCCGTATCTCTGGCTGCACCGCTACCAAAAGGTGAGCCAAGGCTGGAAGCTCGCAAGCCGATTCAGAACCACCGAGCCGCGCCAATTGGCAAAGCTTGCCGCCGCGCTTCAAAAGTGGAATCAGGAATTTTCGTCCTGACCCTTGTTGATAAAGTTTTTGCTGCGCCCCCATGACTCTGGCGAGGGCGCGACGTAGTTCGAGGTCGGCTTTGTTGGCCCAACGTACTCATCGAATGGCTTTCCTAGGCGGCTCTTGAAGCGCATGAACAGCCATGTGCAGCAAATCAACAGGAATATCTCTGGAAATTCCATGACCAGCCTGTCAAGCGAAAGCCTATATGTGGGGGGTGACGTTCCAACGGACACGTATGGCGGCCAAATGATCCACAGCTTTTCGCCAGGCTCCACGCCAAACAATTCCTCTTTGGGAAGCCTCGTCGCCTTTTGTCTGCCATCTTTGTCCACCGTGATCAGGACATCCGTGAAGACGTCGTTGGTGTCCCGCTGGACTTGGCCCACCAATACCCGGCTGATGCCTGGCCTCTGCCAGCGCCCCGTTGCGGCCAAAAGGGCCACAAAGTGCCTAGTCAGCAAAAACCAAGCGAAAAGGGCTATGGCCGCCCACAAAAAACCATCAATTGCGATTCTCCATGCCTTTGTGCGGTAGAACATGCGACACCCTTTGATGGAAATTAGACAGGTCGAAAACGAAAATGATTGGAGCAAATGGGCGAAATAGCCGCGCAGGGCCCTGTTCAGGAGATATTGTCCGCTCCCATGAAGTCGCGCAGGGCGTTGGGGATTGCCACCGAGCCGTCCTTTTGCTGGCAGTTTTCTAGGATGGCCACCAAGGTTCTGCCAACCGCCAAGGCCGAGCCATTCAGCGTGTGCATGAATTCAGGCTTTTTGGCGTCTTTGGCCTTGCACTTTAGGTTTGCCCGCCTGGCTTGGAAATCCCCGTACCAAGAGCAAGAGCTGATCTCCCTATAGCAGTTTTGGCTGGGCAGCCAGACTTCCAAGTCAAAAGTTTTTTGGCTTCCGAATCCCATGTCGCCCGTACACAGGGCCACCCTTCTATATGGAAGCTCCAGAGCCTCTAGCAGGGTCTCGGCTTGGCGCGTCAGGTGTTCCAGCTCTTCCTGCCCCTTGTCGGCCCTTGTAAACGCCACCAATTCTACCTTGTGGAACTGGTGCTGGCGTATATAGCCCTTTGTGTCCTTGCCATAGCTGCCCGCCTCGCTGCGGAAGCACGGGGTAAAGGAGCAGTGCCTTATGGGCAGGGCCTCGGCTGCAACTATCTCGTCGCGGTACACGTTGGTGACTGGCACTTCCGCTGTGGGTATTAAGTACAGAGGGTCTTCCCCCCTATGGGTCTTGAAAAGGTCTTGCTCAAATTTAGGCAACTGCCCCGTGCCATAAACAGTGTGCGACAAAACCATATACGGTACCAGCAGTTCTTCCCACCCCGCGCCGATGTTTTGGTTTAGGAAGAACTGTATCAGCGCCCTCTCCAGTTTTGCCCCCATGCCCCTTAGGATGGTGAAGCGGGCCCCGCTGATCTTTGCGGCCCTGTCAAAATCAAGGATGCCCAGTGAAGTGCCAATCTCCACGTGGTCTTTTGGGTTCTGTATCTCACGCGGTTGGCCCCAGCGCTTGATTTCTAGGTTGCCGTGTTCGTCCTTGCCCAAAGGCGCACTGTCGTGTGGGATGTTCGGGATCACGTCCAAAAAAGCCTTAAACGCTGCCTCGGCCTCTTTTTCGGCGGATTCCAAAGATTTGAGCATGCCGCCCATCTTTTGCTGCTCGGCTATCAAGTGATCCGCAGGTTCATTTTTCTTTTTCAGCTTGGCGACTTCTTCGGACACCTTGTTCCGTTCCGCCTTTAGTTTTTCGGCCTCAGAAATTATCCTTCGCCTTTCAGAGTCTAGGCGCGAAAACTCGGCGGAGTCTAGGGTGAACCCCCTAGCCGCCAATTTCTTGGCCACAGCTTCTAGGTCTTGGCGTAGCAGCGCAGCGTCCAGCATTAAATCCACTCCCAAAATAATTATCATACCAAATGCCATTCCCGCCGCCTAAACATTGGCTGGCTCGAATAGCATTGGAACAAAGCGGTGGGCTATGGGATAATGACCAATTGCAACGAAATTGTTAGGAGGCCCTAGTGCTACTTTTTCTCGATACAGCCAACCTTGATGAAATCAAGAAGATCAATTCATGGGGCGTGCTCGACGGCGTCACGACCAACCCCAGCCTGATAGCCAAAGAGACAGGCAAGCCCTTCGAGACCATCATCCACGAAATATGCGCGATTGTGGATGGCCCCATAAGCGCCGAGGTCATCAGCCTAGACGCGCCAGACATGATATCCGAGGGGACAAAGCTGGCCAAGATACACAAAAATGTCACCATCAAGCTGCCCATGACGGCAGAAGGCATAAGGGCCTGCAAGCACTTTAGCTCTAACGGCATCAAGACGAACCTTACGCTGTGCTTCTCAAGCAACCAGGCCCTTTTGGCCGCAAAGGCCGGGGCCACCTTTGTTAGCCCATTTGTCGGGCGCTTGGACGACATCAATTTGGACGGGATGGATCTTATACGCGAGATCGTGGCCATTTACGACAACTATGGCCTAGACACCAAGGTGCTTGCAGCGTCCATAAGGCAGCCCCGCCACGTAGCGGAGTCGGCCCTCGCCGGGGCCCACGCGGCCACAATTCCCACAAAGATATTTGAAGGCCTGATAAGGCATCCGCTCACAGACAAAGGGATTCAAACCTTTTTGGAAGATTGGGGAAAAAGCGGCCGTTGATCCATGTATTTGCAAATCACCACGTTTGCGCGGCGGACTTCCTGTTAGGAGCAAGTTGAAATGTCACTTCAAGAAAAAAACGATGCGCTCAGGGCCAAATATGAGGCCGCTAGGCTCGGGGGCGGGCCAGCGCGCATCGAAAAGCAGCACCAGCAAGGCAAGCTGACCGCACGCGAAAGGATCGGCGCTTTTTTGGATGAGGGCAGCTTCGATGAAGTTGACGCGCTTGCCATGAACCCCTCTCCCGGCGAGCAGATACCAGGCGACGGCGTAGTGGCCGGGTTCGGCAGAGTAGATGGCAGGCCCATCGCGGTTTTCGCCCAGGATTTCACTGTTCAGGGCGGTTCGCTGTCCCTGACAGTGGCAAAAAAAATATGCAAAGTCATAGACATAGCCATGAAAGTGGGCTGCCCCGTCGTTGGCATGAACGACAGCGGCGGAGCGCGCATCCAAGAGGGCGTAAATTCATTGGCCGGGTATGGCGAAATCTTCCTGCGGAACACAATGGCGTCGGGGGTCATACCCCAGATCAGCCTGATAATGGGTCCATGCGCCGGCGGCGCGGTGTATAGCCCTGCCATCACGGACTTCATAACGATGGTACGAAACACCAGCTACATGTTTGTCACTGGCCCAGAGGTGATAAAGGCCGTCACGCACGAGGACGTCACAAAGGAAGAGCTGGGCGGCGCTTCCACGCATGGGTTCAAGTCTGGCGTGTGCCACTTCATGGTTCCATCCGACCTAGCCGCCATCGCCCACACCAGGGAATTATTGAGTTTTTTGCCATCGAACAACATGGGCGAGGCCCCGCGCCGCGCAGCCCTAAACCAAATGCCCTTGGAGAACCCTGCGCTTGACGCCATAGTCCCAGAAGACCCAACAAAGCCTTACGACATGAGGGTTCTCATCCAAGGCATAGTTGACGATGCGCATTTTTTTGAAGTCATGGAGGCCTACGCCCAAAACGTGGTCATTGGCTTTGCAAGGATAGAAGGCAAGTCCATTGGGATCGTGGCCAACCAGCCAGCCAGCCAGGCCGGCGTGCTGGACATCAGCGCGTCCGAAAAGGCGGCCAGGTTTGTCAGGTTCTGCGACGCCTTCAACATTCCCTTGATAGTTTTTGAGGACGTGCCCGGCTTTCTGCCTGGCACCAACCAAGAGTACAACGGCCTAATAAAGAATGGCGCCAAACTGCTCTACGCATTTTGCGAGGCCACCGTGCCAAAGATAACGATCATCACGCGCAAGGCGTACGGCGGGGCCTACATCGTCATGGCCAGCAAGCACATCAGGTCAGACTTCAACTTTGCCTACCCCACGGCGGAAATAGCCGTAATGGGGGCCGAAGCCGCAGCCAACATCCTGTACGCAAAGGAAATCGCCAAGGCAGATGACCCAGCCGCAAAGAGGGGCCAAGTGATAGCGGATTACAACGAAAAACTGGCAAATCCGTACGTGGCCGCAAGCCTTGGGTACGTTGACGAAGTGATACTGCCCCGCGAGACAAGAAAGAAGATAGTGCGCGCCCTTGGCCTATTGGAGACCAAGCGCGACCTGGTGCCAGCCAAGAAGCACGGCAATATACCGCTATAGCTTAGATGAATCCTTATGGCAGCCATGATGACAGAGAATGGCCGTAGGTTGTTGACGGGCGACGGAACTAAAATAGTCGGTTTTTTTGTTTTCTGCACCATAGCCATAGTCTTGGTGGATTTTCTGCCATTTCAAAAGTCAATTACAATTTGGCTTAGGCCCTTGTTTGTTCTTGCGGTTTCATGGTTTTGCCTGCGGGCCGAAAACCAAGGGCTGTCGGACATTGGCATCAGAATAGGCGCAAAGTTTTTTAGGGACTTGTTGTTGGGGGCGCTGCTGGGCATGGCTATAATCTTAGCCGCTGCCTTTGCCATTGTGCTTTTCGGGGGGCTTGCTTTTGAAAGGGCCGCTGGCGCTGGTTTAGGCGCTTTGTTTTTTCCGCTGGTGCCCTTTTTGGCCGTTGGCATTTTTGAAGAGCTGCTTTTTCGCGGGTACGCCTTTCAGCGCACCGTCGCTAGGCTGGGACGCACATTTGCGTTGCTGCTCTTCGCCCTGTTGTTTGTGGCCGCCCATTTGGGAAACCCTGGAATGGAAGGCCCCGCGATGGTCTGGGCTTGCATCAACATCGGCATAGCCTCTGTGCTGCTGGGCCTGGCTTGGATAAGGACAAACAGCCTTGCGTTGCCCATAGGCATACACGTCGGCTGGAACTGGGCCCAGGGCGGATTGCTGGGCTTTGGCGTCAGCGGCGCAAAATCGGCTGGCTTTTTTGAGCCCGTGTATTTGGAAGCCCCGCAATGGATGACGGGCGGCGATTTTGGGCTGGAGGCAGCCCTGCCGACGGCAGTGGCCGCCCTAGTCGTTTGCGCCCTATTAGCCGCAAGGTGGCCCGGCAAAAAAGGCACGTGCTAAAATAACCTAACTTGCAGGAGGAAACATGGATCGTTTTGGCAGTTCGCAATTGCGGATAGTGTGGGCCGCCGTTTCAATTTTTTTATTTGGACTTTTCTTGGCCGGCTTCAGCACGTCCAATGGGCAGAATGGCTTTGCGGTGCATGCCTTTGGCGCGACAATTTCCCAAGACCTTCTCGCCAGCATGAGCGGGCTGGCCGACCCAGCCCAGCTTCTGCGAAGCGCGCTTAGGGGATTCATCGTCTGGTCAGTGCCATTCACTTTTTTGGCCGCCGCCTACTTCCCCATCGTTGACTTGATAGAGGCGTACAAACTTAGGGGACTATTCCTGGGGGCCCTCTTCGGAACCGCGCACGGCCTTTATTACAGCCAGTTGCTGATCTTGCCCATTTGGGCCATCTGTGTGCGGCTGTTGGGTTCCCTGATCCCAAGTGCCCTGGCGCTGGCCGACCTCCATGCGCTGATACTTGGTGTTCAATTGCTTATTTGGGCCATCATATTCAACCGCCTTATAGTGTCCAACAGGGGCATTCCCTTGGCATTGGCTCTGGGCTTGGGCACCATAGGGACAAAGCTGTACTACCTAGTTGATTTTGGCGAGATGCTTGGCATGAAGCCTGGCTTGGTAAAGGTGGCCGAATTTTTGTACCACTTCTTCCCATCCCAGCGGGTGCCAGAAAACGCGGTTGCAGCAAACACCCTTCTTATAGGCATCGTTGTCCCTTTGGCTATTTCTGTGCTACTGGTCTTTCTGTCGTCCAAAGGGAACGCCTCTTCGCGCAAACGGGTGTGAGAAATTGAAAATAGTCGCGGATTTCCGGTATGTCGTGGCTAAGGCGGCAATATGTTTCGCCCTTTGCCCACCCGCCCCGCTTCTCTTTTCACAAGCCCAGCAAGACGGGCAGGACTTGGGCAGGACCAGGCAGAGGCTCCAACAGCTTCAGCGGCAGATGGGCCAGGTGGATGAGCAAATAGACCAGCTCCGCAAAAGGAGGAGCGGTGTCATGGTCGAGCTGCAGAGGATAGCGCTGAGGGCCGCCAAGGCCCGCGCACAGGCAGAAGGGGCCCAGCTTAGGCTGGGCGAGATACAGCGGGAGCTGTCACAGTTGTCGGCCAAAAAAGCCGCCACGGCAAAACAACTGTCTGCGCTGACAGAGAGCCTGCGGCGACAAGTCAAGTGGCTTTACGCCCTTGGCCCCTTTGGCACACTGAGCTTTTTGCCAAGCAGCGCGGACATAGAAAACTATTTGGCTAGGGGCAGGTACTTGGAATGGTGGAGGAACCACGAAGGAAAAAAATTGCAAGTGGCCCTCGAACTCCATTCAGAATTGGAAGCCCAAGAAAAAGAGGCCAAAGACGCACAAGAGCGCTATTCCAAACTGAGCCAAGAAATGGCCTCGCTGCATGAAGAGCTGAAGGCAAACGAAGAGCAGTTGTACGAGTACTTGGGTAGCATACAGAGGGACGAAAGCCAAAAAAAGGCCATGCAGGCCGAAATGAACGAAGAGTCCATCTTGCTGGAGAGGATGCTGGCGTCCATCGTCTCCAAGCCAGGCCCCGCCGTCCCCTCGCCATCTGGCGTCTCATTTCAGAACCTCGTCGGCAGGTTGCCAAAGCCAGTCGAGGGCAGCCTTGCAACCGCATACGGCGTGCAGGTTCACCCCCGCTTTGGAACCAGGACCCACAACAACGGAATACTCATTTCCGCAAAGGGCGGTGAGCCAGTTAAGGCCATCGCGCCCGGCAGGGTCGTCAGGGCAGAGCCATTTCAGAGCGTTGGACTGATGGCCATAATTGACCACGGCGGCAGCTACTACACCATCTACAAGCACCTGCTCGCGCTCACGGTTTCCGTTGGGGATTCCGTGGATCAGGGCGAGACCATAGGCTACGTTGGCGAAACCCCCGATGGCCCTATGCTCGGCTTTGAAATCAGGAACCGCGCAAATCCCGATGACCCCCAAAGATGGTTCGCATCGAAGTACCAGCCGGGGTATAGGTAATAGATGCCAGCCGCGAATTTCTCAAAGCAACCAACAGCAACAAACTGACGGCAGAGAACATAGACCAAATTGTAAAAGTCTATTTCATGCCAAGTTACATTTGACCGAACGCGAATTGGTATAAATGCTCGATATGCTAATCTATCCTTACAGCGTTGGAGGCAACATGCGAAAGAGAACCATATCTGCGGCGGCCTTGGCTTTTGCGGCCTGCCTCATGGCCGCATGCCACAGAGGGGCCGACAAAGCGGAGCAGGAAAAGCTCGAAGCTAGACTCACGAACATAGAGGCAAAGATACAGGCGCTTACATGGCGTTTGCAGGGCACAGATGGAACGCAGGGAGCAGATGAAACGGAGGGAGCCGCACAGGGGGCAGATGGAACGCCTGCAGCTTCGAACCCACAGAACCCACCTGCAGCTCCGAACCCACAGGGCGCGAATGCAGCGGATGCAGCCGCTGCCGCAGCCAAGATAGAGCAGCGCCTCGCGGCCATAGAAAAAATGCTGAACCCCAGTGCTGGCCCATACAGCAACCCCGCATCCATCGCAGATCGCCTAGACGCACTTGAAAAGAAGTAGGGCTGCCCTGCGTGGTATATAATGTAATAAACACTTGGGCCAAGCTATGAAAGCACTTTACCTTGAATGCAAAATGGGCGCTGCGGGCGACATGCTCATGGCTGCGCTGCTGGAGCTGCATGGCGACAGGGATGGCTTTCTGGGGCGGCTCAATCGCGCTGGCATCCCAAAGGTGGCCATTAGCGCTGCCGCGTCCTTTAAGGCTGGGATAAAGGGCACCCGCGTCGAGGTGGCCGTCGAAGGCATGAAAGAAGGCGCGGGGCGACGGCATGGACATTCTCACGATGCCGGGCATGGGCATAAGCACGGACACGACCACGACCATGAGCATGAACACAAACATGTGCATGAACACGACCACGACCATGAGCATGAACACAAGCACGGGCACGGCCACATTCACCCGCACAACGATGGCGGCTCCAGCTACTACCACATAGAGGAACTGATTGGCGGGCTGGACGTCCCAATGTCCGTGAAGAAAAGCTCCATCGAGGTGTACAGGCTGCTCGCGGACGCAGAGAGCGCCGCGCATGGCAAGCCCGTGAGGCAGATACACTTTCACGAGGTGGGCGAGATGGACGCTGTAGCCGACATAGTGGGCGTCTGCATGCTCATGGACGAGCTGTCGCCATCCATCGTGTATGCCTCGCCAATAAATGTGGGAAGCGGCTTCGTGAACTGCGCCCACGGCACCCTGCCGGTCCCCGCGCCCGCCACGGCGCACTTGCTGCGGGGCGCCCCCACATACAGCAGCGGGCCCGAGAGCGAGCTTTGCACCCCGACGGGGGCCGCGCTACTTAGGCACTTCGTGAAGTCGCACGGCAGCATGCCCCAGATGTCTGTGGAAAAAATGGGCTACGGGATGGGCAAGAAAGACTTTGAAGAGATGAACTGCATCAGGGCCTTCTATGGAGAGCTGGGCAGGGCGGAATCGGAGGGGCCCATCGAGAGGGACGTGATAGAACTAAGCTGCAACCTGGATGACATGACGCCAGAAGCCATAGCCTTCGCCCAGCAACTGCTTCACGACCAAGGGGCCTTGGACGTCTATGCCGCGCCCGTCGTCATGAAAAAGGGACGCATGGGGGTCTGCTTCACCTGCCTGTGCCGCGCATCGGACAAAGAAAAAATGGCGGCGCTTATCTTCAAGCACACCAGCACCCTTGGGATAAAGGAATACCAGTGCCGCCGCTACACCCTCGACAGGAAAAGCGTCTTGGTCGAAACAGAGTTTGGCGGCGTGAACGTGAAAACGTCCTCTGGCTATGGCGCGACCAAATCCAAGCCCGAATTTGAGGACATAGCCAGAATAGCCAGAGACAAAGGCATCTCGCTGGAAGAGGCAGCAGCACTTGTAAAGTTGGTTGAGGGGTGAGCCACTCCGCCGCGTAGCGACCTCTAACCCCTGAACCCTAGATGGCTCCTGGGTAGGCGATACAAGCAGGGGAAAGGCTCCGTTCAGCGCTGGGTACTCAATCCGCAATTAAACATAATCGCCGCGAAGCGGCATCAACTATCCCTAACCCCTAACCCCTAACCCCTAACCCCTGAAACCTGATCCCTAGCTTTAAGCATCTCCTCCGCCAGCGCCACATCCCCAAGCGTGTCCACGCCTATGCTGCAATGTGGGGTGTAGGCGACGCCAATGGCTATCCCTGCGGCTAGGGCGCGAAGCTGCTCCAGCATCTCGGCCTGCTCTAGTGGGTGCGGGGGCAGCGCCGTCAGCTTTCTAAGGGCGTCTGGCCTGTAGGCGTATATGCCAAGGTGCCTGCGGAACAATTGCAGTTGTTCTTTTGTCATCCATGGCCGGAAGTCCATGCCGAAGTTTGTCGAGCTGCGCAAAAATGGTATGGGGCTGCGGCTGAAATAGAGGGCCCTGCCAACGCCGTCCAGCACAACTTTCACATTGTTCGGGCTGAATATTTCATCTGGGCTCTCAAATGGGCAGGCGGCCGTACCCATCGGGAGGTTTGGCCTCTCTTCCATCAGCCGTGCCACTGCTGCGATGGTTTCATGGTGCATGGCGGGTTCGTCCCCCTGTATGTTGAGCACTATTTCAAAATCCCCGCCAAGAGAGTCCATCGCCGCCGCCACGCGGTCTGTGCCAGAGGGCAGCGAAGGGTCGGTGAACACAGCCTCTCCCCCAAAGGCCGCCACAGCCGCCATGATGCGCTCATCGTCTGTTGCTACTGCTACGCGTGATATTGCAGCCTTTTGCGCCGCCTCCCACGCCCACTGCACCATCGGCTTGCCCAATATAGTCGCCAAAGGCTTTCCTGGAAAGCGGCTCGAAGCGTAGCGGGCTGGAAGTACGGCTAATGTTTTCATGGGCGCTCCCTCATCTAGCTTACTACCAGTTACCAGTTACAAGGTACAAGGGGCCGCTGTGCGGCAGGGATCAGGTTTCAGGGGTTAGGGGTCAGGGATTAGGGTAAGTAAGGAGGCGGCCTCTCGGTATCCTACGCTATCGCTTCGGATACGCGAGACCCCAGCGTGGGCCATTGCAGCACGTAGGCTGGTTTTGGCGGCATGGGCGTTTTACCTTCGCTCGGCTTCGTTATCGCCGCGTTAATGATTATGGCGGATTCAGCATCTGGCGCTGAATGGAGTAATGTTGCCGCCATAATTGACAAACTGGCCGATTTCTTTGAAAAATACGCCGGGCTGGTATGACGCTGGCTCCAAGTTGAAAAGACGGCGTATTTGCAAAACTCTGACGATTTTGGGCAATGGGGCTCCGTTTAGCAAATTGACAATGGACAATTGACAATTGTGGATGCGGGCTACAGCCGCGCCGGTTTTCTTATAGCCCTTCCCGTAGGGAATGGCACGGAGTGCATAGGCTGCGCCGAGAGTGAAGCGAGCCGCCCGGCGGAACGCTGAGGCTACCATTGAAGCGCAACCCGCTCGCCGCGATTGGTTAACCGCACCCCCATAAAGCGGGGAGCGGAACGGGCCGAATCTATGAGCATCAGAGCGAATGAATAGGGGAAACGCTATAATTGGGGTACGTCAATAAAGGTTTGGCGCTTTCGGAAATTGGACTAGGGATTTTGAGCAATGATCGGGGCTGGTGCAAGTAACTCAATGGACATCGACGCCGAAAAGGCCGCGCTGCGGAAACAGTTGAAGGTGCTGCGGAATGGGCTTCCCGAGGGGGATAGGGCGGAGTGGTCCAAGCAGATATGCAGCAACGTCGAGAAATACTGCGTGAGCAAGCGCATCCGCAAGGTGGCGGCGTTCTGGCCGCTTGGCTCGGAGGTTGACCTTAGGCCCTTGGTGTCTTCGCAGCCAGGCTGGGTATTTGTATTTCCAAGGGTGGTTTCAACGCACCCGCCTCGACTGTCTTGGGGTCCAGAGCCGCTGGAACCGGGTCTGTTCGGTTTGATGGAGCCAGTGATGGCACAGCACTTTTTCCCGCCAGCGCAACTGCTGCTGGTGCCTGGGCTGGGCTTCAACGACGACGGCTTTCGCATCGGCTACGGCGGCGGCTTCTATGACGCGCTGCTGGACAGGGCAGGGGATGGCCTGATTACGCTTGGCGTGGCTTATGAAGCCCAAATGGTTCCCGAATTGCCCATTGGCCCCTTAGACCAGCCAGCGCAGGGCGTGGTGACGGAGAGGGGGATAAGGTGGGTGATGGATCAGGGGTTAGATATTAGGGATTAGGAGCTAGGGGTCAGGGGTTAGGGATTAGGGATTAGGGTAAGCAAGGCGGCGGGCATTCTTCCCGCCTGTATCGCCTATCTCGGAGTACATGCCCATACATCCGCCCGCCCATAGAAGCCATCTCTCCTCTACTAAATGCCCATCGAAGAGCCGTCCGACAGGACGGCGGGGGTCTGGGGGGCGACCGGGAGGCAGCGTGAGCCTGCGAGCGATGCCGGAAGGGAGACCCCCAGTTAATAGGATGCAAGGGCTCCACGACCCGGCGCAGTGCGAACCAAGCTGCCATACGCCGAACCCGAGGACGAAAGATAGAATCAGGCACAACGAGTTATTCCAATTCTAAGAACTTATCCGTAAATAGTGGCATACTATTCTCAGGGCATGGAACCCTGGAGGATAGAGATGAGAGTGCAGTCATGGGAAGTGTCGGACAAGTTCTGGGCTAGGGTGGAGCCCCTGATCCCAA
>Ga0268262_10002156_pt1 | contig 23157 bp, 19 predicted proteins | sample TergutNc150P3_FD_190354 | JGI IMG/M metagenome (GOLD analysis project Ga0268262, IMG submission 190354) | Nasutitermes corniger P3 segment gut microbial community from laboratory colony in Florida, USA - Nc150 P3 (SPAdes) (version 2) | ecosystem: Host-associated > Arthropoda: Insects >...
GGTTACGCCGACAAGCGCGGTAAGGCATCCCGCGACAGGGATAAGCGCCGCGTCTTTGTCTTTTTTTACGACATAAGCGAACATGGTCAAAAAGATGATCATTATCGCAATGAGGCAAATAACAAACGCCGCGCCTTTGGTCATCCTCATGGTCACTTCATCCCGTATGTCATGTTTTCTATCACCTTATAGAAGCGTTCATCCAGCTTGTTTTTGTGAACCTTTTCGAATTTGGCCAGCTCAGACCTGAACAGTTTCAAACCGCCTTGCTGCCCCATGATTACAGTCTTCATTCGTTCAGATATGTTTCCGTCCTGCTCAAGCATGATAGCCTTCAGCCCGGCCTCTACCACTTCGGGATACGGAGCGCCCTGGTCGGACCAAACCATGCTCTTTGTACCATAGATCACAGCCTCCCGCGCGTACTCGTACAGCGCGTCCTGCCGTTTGTCCATGCCGTCAAGACGTTTGCCCATCATGCCAAGATCCCCGCTCATCCCTTCCAGCTTTGCCAGTATTACGTTTAACGCCTCGTTCTGCTGTTTGTCCTTTCCTGCCTCCTTTTCTGCCTCTTTTTTGCCCCGCGTCAGTTCGAAATGGCCCAGCCTGATGTTGCTAAAATCCGCGAGGGGTTTCATTTTCACAAGGATGATAATGGCCACTACAACGATAACGACCAGCACAATGGCGAGCATTATGGCTTCAACCGTGATTGCCTCTTTTATTTTTATCTCTGCCGCGATAAGATCTTTTAACTCCATTCGCCCCCCTTCCCGCCGCCGCGGGTTACACCGTCTTCAGTGCCGCGACGACAGCTTCCTTCGCGTCGCCTAAAGTCTCCAGCACAGCCGCCAACTCCGTCGCCAGGTTGCTGTCGTACCGTATGCGGTCTATCGCGCGGTCGACTTTGTCCAGCCGCTCCGTCAACGCCAGTATCCGGTCTATCCGGTCCGGACCTTCCTCCTGCCCCCCTTGGAACGTTTGTCCCAAATCCATAATTGCCTCCTTGCCTGTTTATTTTTTTCTCCTACCCAAAAACGCTTCCGGGTAGAAGTCCGTTTCCCCGTCGCCGTCCCCGATGCCGGCGGCCTTTCCCAATTCCTTCGCCCCCGATACCGGCAGGCCGTACCAGATGCCTACTGCCTCGCAGAAGTTGCCGGCGGCTTTTGAAAATTTTTGTTTCCGTTTTTCCGGGTCGTCTTCCCGGAACATGCCGGCGGCGTTGGTAACGCCGCCAAATGCTTTATCTATTACCGGCCACAAATTCTGCTGCCCCCGGTACGTCCGCTTGCCGGTGATCGCGCTCTCGGCCGTAGTGGTAACCATTTCCCCTATAACCGGCACCGCGTCGGTAAACTGGGTCATTGAGTTGTACAGTATCCACAGGGCCGTGCTCCGTTCCTGTTTTTCATCATCGTCATCGTCGTCAAGCAGCACCCCCAGCCCTATGCCGGCCATGGCGTAGCCTGTAACCATTCCCACCGCGGTCATTACCTGTTTTTCCTTTACCGCCAATGGCAGGTCGTAGCGTATGTTCTGCCATATCACGTTCAGCGCGGCTTGGAACTGCAGGATTGCGTTGGCGGCCTCGTTACGGTTTTTGAATATCGGCGCTAAATCGGTAGCGCGTGACGAAGGCTGCATCCTCCTCACCGCGTCATCAGCGCGTGCCACAGCCTCATAGTCCTGCTGCCCGTCGCTCATTATTTCAGATGACGCCCGGTTGGCCTTGCTTTCCTCGGTAGGCAATATGTCGGCCCATTCGGCGCCGTGGTATTTTTTCAGCAGGTTTTGGTATTCCGCTTCCTGCTCTTTTGCGATGGCCGCCAGCTCCATGCGGTACTTCGCCAGCCAGCCCGGTGCCACCGCGGCCCAGTCAATCCACTCAAGCCCCTTCATGCCCAGGGAGTTGAACTGGTCTACTTTATGGCTTACCGGGTTTTTGATTTTCTCCAGCTGCTCCCTGACAAGTTTCATCATCGGGTCAAAATCCCGGTTCTTCATGTATGCTGATTTTTCTTTGATAAATTCATTCACCTTGCCGGCCCCGCCGGCGACTTCTAAAGCCGCCCGCAAATACTCATGCGGGGGAATCTCCTGGAGGTACGGCCAGGGCGACGTGACCGCCTGCTTCAACACGCCCGACGCTTTCCACGCCAGGTATGCGGTCGCCGTCTTCCCCCGCAGGTTCCGGATAAAACTGTTAAAGGGCCCGGTGTTAAACTTCCCCGCGTTGGGGCTCGCGAATTCCGCTATCGTGTCGTCAATGCGTTTTGTTGCGTCTCTGCCCCATCGGTCGTCAACGGCCTGCCGCACCTCGCCGGTATCGTACCCCTTGAACACCGCGTTCAACGTCCGCACCAGCGGGGCGTATGCCATAAGGTGTTCGGTGTTGCTGACGCTCTGCACCCATGTCTTGTACAGGCCCAATTCTATCGGCGCCTGGTGCTCGGGCGATATCTGTATGCGTTTTTCAGTAAAGCCCTTTTCAAGCGCTTTCTGCCCGGCGCCGATCATCCCCAGCAGGTCTTCGATTACCCGGTTCTCATTTGTCCCGCCCGACTGCTCCTGCCGGTTCATCGGCACATAGTTCTCAACCCTCCACATGGGCTTATTGAATATGTCTATCATCGCCTGGTTCAGCCGTTCGCCGTTGCGGTCGTAGTCCGCTCCGATAACTTCCGCCAGCTTCAGGAATTTTTTGTTTTCCTCTTTGCTGAAAAAGTTATTTGCGAAATTCATCACCGCCGCCAGGCGGCCTTCGCCCAGGTTCGCGAAAGCCTGGATGTCCTCGATGTTGCCGCGCCTGCGTTGGAATTCCGCACGTTCTCTGGCGTTGGTCAGGTTGCCGTAGGTAATCGCCCTGCGCGTCTCTTCGTTATTGTACCCGCGCATTATGTATAACAGATCGTCAACCGTTATCATGCCGCCTGACACCCGGTACAAGTCAGTCCCTTCCAATCCCGGTATCTTAACCTCCCGGTACAGTTCGTCCAGGGTGATGTTGTTCTTTTCCATGGCCGCCTCGACGGCCGCCCGCCGGGCCGCTATCCGCGTTTCCTTCTTATTGTACGCGTCGTTCTCGCCCCAGTACAAAAGGCTTGTAAAAATTCCCTTGCGGCCGCCGTCCATCGCCGTGGTAAACCGCCGCAGGTTCGCGTCAAAAAAGCTGTTAAATAAATTATTACGTTTATCGCCGCGCGCGTACTTCCCCAGTATGCGGTCTATTTCTTTTTGCTTCCGCTCTTTTTCTTCCGGCGTGTCGCCGTCGTCAATGGCGATACCGGTCTTCCTCACCGCGTCAAGCACCTGGCCGCGGTACCGCTGCTCGAGGATCCTGCGGGCTTCCTTTTTCGCCCTCAGTTCCTTACGCCCTTCCACAGTGTGCCGGTCCACCGTGCGGGCCAGTTCCTCGGCTTCCGCAAGAGTCCATTCGGCCAGCGGCTTGTTTTGAATCCTGTTGTACAGGTCTTCGCCGACGGCTTCCTTTATTGTCCTCTCCAGTTTCTCGCCAAGAATAAAATGCACTTGGCCGTCAACTACTTTTTCTTCAATGTCCAGCTGGACGCTTTCCTCGTTCTCCCTGATAAGTTCCTCAAGCCCCAGGTCGCGCACATAGTCGGCTTTAGGCAGCAGGCGGATAAGCGCCCGCTTGTCCGCGGTAGTGATGAAGTCCCATGGCTTGTCAAGGATGTCGGCGATCTTCGGGCCCTTGGCATCCGCCGCGGCGTTTATAAGTTTTTCCCGGTACTGCTCGTCGGTGGACCACTGCGACCACACTTCCCGCAGCAGCGGCCCCCGCGCCCCGCCGATCCATTTGTTCACCCCTTCGATTATCGAGGGCTCGAATATCCTCTGTACGGTCTTTACCACAACCGCCTGATCGTAGCCGATGGTTTCAAACGAGACGTTCCGCGTTATGCGCTTAACCAGTTTGCGCTTTACTTCCCTAAGCGCCGCCAGCGCCCGGCGTTTCTTGTTCAGGCCCTGCTGCTTCGCGCGTTCCTCGGCGCGGGCGTCCCTCCGCGCCAGCGATTCCCTCACGTCCGCGTCTATGCCGAACGCCTTTGCGTAGTCGTCAAAAGCCTTGAGCGCCTGCTCGTAACTTGCCTGCTCAAGACGTTCCTTCCGCCGGTAACTGTCGGCTATCTTTAACCCGCTTTCAACCATGCGGGCAAGCCGGTCTTTCTCTCCGGACAGTTTCTCTCTGGCGGCAAGCATATCCTCGTACAGCCTGACCATGCGCCTCTTGGTTTCATTGGCAAGCCTGGCGAAGTCCTGGCCAATTTCATCTTCCAGCGCCTTTACAGCATCCGCCGCCTTGCGGTATTCGGACTCCTGCCCTTTTTCATAAGCCGCGATCTGCGGATCGTCCATGGTGATTTCACCGCTTTCAATCTGCCTTTGCAGCGCCGGGTCCCCTATCTCTTTGCCTATCTCCCGCAGCCGTTCCATGGTGTCCGTTTTAACCGCGCGGGGATCCGCCAGCCGCGCATGGGGCTCACCGTCCGCCGCCTCCGCCAGGTCCTCAAGGTATTCTTTCTGCCCCATAACGTCGCCGAATACCGAACGGTACTCACGCGGGTTGTCCCTGATAAACTTTTTCAGCCGGTCATACTGCGACGACGACAGTATCTTTCCGGAGTTCACCTGCGCCGCAAAGCCGATAACCGATCCGGCGCCCGGCAGTTCCCGCCGTATCCTCTCCTGCAGCCGCCGCGTGTTGTCGTACTCAATGCGGTTTTCGCCTTCCGCAGGTTCCAGGGACTGGTCGTTCAAAATGCCGTGAATGGTTTTGAGGGCTTCTGTCAGGTATTCCCGGTCGGCTTCTTTGATAAAACTGTTGTCCAGTACTTGCGCCCTGTTTGTTTTTTCTTCGCCTTCCTGGAATAAGGTATTGTAAATTTTTCTCGCGTCGCCCCACAGGGATTTATACCACGCGTTATCCGCGTCGGTTGTTTCCCCGGTTTGAACGCTGTCCCGGAACTCCTGCCAGGTATCATGCCGCGCCGCGCCCTCAACCAGCTCGTCGTCAAGTTGGAAAAGTGTCTGTGTAGTTTCAACTGACGGCAAACCCGCTTCCCATCTAATACCTTTTTTAGCACACCGGCGTCTGGCTGCCTGTGTAGACTCAAGGTCGGGATGTCCATTTGCCGCTTCTATCATTTGTTCTATTAACGATTTATTAACAATTTCGCCCGATTCAATTTTTTTTCGATATTCGGCTATTGCATTAGCGCGTTTTTCTTGGTATTCATCGGCTGCCTTGGAGGCTTCAATTTCCAATTTCTTTTGCTGCTTTAACGTGTTGCCGTGGGGAATGCGCATTTTGTCCAGCATGTAATCGCTTATCGGGCTGCTTAATCCTTGTTTTGCAAGATAATCAGCTAACGTCATCCGTTCTTGGTACTCCGCCTGGAACATTGCTCCGTCCGCTTCGCCCCTTGCAAGCCCGGCGTTCCGCAAGGCGGCGTCCACCTTGTCAAGCGTGGGCGCCGCCTTGTCCGCGATAACCTTGTTGTTCGCTTCCCGTATTTCCGCGTTCTCCGCCTTCACGCCCAGGTACCGGCGGACAATTTCCTCCTTGCTTTCAACGCCTCCGGAGAACATGTCGCCCTGCCCCTGGGAAGCGGCCGCAAGCACCGCGTTAAGCCCGCCCATAAAGTCCGCGAAACCCGACTGGCCTTTCCCTTCAAGCTGCTTCGCGAGTTCAATGGCCACCTGGTTGCGCTGCTCCATGAAACTGAAGCCCTGCTGCGCCGCCCATTCCTCGACGCTCTTGAACGTCTTGCTGTTGCGTTCGACCTCCGCCGCGATGCGGACCGCCTTGTTCACTTCCGGAATAACCGAGTATTCGCCCATCGCGCGGCTGTCGACTAACTGCGGCAGCGCCCTCACCAGTTTCTGGCGTAACGCCCTGCCGTCCTTCAGCGTCCGGATGTTCGCCTCGCTTAAAGTGGATCCCAGCAGCACGTTCTCCAGCAGCTCCTCGCCGGCCGCGGTTATCCCGTCCGCCTCCGTAAAGAACTGCGGCATGTCGTACTCGCCGATAAGCCCGTCCGTTTTAAGCGTGTTGAAAAAATCAAGCAGCGCTTTTTTATCCTTATACAAATCGTTAACCGTCTCGTGTTCCGATATGGCGCCGGCGACGGTTTTGATCGTAGAGTCTTTAACAAGTTTGCTCATCTTGACCGCTGTCTCCACCGGGTCCAGGGCTTTCTTGGTCGACCGGTTGAACTGCGCGAAAAGCGCCGTGTCGTATTTGCCGCCTGAGTCCACTTCAAAAAGCAGGCGCGGGTGTGAAAAACTCTTAACCTGCCCGTCGGTAAAGCCGTACCGTTTCGCCTTCTTCTCAAGCGCCGCCAGGTACTTGCCGTCCGTGCCTTGCTTGGCCGCCAGCTTGCCGCTCATCGTGCGGTTGTTTCCGGAAATTACTATGCCGTCGGTGGTAATCACGACGCCGTCAAGGGCGCGGCTGTCGTAGTTTGACGCTATCTCAAGCACAGCCTCCTGCGCCGCTTTGTCTCTCTTGTAGTCCCGGTCGTTTATCGTTTTGCCGTCGGCTTTTATAAAGCCTTCCGTCTCGTTAAAGGTGGTCTCGTCATGGCTTGCGGCCGGGGTCTCCGCTTCCGTTATCACCCAGCGGCCTTCAATCTCGCTGCCGTTGACGTTGATGGTGTCCGTGTCCCCGTACTCTTTTTGCGCCGCCTGGTATTTTTCCCGGATAGCCGGCACTCCGGAATCGTCAATATTATTTTTTTGATTATTTTCAAAATTATTGTTGACAGCATTTTCTGTTTGCGATATATTTATAGTGGAGGGTAAAGATATGAAAGAAGATTCCTTCTTCCCCGCCTCCGCAGCCCCCGCTGACAATATGGCGTCTCCCATTCCGGCTGTAGAGGTTCCGTCGTTTGATGACCCGTCGCTCAAGTTCTTACTCATGGACGGCGAAGTATTTTCAAGTGAATTGTTTGCTGAAAGCCCCAACTCATGGAGCTTGTTTAAAGTAAACGATGATAAAACGCTTTCCCCTTCCCGGTTCTCCATTAACAAAGCAATGTCGGAATGCCAAATGCTTTCGAGAGAGGAAGCGTTAAAATGGCTTTCTGACAGTGCCGCTTGATAAGCTTTCTCATATACCGCATTGGACATTTTTGCAAGAAATTCTTTATCAATAACCGCTTCTTCTATTGTCAATGTACCGGCTTTAATTTCTTTTTCCAGTACCCTCGCAATCTCATAATACTTATGGCCGCCGAATTCAGATTTTGCGGCAAGCATTTGCTCAATGTTTACCTGTACCTCGGCTATCATTCCGTCAGATAGTTTCACGTTGGCAAGAACATCCCTATAACCAAAATGATCAACCTTTTTGTACCGGTCTTTAATCCGTACCACATCGTCACGGCTTTGCAATTCCTCGGTTATTTTTACCAGCGTTTGCAAATCCTTAACCACAATGGTCATGCCCATTACGTCAAGTATCGCGTCAATGGTGTCGCCGTCATTAAGTTTCCGTTGTATGCCTTCTACCGTCTTCAAAGGCAGGGGATTATTTTCATCTACCGGGCGTTCTTTAATCCTGACATCGTATTTTTCCGTTATGCCGTTTACCCATGAACGAAGTTCCTCAATATGTTTGGCAGCTTTATCCCGCAATTCCTCGGCGGTGGTAACACCTGTCTGCCTGGGCTTAATGTCCGTTTTACCGTTATTGTTCTTGTCCAGCAGAGGCCGTTCCTCATTGAACTTTTTATTTGCTTCGTACCGCTCTCTGGCGGCCTCGGTAGCGGCTTGCGTTCCCGTTTCCGCCTGCGCCTGCCCGTCCTGGGCTTCCTGTGCGTTCCCCTGGGCGTTAGGGGAAACATCACCCTGATCCGGCCTGCCGGAACCAGAATCCGCAGCCGCCTGCCCTTGTCCACCGTTGTCCAACTGTTGCCCGGTTTCCTCTCCGGCATAGAGCTGGTCAAAAAACTCTTTTATCTCCGGCGACACCTCGGCGCGTTCGCTTACCGCGTTGATAATCTTTTTCAGGAACTCCGCGAACTTCTGAAAGAACGTCCTCATTTCCGGCGTTGGCGCCGCGCCTTCCCGCCGCCAGCGCTCAAGGTCTTCGGTAAACCGCTCCTCCTGCGCCGTCGTCCACTTGCCGTCCTGTATCCCCCATATCCGGGAAGCCTGCGCCAGCATGTCCCCCTGCAGCCGGCGGCGGTAGATGTGCCCCATCTCGTGAATGAACGTGGACAGATCCGCGTTAGTGGAAACGTATATAACCGCTTTCGCGTCGCGGGCCATATCCTCAAAACTAACCGCGCCCTTTATCTGCTTTCCCTCTTTGGCGGCAGCGTCTATCCTCTGGTTGGCGTCAGTAGTGAACGCCTTGTCAAGCGATCCGAATTCCCGGTTGACGTATTCCTCAAGCGACAGGCCGTGCTGCCCGGCAAAGTGTTCCCACTCCGCGGCCATCACCGCATGTTCAGCATTGCCCAGCCTGGGGAAATACTTTTTAAAATTATCTATCACCTGGTTGCGGTAGCGGGCATCAGCCATGTTCCCCGCGTCGGCCTCGGCGTAGTAATTCAGCCCAGCCTGCCGGCCCCTGGGATTGTTCCGGATCAGGTCTTCCCGGATATCCACCGCCCTCTCGGTGTTCGGGTTCCAGCGCACTTCGTGGCCCGCGAAGTTCTCCGCAAAGTCGCGGTAAAACTCACGTCGGTACGCCTCGGAGTCGCGGTCGGGCCGCACTTGAAATTCCTCTATGGTTATCACGCCGTCCCCGTCCCGGCTGTATTTGATGTGCGCGTCCAGATTGGTATTGCTTTCTACTCGCGCGTCCCCTGCCTTGAACACGCCGTTCTTTTCGTCCAGTTCGGTATACAGCCGGTTGTTCTGCTTCCGGTACAGTTCGCCTAACGGTACCGGTTCGCCGGTCTCCTTGTCTTCTTTCTCCGAGTCGTAGCCTTCCCCCAGGCCGTGGAGCTCTTTAACCTCCGCCGCGATCTTTGCTTCTTCCTGTTCGCGGATATTCTGACGGCCTTCATGGATTATTTTCTGCTGCGCCGCGATTTCTTCGTCAGACAGTTTTTCATTAAAATAGGGTTTGGATTCTTTCTTAAAGGCTTCAAGGCTCGGAGTAGCGTCCGCCAGGTTCTTAACCCTGGCCATGTCCGCGATAGTATTGAAAGCGTCAACGCCCACGCCGGCAAAACCCATAACCAGGGCGGACGCGAAACCGGCCACGCCTGAATCTATTACGCGCTTGACATATCCCCGCCGGTCCTCGTCGGTCAGGGTAACGCCTTCTTTTTGGATGGCAGCCGCAAGTTCCATGCCGCCTATTTCCGTTATCTCCTGCAGCACTTCCTCAAGCCCTTCGCCCAGGGCGTCGGAAATATACCGCGTCCCCACGCCGACAGCCGCCTGCAGCCAGACCCCCTTGGCCCCCAGCTGGGAAATCAGCGTCTGTGTTATTTTTTTAGAGATCGCCCCCTGCAAGGTTTTTCCGCCGGCGCGTGAAGCGAGGCCTCCAACCACGCCCAGCTGTGTCTCAATAACACTCTCCAATGCCCCCACGCCGATGGCGATAGATTCTGCGTTTTTAATATCCACGCCCGAGTCCCGCAGATCGTTATACACGCCGCCTGACATCAAAGCGGTACCCGTCATAAAACCGAGGCCCGGGTTGACTGCCGTGGCAAGCCCTATGCCGGCTGTATAAATTGAGGACTGCGCGGCCCATTGCAGCGCTCTGACTACCGGGTTGCGTTTCTCCGGATCGCTGTGATCCGCTATCTGCCGGTCGGCTATTTTCAGCCGTTCCATTATCACGGCAAGTTCGTCATCCCTGCCCGCTCTTTCGGCCTCCATGCGCTGGAGCCCCAGTATCGACCGGCGGGTGCTGTGCCACGCCACGCCGAAACTGTCCAAAACAGATTTTAACGCGCTTTTTGATGTGTAGTCTTTTTCTAACCGCTGGCCGGTAACAAGCTCCGTGTAAGCGTCCAGATTCGCCAGCACGTCGTTCATCGGCAGGTCTATGCCCTGCCTGGCGAAGTTGTCCGAAATTGCCTTGGCTGTGAGAATCGAATATACGCCGTCCTCGTCAACGGAGCCGTTGTCGTACGCGTCCATAAGCCCGCGTACGGCCGCCGGGGAAGCGTTAATACCGAACCGGTTCTTAAAATCATTTTCCCTTTTTTCCCGCTCCGCCGTACCCTGGGTTAGTTTTTCAAACAGGGTTTCCCCTTGTTCCGACTGTACCCGGTTCGTTTGGCCGGTAATTTTTTCAAACAAGGTTTCACTCTGCCCGGCGGCCTTCTCGAAAAAATCATTTGAGGTGTTCAGCGCCCGGGTTATATCCATTAACGTACTCCGCTCCCTCGGTCTCCTGCCCGCGGGTCTTTCACTTTTGCCTCCAATCCCTTGATGCGATCCCACTGGTCGGGGTTCCGCTTCTTAAGCTCGTCAAAACGCTGTTGCGAAATTTCCACAATCGGCTCCATCGTTTCAGGGTCTATCCCCCGCATCAGCAGTTCGTCGGCAAGAAACTGTTTCCCCCTGATATTTCTTTCCCAAGTTTTTGTTCCCTCTCCAGCCCAAACATTCTTTGAGTAATCTTGTGCGTAGGCTCGGCGGAATGCTTCTTTTCGCGCCGAAAGGGAACTACTTTTTAAAATCTCATCAGCAAGATTGCTAATACCGCTTTTATGTTTTATATCCCATTGTTTTTCTTGCGCCTGCTGATCCCGTTCCTTCACAGATTGGTCGCCGCTTAACCGGCTTACCTCTTCCCATTTGCCCGTTTTATCGTTCCGTTTCAGTGTGGCAATCTTTTTGGTTTCTTTGCCTTTATTGTCTTTTTCAATAACCACGTCCTGCTTGTAGGTTCCGTCCTTATCGCCGGCGCCTTTTACCGTGATAATCGGTATGGCTTTAACGTCGTCCTTCCGGCCTTCCTCGTTTGCCCATCCGGTCGCTTCCGCCAAACCCCGATCTATACCCAATACGGTGGCGACGTCCCGTTCGGTAAATTTCTGCCACTCTTTATAGTTCTCTTCATTGCCGATATAATGAATCTCGTTGTTGTAGGAACCGATCATGTCGGGGTTTTCATGCGCCTGCTCAATTATTTTGATGTGCTTTTCAAGATTCATATCCTTCACGGCGTCCTTATTCTTTATGTCCATCAGGGCTATCTGCCCTCCGGCCGCCCTGGTTACTATGCCTCTTGTTTTTTCTACCCATTGTTCGGCGGTTAAATGGTCGATGCCCAAATCGGCTACCGTGTTAAGCAGCTCGCGCCCCACCTGGCGTTCCAGCGCGTCCTTCTGTTCGCCTGTAAGTTTTTTGTTTCTGTCAACCTGCGTGACTATGCTGGAAATTTTGTTTAATACGTTAGTGTCAAACTCGGGATTAATTTTTTTTACTACGTTCTTAATCTCCGCCATATAGAATTCGAGGTCGGCCTTGGGCCTAAGCAGCAGTTCCGCGTCCGCCGTCCCGATGCCAAGCCCCTCCGAGGCTTCCCTGACCAGCCTGACAAATTCATCGTTAAGAATTTGAAACGAGCGTTCATACGTGATGTTGTCGTCTTGGCGCAGCGTTCCAATCTTTTGCAGCTCTTCGCGGATCCGTTCCATCTCTCTTTCGTAATCGGTTCTTGACTTACCCCCGCTTCCGGAACCGCTCTTCGCCGCGTGTTTTGAAAACAGCCGTATCAATTCCGGGTGGTCCTTCTCGTCGTAATTGACAGCGAACCGCTGCCTGTCCCTCGCCGTGCCGTTCATTATCTCCTTGACCGAACCCCGCAGGTACGGGCCGCGTATCGCCTCCGCCTGCTGCGCCAGCATGAAATTCCCCGTCTCAACCGCCTGTTTGTCCAGCTCGTCCGCCCGCGCCGCGTCCGTCCGCGCCCCTTCAATGCGCTCTCTGTATATGCGGTTCTTCTCAAACTCAAGCAGCTTGTCTTCCCATTCCTTCCGCCCGTCAAACCCCCAAGCCCGTTCCTCCGTCCCGGTTACGTTGCCTTTTTCATCTAGTACCGGAACCCGCGTCGCGTGGGAAGCGAACGCTCCGCGCACGTCCTCCATAGCCTTGTCCAAAGCTTTTACGTCTTTCACGTTCCCCAGGGCGTTAGCTGCAAATTTCTGGTAATACGCCGTCTCGTATTTCTGCCGCGCCGCGTGTTCTTCTTTCGCGCTTACAGGGCGTACTGATTTCCACGCGTCCACTTCGTTGGATATCGCACGCAGCGCAAGTTCCGGCGGCAGCTCCATGTGCTTTTCCATATTGCTTTGAAAGCGGATGTCCGCCTGGTCGATCCGCCATTCGTCCTCTTTTACCAGCGCGAGGTTCCGCACCGCCTCCAGCGATTGCGCCCGCATTTGCTGCAGCATCTTCTGGTAATACGGGCTCGTGTTCCGCGCCTTGTATCGGTCGTATTGTTCGTTGGTAAATTTATTCAGCTCGCCCATGTACCGGTCGTAATCGCCGTCGTAATTTGTGTCGCGGATTTTATTTTGCAACTCAGTCCGGAAAACGGCCGCGTTGCTGTTCAGTTCCAGATCGTTCTTTTCTTTCAGCCGCTCCGTATCCGCCTGCAGGAACGGCGACGCCGCGCGGCCGGCAGCGTTGAACACGTCCATTAATGTCGCGTGCTGGATCATATTTTCTCCCTCTGCTCCCACCACTTGTCTATCTGCGCCCCGTAGCCCGCGCCGGTGCCGGCGCCCCCCAGCCCGGCCGTCAGGAAGTCCAGCACGTTGAACCCGGCGTCCTTGTACGCTTGGTCATACCCCTCCATCTGCAGGCCGTGCATGTTTTTCGCGTAAGCCTTGCCCAGCTCGTTCGCCTGGTACCTGTACCCTCCCGGCCCCCACGAATCTATCTCCCGTCCTATGTCCGCGAACTCGTTCGTGTACTGCCGCGCCATATTTTGTATCGCAAGCGAATTGCCGCGGCCCTGCAGGTCCGCCTGCCGGCTGAAACTCGTTTCCGCGTAGTCCAGCTGTTTCCGCAGGCCGTCGCTCCCCCGCGTCCCGCCCGCCCCCTGCGCCGCCAGCGCCATCCCGGCGCTGTCAGCCAGCGCTATACGCGCGTCCTGGTTCTGCAAAGCCTGCCCCTCAAGCCCCAGGTTGAAACCCTTAACGTCAGCGCCGAACGCCCCGGCCAGCCGGTTGCGCGCAATCCCCGCTGTCTCCAGCGCTTCTCTCTTTTGCAGGTTGAACGCGCCCTGTTTGTACGCCGTATCGTACCCGTAGGCCCGTTCCGCCATATTCCGCTGCCGGGAAATTTCCTTCCGATTGTCGTCGATTCCTTTAAGGTACGATGCCTGGCCCGCTATCGCGCCGGCAAGCGCCATCCACCACATATTTATCCTCCCGCCGCCATCTCGGCGTTAAGCGCCAGTATCTTCACCGGCGCCGTTTCGTCAGTTACCAGTTCCACCTGCACTTCCTCGTCCCACGTTCCGCTGAACGTCTGCCGGTGTATCCCGGTTTGCACCCCTTCAACAGGCGGCCGTATATTCGTTAGTAAGCCGGTATGTATTTCCCGCCCCCCGGCCAGCGACTTCATCTGCATCTTGGATATAAAACTTCCCAGGAACCGGAAAACCAGCGACACAATCCGCTGCTTCTTCATCTTGTCGTTGGCCAGCACCGGCATGGTCCGCAGCACGCTCCTGTACGGGTAGCCGCTTTGACTGCCCTGGCTGTACCCGTCGACGTATACGCTCCCGTTCTCCCGCAGCCTCTCCAGGAACCAGCCGCCGGCCCTCTGCACCAGCAGGTACACGTCGTCGTTGCCGTCGGTCCCGGGCAGCACCGCAATGCTCCGTATCATCCCGGCCGTCGTCATGCGCGACCAGGCGAATGTCCCCGTGCCCCTCTCGTACAGCAGCGTCGCGGCGGTCCCGTCCTCCCGGGTGACAAACAGCTTCGTATGCGGCGCCGATACAAAGTCGAATTCTACCGCGGGGCTTTCGCTGAGCATCTGGGGGGAGAGCATGGCCATATTGTTAGCGCGGAAATTGTTGTCGGCCTGCGGTATGTAGTATTCGACCAGGCTCTTCTTGCCGGCCTGGAAAAAGACCGTCGCGTCCCCCATGGCCGTGCCCTGTATTTTGTCGCTGCCGAACCGGCTGTTAAGCGACGCCTGTATGCTGGTCGCGTGCACCCCCGGCGGCACTATCCACTCCGCCGTCTCCGTGCCTATAATCAAACCCTTGTTAACCGCAAGCCAGCGGATCGAATCATTCATGTCCGAAGCGATTTCAAACGTGAAGCCGCAGTCTGGCGTGGGGTATTCGTCGGAAAGTATCTCGCGGGTGTAGAAGGGAATGTAAATATTATTAAAGACTTCCATTCGTCCCTCAACGATAATTTTCATTTCCCAGGGGAAATTGTAATAGGTTATGCTGGGGGTAAGCTGGTATTTCATAGTCGCTACTGAATTGTCCGTCAAAGTTTTTGATACATTTGCCATAGCGGCCGTATTTATTTTATCTTTATTGGCTTCGCCGACCTCAGTATTAACAGCTTTATAGATTAAATCTCTGTAAAAAGAATTATCCTCTTCATATTTTTTTACAGCATCACTGATATCCAAAAATTTTAAGCCATTAAAACCCGATGTAGTTGTATTTACACCTTTAGCGAAGTTAAATTCATCTTCCTTACTGTGAAAAATACCACCGGTTTTTTCATGATAAACCCTGATTTTAAATTTTGTCGCACCTGGAGTTACATAAACATGCTTTGTATCATAAATATCTGAAAAAGGCGGCGTGACAGACTTATATTCTACTGCAAAACTAGCCACTTCTATTTCATTGCCGCTTGGAAGCAAATCCCATTCGTCCGCTTTTTTTATCATTTCTTCTAAATCGTCTAACGCGGATGGTGAAATGGTTTCAATGCGTGGTTCTTTTGTCATTTCTAATTTATCTTCCTGTAACCTGAATATTCTTGTATCAGAATCATAGAAAGGGGAATCAATAAAATAATTTTCAAGAGCTGACGAGAATTTTAATCCTTCTTCGTCTTGAATAATAATTACTTTTTTATTATCACCGTCAACAGAACCTTTAATGACAATATACTCTTTCTTTTCAGTAAGAAATATTTTTCCGGTTGAGAAATTATAAGGCTTGCCTGTCTCCTTTACCGCGCTGGCGAATACCCGCTGCCGTTTGTTTTTAGTCCCGGCAAATACCAGCCGCCCGTTGAAAAAAGAAACTGCCGCCGGGTAGTTTTTATCCGTTGTAAGCCACCCGTTATCGCTGTAAACCTCGTCGTCTTTTATTTTATAAATAAAAGCTTCGCCAGCAGTTACCCCTTTCCCCTGAATAACTTTCTTTTCAAATGAGAGCGCCAGTTTGCTTATTGTTAAATTATAAACATCCCCTTTAATATTCAATTTCAGTTCCAGCGGCGGGTAATTCTCATGGCACAGAATCATGGTGTCATAGTCCTGCGCGTACTGCACGTCGCGTATCTCGTCTACGCTTTCATACAGCCGCAGTTCATTGCTGCTGTTGTAAAGGACTTGATCGTAGATTCTGCCGTCATACACCTTATAAACCATTAACTTCCCCGGCGACAAATAAAGTACAAACGCGTGTTTTCTGTCTACGATAAATGGGATAATCCTGCCATCACCGCTTACATTTGTTAATCCTCCGCCATTCAATAACCGTTCCGTGCCGCTACGCCTCTTTATACCCCCGGTGGGTATAACGTCGAAGTTCTCCATCCGCGCCGCGGAATTGTAGTACTGGGGCAGGTCAGTCCTGCCGAACAGGTTCTCCGAAAGTTCCCCTGAAGCGAAATTGGTAATTAACATGATTTGACCTCCGTGATATAATTTCCTCTTATCTGGCGATAAGGCGGGTATTTATGAAAAAGACGGTTTGGGCTATGGCCCTCTCTCTGGCGGCGTTGCTGGCGTCTTGTGATACTTCTGACGATCCCGGCGGCGATGGCGGCAAGGTTTATCCTCCGCTTCCCGACGGCGTGTATATAGCGGGTGTAAACGGCAAGGGCCAGGCCTGTTACTGGGTCGGCGGCAACCGCACTGACTTTGATGTAAGTGGTGCGCCCGAGTCCATTTCGGTATCGGAAGGCAAGGTTCTGGTATCCGGCAGCAATACTGCCATTGTCTGCTACTGGGCGGACGGCACACGCTATGAATCTTTGTATTCTGGAAAGGTTGTCATAAGCGAGGGGAAAATATATCAATTTGTAGGCGGGAAGATTTTTATAGACGGGGTCAAAATAAATAAGGACGACGGCTATATTAAGACCTATGACATGGCCGTATCCGGCGGCACGATATATCTCTCTGGTCTTTTGAATTCCAATGCAGGGTACTATATTTATACCGCAGGTTCTTCTTATGGTTCTTTTCGTAGTATTCACCGCAATACCGAAGAGTTCACCTTTATCCCCGGCGCCATAACCGTAACCGATGACGGCAAGATGTTTATCATCGGATATGATTCCGATCCTCATTTTCTCCATACTAAAGCGTGGTATTATACCGACAGGGAATTTTATGAGCTTGAAGGGTTTGGCGAATACGACTGGATAAAGCGAGTTGCTGCATCCGGCGACAGTTTTTTTGTTTACAGAGATCATCATCCTAAGACAGACGCAGCCACAGAAATTCATTACTGGGTAGACGGCAGGAAAGTTACAATAGCTTTGCCGGGGTACTACAATGCAACTGATTTCACCATATCCGGCGGCAAAATATATGTGACCGGCTTTTATCTTTATCAGATCGGAGATGCTAACCAATCTGTCCAATACTCCACTCAAGCCTGCTACTGGGTAGACGGGGAGCGGTACGACCTTGACGGATCCTCGGCGACGGCGATATTCGTGGAAGAGTGATTTTAACAGGGAACGTATGACTGACAATGAATACTGCAAATTTTGCAGGCATCTTATAAGGGAAAGGAATGAACTTTTTTGCGGATTAGCAAACAAGAAAAAGCTTGAAGACGTTGAAGACGCCGAATGCGAGCATATATTGACGGAGAAGGATGATGACAATAAACCACCGGCGGTTTTTAAGGGGGAATGAATGACAGATTTAATCGGTCTCATCGGTTCCGGCATAACCATGACCAAAGGCATATTTGAAGTCGCCCGTGAATATAACAATGCAAATTTGATCAAACAAATCTCCGATCTAACCATTCAGTTAGCCCAAGCCCAAACCGAAGCGGCCGAAATGATGACCGAACTCCGGAACCTTAAAGCCGAACTTGAGGAGCGGGACAATAACCCGCTCGAATATTCCAGCACCATATACTTTGACAGCAATGGCGAACTGTTTTGCCCGGCTTGCTACGATGACCGTAAAAAACGGATCCACCTCAAGGTTATTGAACAAACAGGCGGCGTTTACTACCGGTGTCCTATTTGCCATAACAATTTTGGCCTTTGATTAATTCGTTATTTTGCTTGAGCGTCTCAAGCAGCCGCGCGGAAGTGTCGGCCAATTCCAGCATCATCTTGTCTGCCGCCTTACACGTGCGGGCCATACCGACCAGCGTTTTCGGGTGAAAAACCAAAGCAAAATATATAAAAATATTTTCAACGATAACTTTCAATCCAACCTCCAAAAAAAGAAAACCCTCCGGGCGTGATATAATCCGGGGTATCCAGCCGTCCCGTATGGGCGGAAAAACCACGACCCCGGAGGGTAAAAAAATGACCAAAAAACTCGATCTTCGACTTGAGCTTCATCGTATGTTGATAGAGTACCGACTGCGCTGCCTTGAGATAGCGGTGCAAATGGTGGGCCCCAAACCGTACAAGGAAGGGGAATACCTTGAACAATATTTTAAGGTTTCCAATCTTATCTCCGAACATATACGCATCGCCCCTGACATTGAAATAAACTGGGAAGATATCAAAGCAAAACTTGACGCGGCAGATCCTTCGGCACGAAGCGGCAAAGCACCGCGCCCGAATAAAAAAGGCCCTCGTCGCTGACTTTCGCCTGCCCGTCATCTAATTGTTTGACGCATCTTTCTTCCCTTACCTCGCTTGCGATATAGCCGTTTTTCTCCGCCGCTTCCGCCAGCGCCTGAAGGAAAACGGCGTCAATGCCGAAGCGCCTGCTTTCCAAATTAGTATCTCCCATTTCCTTATTGCTCATTGCCCATTCCTAATTCCCCAGCCCCAATTCTTCCTGCCAGGTATCCGAGGCTTTGTATCTTCCTGCTGAGCCTGACACGCTTACCAGTTCCGCGGCGCGGCCTGCGGCCATAGCCTTGGCCATATACGAGTCCGCCAGGCCCGGCTGGCCCGTGAGGCGCAGCGCGTATTTGTAGGTAAGCAGGTATTCCCAATAGAGATAGAAATTCGGCTCCAGCCTGAGTTCCCTGTACTCCGGGAAGTCGTCCGAAGCTTCCGGCGGCGGCGGGATTACGCTTGGCCTGCCCGGGTACGCGCTGCCGCCGTAAATGATATTGTCGCCCCATTCCAGCCGGCAAGTGCGCCGCGCGTCCCCCCCAGTTACGTGATCAGGTGTGGGGCGCCGCGACGAGCTGCCGGCTGAAATGACGTCCTGGTCAATAAACCGCTTGCCGTTGCTGACGTACAAAAGCCTGGCAGGGCGTTCCGAGGTGTACAGCAGGTTCGCTTCCGCCTCGAAGTTGCCCTGCCCGTCAAGTTCAACCGGCTTCGCGCAGTCCAAAGGGATGTCGTAGGCAAACGCGAAGTCGCGGTTTTTCTTGTGCGGCATTTGCGCCGGGGTGAGTTCCCGGCGTCGCTTCGCGCCGGTCCACTCGACCCGCGCCAGGGCTTCCAGCATGGTGGCCAGGAAGTACTCCTTGGCGGTCTGCCATTCCTCGGAATTGTTCCGCCTGCCGGCATCAGGGTCAAGCGGGTTCATGCCCAGGTTGCGCAGAGCGCGGTTAACCAGCGCGGAGTCGAGGTTCATTATTCGTCTCCTTCTTCTTTTTCTTCTTCGGCCTGCCGGACGACGAACCAAGCCGGGCAGATTTTGCCCGTCACGATGTCGCCCGGATGGTAGAGCGTACTGTCCTGGAAGCAGTCCTGGACGCACACGAACACGGTATTCTCGTCGAAAGTTTTCCCTTCATCGGGGGTGGTCTTTTCCGCGGCCTCGGCCTGTCCGACCGGCAGTTTATCCTGGCCGTCTGTTTTATCGGCCTGATCCTCTTTTTCTTTTTTTCCAAACATGTATTATCCTCCTTATTTGCCCGCGTAGGGGTTGAGATAAGCCTTCGCTGAGCCGGTAAAACTGCCGACTACCGCCGGAATTCTGACGCGCAGGTACTGAAAATCGTTGGGGCTTACAGCCACCTGGCAGGGCCCGCGCTTCATCTGTTCAAGGCTGAAAGTGGATGAACCGACGCCCTGCCAGCCGGTAGAGCCGTCCTTGCTGCCCTCCACCGTAACGGGCAAGGATGTCCCGCCTGCGGGTTTGTCAAAAATCACATCGACCGTTCTGCGGTCCGCGCTGGTGAATTCTTCGCCGGGGTAGGAATCTTTTGATCCCGGTTTTTTGCCCAGGTTAAGCACTTCCGGAAAGTTTCCGCTGGTGATTGCCGCCAGTTCCCCGAAGCACAGCGATTCGTCATAAATAAGATTGTTCATACCGCACCCTTCCTTACGCCACTTGCGATTCCGTGGACAGGATGGCGTCCTGCTCACGAAGCTTGATCCCGTTAATGGCCGTCACGGGCTTGCCCCAGGGGTCGGTTTCCGGATGGATGACGTACTGGGATTCGCGCCCGGCGCGTTCGATCTGGTAGATGATGTCGCCGTTGACAAAGAGCACGTTGTTGACGATGCCCTTGGTCAGCCGCTTCTGGTACTTGAGGATCATCTCAAGCAGGTCAATGCGCTGGTCTTTATTCAGGTTAACCGGGATATTGCAGATGCGGATAACCGCGTCCGGGTGTATCACCGCTATCCCGTACTGGGCTTTGAAGACGTCACGGTGCGCCCTGAACTCTTTGCTGGAGTCTTTCGGGTCCTTCGCCCAAATAAGCCCGCCGTCTTCGCGGGAAACGCCCACGGACTTGTGGCCGCGCGGGTAGATGAGGTGCAGCGAGTTGGGGCCCGGCGCAGTGATGTAAACGCTGGTAAGGCTGTTGCCCGTGCCTCCGAAACTGACGCAGCGCGCGCCGTCGACTTTCGGGTAGCGCGCGGCCAGCCCGTTTATCATCGCCTCGTTATTGCCGCGGCTGCCGTAGATCATGTCGTCGGCCTGGTCCTCGCCCATGCCCACAAGGAAGGCTTCCGCCTCGCTCTTGTACAGGGCCGCGGGGTTGCCGCTGTGCAGCGCCATGTCGTAGTCCACGTCCGCGTGGGCTTCGAGCATGGCGATAACGTCCTGCTGCGGTTTTGTCTGGCTGGACTTGGCGCCGACGCCGCGGTTATAGACGCGGTGTTCTCCGTGCGGGTAGCTCAGGCGTTTCAGGGAGGTATGCACCGTCCCCTCGTTGGCCTCTTTCGCCGGCAGTTCCTGCAGCATCGTGTTTGTCATGGCCATTGTTTCGATGATAGTGAAGGCGTCCGGGTCGCTTGACCTGCGGGCCACCTCCAAAGCCGTCATGTTGTCAACAAGATTTTTTGTTGGCATAATTTGTCACTCCTTAACTGTATGAATCCTTATAGTCAAACCCGCGCCCTTCCATTACCGATTTCGGGCGGGAGCTTCCGCCCCTGCCGTTAACTGAAGAGTCCTCCGAAGTGGCCCTTCCCAGTTCGATAAAAGCCCGGACAATTTCGGGTTTGCCTGCGAGACCCGCGTCAACCAGGGCCTTGCCGATGGGGGAGAGCGCCCCCGTCTTGGGGTTATTCCCCAACCCCTTTTGCATCAGGGCTATGGCTTCCTCGTAGCTTTCCCCGTACTCTTTCCGGAGCAGCGTATCGGTAGCCTGAACGTCCTGCGCGAGGGCGGCTTGTATCCCTTTGCGCGCGTCATCCAACTGGGCCAGGCTTGCCTGCAACAGCGCGTCCGCCTGGACCGCGCTCAAGTTCGCCGCGAAAGCGGCCCGGGCAAAGTCCGGGTTGCTTTTCGCGAACGAATAACCTGCCGCTTCCTTTGGCTTGCCCAGCTTCTCATAGAAAGCCTGGACCGCTTCCGGAGCAGAGTCCTTCCCCGGGAAGGGAAGCGCGTCGCCCGCCTGCGCCGATACGTCAAGGTACGCCTGGACAAATTCGTCCAGGTTCTTGAACGTAGCGATTTTAGCCACCGAATTTGAATCAGTAGCCAGCTTCTTCGAGAGCTGCGCTGCCCATGCGGGTAACGTTAAACTGTCGTTGGATTGTTCGGGTCTAGGGTTTCCCTTCGGCTGCCCGGCTGTCTGGTCAGGTTGGCCTGTCGTGTTTCCACCGGTTACCCCTCCAGCGCCTGCCTCCGGTCCCCCTTGGAAGACTGCGGCAAGTCCACCGTTTGGAGGCCTTTCCCCTCCAGCTGTATCAGGTCCTGGTTTGCCCTTCGGCTGTCCGGCTGTCTGGTCAGGTTGGCCTGTCGTGTTTCCACCGGTTACCCCTCCAGCGCCTGCCTCCGGTCCGCCTGCGGGGACCTGGCTGCCGGCGGATGGCCCGCCGGCGTTTGATGTTCTTTCACCCATAATATACCTCCATAAAAATTATTTGTCAAGCAATTTTTTCACTATTTTTTGCTGGTTTACTGTTTGTAAACTCCAGAATAACCAGCCCCCCTTTGGTAAAGCCGCAAGTTTGCCATCCGGCGATCTTGAAACAGGCGCCGGCGTTTAATGATTTAATTTTTAGCGGGTTCACATAGGTATACAGCCGCTCGCCAGGCCATCTGCGCCAAGCGATTTTCACGGCTTCCTCTATAAGCAGCGACGACAAAACCGCGCCCTCATTGCGGAACACGGCGCAATTAATTCCCTTCTGCCCGCTTTGGTCTATAAATTTCCGCCATACAAACAAAGCGTCCATACTTTTTGTTAATAAAACTAACTTTTCACCCGGCCCGATAAATAATTTTCTTTGCCTCAAGTCAACATATCTGCGGGCAGAATAGTGGCGTTCGTACAGTTCGAGGGCGTTTTTGTCCCCGTCCTTAACGCCGTGCCAGTATTGGTAATCGGAGTATTCACCGTCTTCAAACAAAGTTAAATCTGCCGGGCTTTCGCTCACGCCCCTTCCTCCGCAATAATCTTTTTGCATTCTTCATAAGCCGCAAGGTAAACGTCCTCTTTAATCCGGACCAGTTTCCCCCCAAATTCCTTTTGGGCGCTGCAATTGCCGGTAAGTTTGTTTCTACAGTAACAAAGCCCGCGCAAAACGAAAGAGTCTTTATTAAACACCAGGTTTCCCGCGCCTGTTTCAATATTTGTTTCGCCTGACACCCTCCTGTTCCAGGCCGCCCACGCTTCCTCTTCCGTGCCGTACCAGCCTGTCGCGGCCTTGCATTCCAGGCACTGGACGCGGTATTGTACCGGTTTGCCGCCTTTATATTTCAGCGTGTCAATGTCGCCTTTCTTCCCGCAGAACGGGCAGCCGGCAGAATCTTTCATCCCCGCGTTTCCTCCCTGATTTTTATCTCCGCGGAAATTTCCACGTCGAACACGTTGCCCAGCTCGTTCAGGAATTTTGCCGCGTAGTTGCGCATGGCGGTCTGTTCCGGAGTTACGCAGATAGAAAAAAAGTTCCAGTCATATAACAGGTAGCGCAGCAGGCGCTGCCCGTCCTGGCTTGCAAACACGCGCTGCATAACAGGCTTAATGTCTGAGTTCGTCCCCGGCTTCCCGGCGACATCGGCCTTGTTGTTTTCAAACAAACGGAAATTAAATACTTTTTTCATCTTGGTAAATTTTTATTAGTTATGTCATTTTTTCTATTTCCGCCGCAAGGGCCGGAGCGGAAGCTTTGCCCGTATATACGACAAGGTCCAGGCTTGTACCAAAAGAAGACGTAAAAGAAAACGAATTTTTTTTGTCGCCGCCGGTCAATTCATATCCTACGGGAAGATCCAGCCGAAAACCCCAGGTAGGAGAACCAATCGGCTCCGCCTGAATAAATACAACCGGCGCCAGAAGCGCAATAATAATAACCAGGTATAATTTTTTCATAGCTATATTATACACCATAAGTCCGGGTAACACAACAAACAAGACCGACTGCCAGG
>Ga0268262_10002157_pt1 | contig 23153 bp, 16 predicted proteins | sample TergutNc150P3_FD_190354 | JGI IMG/M metagenome (GOLD analysis project Ga0268262, IMG submission 190354) | Nasutitermes corniger P3 segment gut microbial community from laboratory colony in Florida, USA - Nc150 P3 (SPAdes) (version 2) | ecosystem: Host-associated > Arthropoda: Insects >...
ACGGAAAACGGTATTATGATCATGCAATAAGAATTGAAAGCGGGGATCGGGCAGAAACCAGTTTGCGTGCGACCGAAACCACGGACGGGAATCTACCCGAAAACCCCAATACACTCTCTAATATAGTACAAAAACATCTTAAAGTCAATAGTAAAACCTAAATAAGGGTGGGCAAGTGCCCGATGTTTACTCTGTCCCCGGGCTGAGATGACGTCCGAAACGAGCTTGCCGCACCCCCCGTTACACTACTAAAGATACCTAATCTCGCCCCTAAAGTCAATAAAAATTTAAAAAAATCAATATGAAAGCTGTCCGGCGGTCATGTACCGCGCCAAAATCCATGAAATTCTTTTCCGCCCCAATAAAAATTTTTTCATTGATTTTAAGACAGAATTATAATATATTTAAATAATATAGGGGGGGCTAAGAGGCTATGGCTGACAAAAAAGAAGAGATCGTCGGGTTTGCTGGAATGGTAGAGCGAGCGGGGTTTACGGCGCTTCTGGGAAAGAGCAAGGGAACTCCGGGATTTGTGAAGCAGGTAAGGGAATATGAGGCGACGACAAACTATTTGGAAAATAAGGCGTTGAAGGCTATCGGGCGGTATAAACCGGACAAAGACGCCATTGAATTTAACCCCGTTCATCCCTCTTTCCCTAATACAATGGAAGGGAGGACGGCTTTTAGGGCGCACGAACTGATCCATAGGATGGATCACATGGTGTATAGGAGTTGGGGGAACGTGGAATTTTTGGGCGCTATAGGCAAGGAGATGGCGCGGTTAGATAACGTTGTTGATAATGTGCGCGGGCGTGACGTTAGCGTTTTTGACATGGTGTTGGAAGACGTGAGGCGCATGTCGAGAGAAGACCGAATGGCAGTGCATGATATTTTGTCCGCGTTGCGGGGAAAGAATGACGGATTGCGTTTCGGACATCGCGTGGAATATTGGACATCGGATAAAAGGCGCGTTCCTAAGGAGATATTGGCGAACATTGGGACATTGGATGTGACGGAAGGTAAAGGACTGGCAGTTATAAAGCGGTATTTTACCGAGCTTTTTAACGCATACAAGGAGATGGTAAAATGATGGAGTACTTACCTGAGATAGGGCCCGAAGGTCTCGACCTCGTTGAGGAGTATTGGAAAATGCGCGATAAATACGATCCTATTTTCGGAAAGTATGATACGCAAGGAGGACGGCGTACGTTTCCTGTTATGATAAAGGATATGTCGGATAAACTTGACGGGTACTACCGGGACCGGCAAGAGCGGAAGTTGGAGCCGGAGCTGGCGAGGGCGTAGCTTACGCTTTCTGTCGGCAACGTCCGAAACCGCCGCTTGCCGCGCCCCCCGTTACTAAAGATACCTAATTCCCCGCCGAAAGTCAACGGTCTCCCCGAAAATCTTTCGGAACCCGTGAATTTTTTTCCCCCCGCCGACAAAAATTTCCGCCCCGGCCGCCCGCCGCCCCCTCAAATCGCCCCGAAAACCGCGTTTTCTCCGAAAAGACGCCTTTGGCACGCGGTTTGCTGTTAATAGTTGCCGGAGGAGAAACGTACCATGCGTATCGATAACTTTAATATTGACTATAACGCGACGCGCGGCTCGGAGGCCAAAGGCTCCGCGGCCCAGAGCTCAAGGGCCGCGCAGGTCGCCAAAGAGTTCGAGGCCATGTTCACCTCCATTATGTTCAAGGCTATGCGCGGAACCGTCAAAGAGAGCTCGCTCATCCCCAAGAACATGGGGGAGAGCATCTTCACCGAAATGCTCGACGGCGAATACGCCAAGATGAGCTCCGAAACCGGGACGCTCGGGCTCGCCGCCCTTATAAAGAGAGAAATAGACCGCTGCGAAGGCAGAACTCCGGCGACGGAAGAAAATACGGCTTCGGCGGCGGCGAGGCGCGGCCGTCCGTCTTGGTCTTACACTTCGGCCGACAGCGCTACCCTTATAGAAAAAGTGCGCGGCAAGTGGGAGTCTCTGATCTCCGAGATCTGCGGACGCTACGGCGTGGACAAAGACCTCGTGACGGCGGTCATCGCCCGCGAATCGGCCGGCAACCCTCACGCGATCTCCCCCAAAGGGGCGAAGGGGCTCATGCAGCTCATGGACGGCACGGCGAGGGATATGGGCGTCGCCAGCTCCTTCTCTCCGATAGAGAACATCACCGGCGGCGTCAAATACCTTAAGAATATGCTCGAATCCTTCAACGGCGACGAGAGGCTCGCCCTCGCCTCGTACAACGCGGGGCCGGGCGCGGTCAAAAAGTACAACGGCGTTCCGCCGTACAGAGAAACGCAGGAGTACGTGCGGGCGGTGCTCGCCCTCAAAGCCAAAGCCGCCGAGGGCGCGCTCGCGGCGAGCGAAATCAATGCCGGCAATATCGGAAATAACGCGGTTAACACGGAAAGCGGGGCCATATAATGGAACAGTCGGTGCTATTCAACGAGCTGCTCGTTATCCTGACGCAGGAGAACGACATCCACCAGAACCTGATAGACGCGGCGACGGACATCCACAGCTGCGCCAGGGGCGACGACATCAACGGGCTGAAGCGGAACTGCTCGATCTTCGACAACCACATCAGCGGGCTGGAGAAGGCCGAGGAGCGCCGCCTCGACGTCTGCGAGCGGCTGCGCGGCCAGCTGGGCGATCAGGCCCCCTCCGGCCGTCTGCTCTCTATCATAGAGCGCAGCGAGCCGCAGACGCGCGATAAGCTCAAGAACCTCAGGGCCTCTCTCATGGAGCGCGTGGAGAAGCTCAAGGCGCTCAACACGTCCAATATCGTGCTGTTCAAGGAGACCCTCGGCGGGATCGGGGCCTCCATGGATATGATAAAGCTGTCAATGACCCCCAAGACCGGGTATCGGTACAAGGGAGACGTCAAGCCGCGCGCTTGCAATGTGTCGATCTTCAACGAAGTGGTTTGAGAAAGGGGCTGAAAAATGACACTCTTCTCTATTCTGAGCGTAGGAACCCGCGCGCTGCAAACCTCGCAGCTGGGCATCGACGTCACCGGCCAGAACGTATCCAACGCCGACGTTGACGGATACTCCCGCAAGCGCATCAACCAGGCGACGATGTACGCCTTCGACTCCTCCTACGGGCAGATGGGGTTGGGAGCGCGGGTGGTCAACATAGAGAGGATGCGCAACGTCTTCCTCGACGAACAGATCCGCAAGCAGAACTCCGAAGTTGGCTACTTCATGCAGGTCAACTCGACCTTCAACCGCATGGAAGCGATCATCCGCGAACCCAGCGACCTCGGCGTAATGCACTACTTGGACGAATTCTTCGACTCCTGGGACAACTTAGCCAACAATCCCAAGGACATCTCGGCGCGCACTATGGTGAGAACCAACGCCCAGATGATGATCGACAACTTCCACAAGGCCGCCGCCGAACTTGCCAACCTCCGCGAGCAGAAGAACGAAGAGATCCCGGTGCGCGTCGCCCGGATCAACCAGATTTCATACGAGATCAGGAACATGAACCAAGAGATCGCGACGGTCGAGATCGGCGACCAGAACGCCAACGACAGCCGCGACAGGCGCGAAGTGCTCCTCAAAGAGCTCTCCCAGCTCATAGACATAACGGTTGTGGAAAACCATCTCGGACAGGTGACCGTCACCTCCAGCGGCAACGTTTTGGTCGCGCCCTCGTACGTGCAGATGCTCGACACCATAACGGTGTCGCGGGAGATGCCCGACGGTACGATCATCAGGGACATGGGAATACGCTTCACCGACACGCGGATGGACTTTATACCCGCCGGCGGCCAGCTGCGCGGGCTCATCGACAGCCGCGACATCTACATCCCGGAGTACCAGGCCAAACTTGACGAATTCGCCGCCGCCATCATAAAGAAGATCAACGAAGTCCACGTGCAGGGCTACAACCTGATAGGGCACAGCGGCTTCAAATTTTTCGACGACGCGGTTCAGGAGAAAATAGACGAAAGAACGGGGCAGAAGCTCTATTTTCCCAAGTACAACACCGCCGCGACGATCAAGCTGGCGCCGGAGATACTCCAAGACGTCCAGAACATCGCCGCCGCGTCGGAACAGCAGTCGGTGAGCAGAGGGGCTCCGCTTACGGTGAGACCGTCGGTGAGCAGCAGGACGTCGCCGATCACCATCCAATACACGGACCTTAATACAGACGTGCTGTTCTATGTGGGTACGCTGCCCGAAGGCGGTCTCGTCAAAGATTCGGCAAAAGTAATCGACGGAAACGGCATTGAGCTGGTTGATGGTACGGACTACACTATAGACTACGATAACGGCACGATAAATTTGAAGAACCCCTCATACGCAAATCAACCGCTCTCTATAAGCTACAAATTCAACAACTTGGCCGTTAATGGTCTTAATACGGATCCTCCCATCTACACCTACGGCATGGAGGCGGTGCAGCTGGTGCGCGAAGACGATCCGAGGGTGCCCGCCCGCAACATCATCGCCAACAGCGTGACGGTAAGGGTGGTGGCGGACTCGAACGGCAAAGTACTGGCCCCCTCCGACCCCGCCCGCATCGTGCTGAAAGAGGGCGTCGACTACGTCATAGACTACACGTTCGGCACCTTCCAGATGCTGCACAACGGCTACGACGGATGCGAGTTTTCAATCGATTTCCAATACTACTTAGGCGGATTCAAGGGTCCGGACGACAACACCACCGCCATCGCAATCTCCAAACTGCGCAACGCCATGACCATGACCCCCGACGGCCTCGGCAACCCCACCGCCACCTTCACCGAGTACTTCAGCTCGCTCGAAGGCCGCTTAGGCTTAAACACGCTCCAATCCGACTCGAACCTGCAAACGCGCATCTTCCTGACGGAACAATACGAAACCCAGCAAGACAGCATCTCCGGCGTCTCGCTCGACGAAGAAATGGCCAACCTGATCCGCTACCAGCACACCTACACGGCGGCGGCGAGGCTGATCACTACCGTAGACCAGATGTTAGAAGTGCTGTTGAATATGTAAAACGTTGTCTGAATTAGGATGATAGGATAAAAAAACAGATTATAGGATTAAAAAGATTAAAAGAAATTATTAATAAGGAGGCGTACCATGAGAATAACATTCGCGACCGTAAACAGAAACGTTCAGCGCAACCTGAGCCGCCGCTACTCCGACATGGTCGGGCTCCAGGAACAGCTCTCCACCGGAAAGCGTCTCAGCAAACCCTCCGACGACCCCGTCGACGTGGCCAACGTCATCAAACTGCGCGCAAAGGAGGCGCAGCTGGGCCAGTACAAGCGCAACATCCAGGACGGCCTCGCCGTCATGGGCGTGGCGGCGAGCGCTATGGCCAGCATGAACGAGCTCCTCCACAGATCGCGCGAACTCGCCGTGCAGGCCGCCAACGGCACATACACCGACAGCGACCGCCTGTACATGCAGCAGGAGGTCGACCAGCTCTTCCGCCAGATGATGTCCGTGGTCAACACGCAGTTCAAGGGCACGTACATATTCAACGGGACGAACGGGAACATACCGCCCTACAAGATCATGGCGTCGGGAAGCGAACTGGCGGATTACGACAGCAGGACGATGGCGACGTTCGGGACGGTGTTCGCCCGCAAAGCCGACGGGAAAGAGTGGAACACCGCCAACGTTCCCGATCCGGCGGTCGTTACCGCGGAGTCCCACATACGTGCCCTTCCGCAGCAAAACGACCATCTATACTTGAATTACGCGTCGAACAACCTTAGAATAGGCGACAAGGTGCAGCTTACTTGGAGCAGCACCGCCGACTACCGCATAAACGGCAGCAGTTTGCAGTATATCTTCCCTGAGACCCTGCCGCTCGACAAAATAACGTTAGGCACGCCGCCTCGGGATTTTACTAACGGCGTTAACGAGGATAAGACATTCACGGTCGGCACCCCCGCATGCCAAGTCGGGGCGCCCTCCCAGCTCTTTCGGGACGGCGGTTTAAGCACCAATCCGGTGAGAAACATCACAACGGGTTCGGTCTCGATAACCGCCAGCAACGGCGGACCTACGTACACGCTCGTAGAGGGCAAAGATTACGCCATAAATTACGCGTCCGGCACGTTCACTATATTGAACGGCGGCTACGGCAACTACGATTTGGACATCAAATACCGGATCGACGGCGAACAAGGCGATTACGCGGTCGATTACGTTACCGGCCAAATTTCCATACTCAGCGAGGATTTCCGCGATGCGCTCAACGAGGTGCCGAACGTCTACAGATCCGTTATCGGAATAGGCGCGACCATCGAGGCCGCCGTCTACAACCCGACGACCCCGAATCCCGGAGCCCCCAACGGCCTGACGTACAGAACTTCCAACATCTTCCAGATCGTGGAAGGCAAGCTCGGCGACGACATCCGCGACATCTTCCCCGGTTCGGTGAAGATAAAGATCGGCAACAAAGAGTACATAGAGGGCCACGGCGAGTACCAGCCGGACTACTACGACAAAGACGGCGTCCTACAGCCCGGCAAGAACAAATACGACTACTCGGTCGACTACGAGACCGGCTTGATAACCGTCTACAACGTAGATCTTATGCGCGACATGAGGCCGGAATGGCTCGGCGGCCCCGGCGCGAAGAACCAGTTCACGTCAACGGTCAGCGGCGTCACGGACGCCAGCGCCCCTGTCCAGCTCTATTATTACCCGAACATACCGGTCGGCGGCCTCCATCCCATAGTCGCAACACCGCCGCCCGCGCTCTCGCCCGTCGTAACGATGAGAGGCATCCCTCTGACCGCCGGCACGGATTACGACATCGACTTCGCGAACGGAACCTTCAGAGTGCTTACCGGCGGCCGGTTCAGCGGCGACGTCAACGCGCAGTACAAAATCGAGTTCAGCGTGCAGGACCCGCCCGACCCGCCCGGCAACATGTATCGGATGAACCAGCTCCAGCTGACCTTCGACTACATCACGCGCGGCGTGGACGTCTACGGCGACAAGGTGACGAGCAAGAACGACATACTGCGCTCCATAGAAGAGGGCATAGTCGTCCCCATAAACATAGGCGCCGACGCCCTGCTCAGGGACGCCCGCAGCGGCAACGAGATGGTCGGCACCCTGCTGCGCTACAGCCAGGCCCTGCTCAAAGACGACCGCGACGGCATCCAGAACGCTTTGGACGAGCTGTCGACCATGTACGACGCCGTGCTCAACAGCCAAAGCCAAATGGGCGCCAAAATCTTCCGCTTCGAACTCACCGAGCAGCGCAACGGCGAGCAGACCATAGAAGTGGGCCAGCAGGTGTCGTCCCTCGGCGACGCCGACTTAGCCGAGGTTATATCCAAGCTGATGCTGGCCGAAAGCGTCTACAACGCGGCCCTCCAAGCCGCCATGAGGGTGCTGCAGCCGTCTTTAGCCAACTATATGTAACGCCAAAGGGATTTGTTTTGCGACAGGGAGGTCGCGCGGGCGGGTCTCGAACCCGCCCATTTTTTTTCGCTGATATTGGCGTTCCGCGCCGGAAAAGATTATATTGATATTGTCGGTTATTTCCATATTCATCATAGAAAGGAGCGCGGCATGAACATATCCGCACGGATAGGACGGACGCCCGCGTTTGCGGCGTTCGCGGCGGCTTTCGCGCTTTGCGCGTCGGGCTGCGGCGACAAAGGGGCGGAATCGGAGACGTGGACGGGCGCGTTCGAAAGCGTAAACATAGGCGGCAAGGTCTGGATGGCCAAAAATCTCAACCATGAGGCCGGCAACTCGTGGTGCTACCGCGACGACAGCGGGTATTGCGAAAAGTACGGCAGACTCTACGATTGGAACACCGCCAAAAAGGTCTGCCCGTCAGGATGGCGCCTTCCTACCGTTAAAGATTGGGACGATTTGGCCGCCGCCGCCTCCGCCGACCCCTACGAGGCGGGCACTAAGCTGAAAACGAAGAGCGGCTGGGCGGAATGCAACGGTTTCAACGGCAACGGCACGGACGACGGCGGATTCTCGGCCTTGCCCGGCGGAACCCGCTTTTCAGACGGCGGCTACGGCGGAACCTCCGCGGACGGCTACTGGTGGACGGCCGAAGAAAAAGACAGCGTCTTCGCCTACTACCGCAATATGACCTGCAAACACGGGCGCGTCGTCGCAAGCGACGAACGCAAAGTCCGCGGCCATTCGGTGCGGTGCGTTAAAAACTGAAAAAAAACTTTACAACAGCGCTTTTTTATGTTACAATATATAATAGTAGCATTATAGACCTCGAAAAATAAATATTTTTTATTGACTTTTTATTTTTTTTTAATTATCTTAATGTATGGAGTATTGTATCCGCCTATATATATTAATGAATAGGGCCGCGCTGGAGAGGATACAAGATGTAGCGTCCGCCGGGCGGGTTCAGGCGCAAGATGTGGGGGGCCGGACGGGCCGGAAAGCCGGAAACCGTATATAACTATCAAATCTGTCATATTAAATAAGGAGGTATTCCATGAAAACGTTACGATTGCCGGTTCGGTTGATGGGCGTCGGGGCGGCGGTTGGGCTGATGCTCTGTTGGGCTCAGGCGGTTGTCGGACAGCAGTACGAGCCGAGGATATCCGTGCCCGTAACTTTTTATGATTTCCACTCGGACAGGTCTAATCCGGAGTTCGAGCAGCCGCACGGGAAGTATAACAGCGCGGGTGACCAGAGGCCGGGCATGGTTCAGAGGAGATTGGACAGGGCCGGCAAGCCTATGGCGATGGGGCCTAATCCCGGCGAGGGCGGATACCTGAACCAGGGCTTGAGGTTTTGGTTCCGCGAATGGAGCGAGGGGCCCAACGCCTACAGCAAAGACAGCATGACCATATACGGAGAAAAAGATCCGTTGGACAATACCAAGGGGTATTTGACCAAGTTCAGGCCTATATATATGTACAGCAACAACAGAATCCCGCCCGGGATAAAGGTATGCGCACAGGGCGGCGCAGGCAACGATTGTGAGAATAACCAGTGGGGGGCGACCGAGTGGGACAATGACGGCTATAGGTGGGTCAGAAACGCCTATAGCGATGCCGATTTCGCCGTCAGTCCCGCCGTCAGCAACGGCAATACGAGTATCGACACCGCTTTCAAAAACAAGATGATTAAGGCTACTTTGTGGTTCACCCACCAGGGGAACGGCCTTTACAAGTTCAGCCAAGAGGGCTTCTTTCCGTTGAATGAATCAAAAAAAGCTGGCGAGGGGTATGGGGCGAACGGTTTATTCGGGACTCCCGTGTACGGCGTTGAATTCCCTAACGGGTCGGCTCCCTTTACTGCAAAATGGTCAAGCACGGGAAAAAACCGGAGCAACAATTATTCGTTCACCATGGAGATGGCGCAGGAGTTCAAGATGGAGCCTGGATTGGTGTTCGACTTCACGGGCGACGACGACGTTTGGGTGTTCATCAACAATCAGCTGGCTATGGATTTGGGGGGCATACATTCGGCTAAGAGCGGGTCTATCGTTTTGGACAACATAAAGGGCACGCACGGTTTGGACAACGGAAAGTCGTACAAATTCCACATGTTCTACGCCGAGCGCCACTCCGACGAGTCCAATATCAAGATAACGACCAATATAGTAAGCACCATCATCACCGACTTGAAAATTAAGGTGGAGGGCGGCGCTATGCAGGCCGGCGTGCCGAAACTCGCGCGGGCGGAGCTTATGACGGACGCCGACACGCTGCTGAAAGATTTCAGAAAGGGAAGCTTCACCTGGACGGCCCGGGATTTGAACGGGTACAATACCGGGAACCAGCTTACCGTTGTTTCCGCCAAATCCGGAGTCGCTCTCAACAAGACGGATTCCGTGAACGTTACCGCTCAAAAGGCGTATACGACGATCCGCATATACGGCGAGTACTACGACACCCTTTCCGGCAAGCGCATCAAAGACTCGGCCGACGTGTGGGTAGGCCCCGGCCCCGCCGCCAAGCTCTACGTGGAGACCACGTACGACACGTCGGCGGCGAATTTGCGTTCGCCCAGCAGGTTTCCGGGGGATACAATTAAGATCACCGGCTCCTCTACGGAGTTCACGAGCTTCTACGCGATTGTGCGCGACCAGTACGACAACTGGGTGAGCCCCGCCTCCGAACCGGGAGGAACTATAACTTGGGCTGTGGCGACTGCCGATCAGAACAAGGCCAAGGTTGAGAAGGGGCCTTTACCGGCGCGCGGGCAGGGTAAGGCCACCCGCAAAGAAAATACCGGCCTCGCGCGGTTTACTTTGAACTATACGCTTACCGGGGCGTCGGCGCTGCCGACTTTCAACGGGTTTGTCAAGTTGGAGAACATCATCTACAAGGCTATAGAGATAGGCACTAAGAAGGGCGGCACGTTTGTGCCGGTCTCTTCGAGCACCAACCCCAGCAAAGTCGGAACCGTTGAAATGGTTGTGGGCGCCGACACTACTCTGTGGGTAAGGCTCCAGCGTCCCGACGACTCTTGGGAGGAGGTGCCGGCCACTTGGACGCAGAACGGCATTCCCGGCGTTTCCAATCCGTCCGGCAACGTGCCCTCTTTGAATCTAAAGCCTACGGGGCCCACCACGAACGGCACGGTCACCGCCAACATACCGACCGGCAGCGGCACCGGCAGCGTGACCGTGAATATCGTGGTCAAGTACAACGACCCGGCGGCCGCGCGGTTCTTCTATAAGAGGGGTACGCCTATATTCACGGGCGATCCGATAACGTCTTTGGTCGGCACCCGTCCGACCACGGCGCGCAGGTACGCCGTTCCCACCGCCTACGTCGACTTGGTCGCGGGCGAGCCGATGCCCATAGTGGGCAAGCTGTTCGCGAGCGCCACCGTCATAGACGGCTCCACCTGGCTTGACCCGGACGCGGTCAACAGCTCCGTGAAAAACGGGTGGACGTGGGAAACCGTGCCCGGATCGGCGACGAACGCCCGTCCCGGCGCTTCGGGAGAGGGCATCTCGCAGACCACGTCGGGCGGCGACTCGATAACGTTTAGGAGCACGCTGGCCACTTATAACGACTATGTCAAAATACGCGGCACCTACACCGACGACAAAAAGTCTCCGGTCTTGTCCGTGTCTTTCGAGATTTGGATAAGGGTTATACCTGACGTGTACAACGCCAAAATGCACATAGAGCCCGACCAGAACGGCCGCACGATATCGCCCAACAATGCGCGCGACATGACCGAGCTCGTCTTCTCCGCGACCCAGGGTAACGGCACGTCGCAATCGGTGTACGGAGTTATCCGCGACAAGTTCGGCAACTATATTTGCCAGTCGGGCGCGGTCAACCCCTACCAGCCGGGTACAGCCCAGCCTTATCCGTCGCCCGGCGGCGCCGGAACCACCGTTTGGAGCGTTCCCGTCGGCAGCGTCACGGCTGAGGGCGGTTACGCCGAGTGGGGCGAAGGCATAGTGACGAGGACGGGTTCGCAGGATCCTACGAAAGTACGGGTCTGCAATACCGGTTGGGGCAGCTCGGTTTGCGCCGAAGTGCCGGTTAAGTTCCGCGGCTACGACTACGACAGCATACAGATAGTCGTGCCGTGCGCCTCTAATTCGGGCAATAAGGTGACCACGATAGGCGGAATAACTTATTGCAGCATTCCCGGCGACACCCTGCGCATGAACTCCAACGAGGACAGGGAGATAGTCGTGCTGGGCAAGTGCAACGACGGCAAATGCGGCGACAAGAACAACCCGTATGAGCTCGTAACCGGCGATTGGGGCCGCGATCCGGGTCTCGTGGACGCGCTCGGCACGCCGCCGAGCGGCTCGAGCAACTGGACGCTCACGCCTGACGGCGTAGGCGACGGCAAGGTCACAGTCGGCAAAGGCGTCAATAAGGACGACATCGTGGTGATTATCACGGTAGGCCCGCCGCTTAGGGCGGAGGTCGTGATACTGACCCCGGCCGACCAGCTGAAAGCCGGCAGCGATATTCAGATCGCGATCAACTACTACAACCGCGCCGGGCTTATGAACACGTGGGATCCGGCTTGGATTACGCCGGGCTCCTATTTCGCGGACACCCTCGGCAACGGAACCGTTACCGCCGAGCCGAAGGTGAAAAGCCTCGTCACGAGAGACCTGTGCTACAAAGACAAAGGCGCCGGATGCTCGGACGATCAGTTCGTAAACTCGAGATTGGCGCATAACCCGACGAATCTGAACGACGGCGTTGACGCGGTTCTCTACTACGCGGCGTCCGGCCACCGGATCCGTTACACGGAGTATATCACGGTGCAGTTGACCGGTAAAGATACGACAATGAGGATCAGCGCGATCTCCGCCCCGTTCACGGTGCTGCCCGGCGATCCGCATAAGATCAACATCGAGGGCCCGGACGGTAACATCGACACCCTTAGGATAGATCAGGGCGACGATCCTCTGATACTCCACGCCGTCGCCGTAGACGAGTGGGGCAACAAGATAGGCGATTATCCGAGCGACTGGACGGCCAAAACGCCTGTCAAGGTGAACGAGCCGAACCGCCCGGTGATCGTGTACGACCCCAGCCAAGCGACGGAAAACAATTGCGACTGGCTCAAAGTGCACGGCGGCGGATCGTTGAAAGACAGTATATGGGTCTGCGCGACCGGCGTGACGTTCAGGCCGGATTACGCCATTACCCGCGACGAGGACGGCTGCGGTTACTTGGATAGGATAGACATTAAGTTCGGCAAGCCTATCTACTTCAAGGGCAAGGACTCCGCTAAAAAGGATTCCGTTGCGTCGGCGGGCAGGATCAGCGTCACGTATGGAACAACCAAATTCGGGATTGATTCGGTGACAGTGAATCCGAAGGATTCGTTGGTGTCGATATGGCTGAATGACGTGGCTTCGGCTTCTTCGCACAAAGGCGCGTTGCAGACCGATTGGACCCCGACGATCGTCATAGGCAAGAATTTCTTTGACGACGCCGACACGCAGACTATACAGCCTCCTAAGGTCAAAGATGGCGCGGCGCCTGTTATCGAGACGGCCAAGCTCTTCATGTCCGACAACCATATAGAGGTGAAGTTCAGCGAGAAGGTGAGGCCGGATGACGCCGCGCTTTTCAGTTCCGACCCTGAAAAGCAGACCAAATACCTGCCCAAGGATCTCTTCAATATATGGACGCTCGGTAAGCCGAATGCGGCTATGAAGGCGAGAACGCGCGCGCTTAAAAAGTCGACGGCCGGCGGCGGCGGTGCGGACGACGGGGTGTATGAATTGGATGAGAACCGGCTGATCGGACTCAAGGGCGTATTCGCGAAGAACGACAACACGTTGAAGTTCTTCTTGATAGACGATGTTAAAGTCGGTCCGCCCAACGATTACATCAATATCAGGACGTCGGATCAGGAAAACAACCCGAAGGCCCCGACTCCGGTGCTTGACCGCGTCAACGAATCGATCTTGCCGCCGATCAACGGCAACGAGCCGACTTACAAGAACCGCAAAGTGTCGTTTACACTCGGCGACCAGGGCGACGGTACTTTGAAGCCTATCCCGAATCCGGCGTCGCCCAGCGACAAACACGTGCCTAAGGGTGAGATTTACGCGACCCACGACAACGAGGCCGTGCAAAAAATATACAATAAAGAGATCGGCGGCGCGGCTTTCGCGGTGAACAATCTCTACATACCGGGTCCGGCTATGGAGGTTGTAGACGAAAACGGGCAGAAAATTACCGTTAATACTTCATCCGTGAAGATAAAGTGCCGCCTCAAGGTCTACGACTTGGCCGGCAACTTGGTCAACTCGGCTCAGACCGACGACGCGTTGAAAACGATGAAGAATAAGCCGGAAAACGAGAACTCTGTAATGCATCTGTACTGGAACGGCTACAACGCGAAGGCGATGAAAGTCGCCCCGGGCACCTATCGGATCGTGGTCGAAATCAAGTACGAAGGCGTCCCGCCGTCCGTTAAGTATGTAATGAAGGACAGCAAGTACACCGGTTTAGTGGGTATAAACAAGTAAGACCGCAGGGGGTCGGGCCGTAACCCGGCCCCTCCCTCCGCGTCACGCCGGCAAGGGCGGGCCTCATCGGTCCGCCCCTTTTTTTCGGCCTCCCGGCCAATCGCCGTCACCCACTCTCTCCCACCGCCGCCCACACCTTAAATATGCCTCAAAAACCGCATATTTCTAATTTTACGAAAAAAAATAAATAAAATTGATTAAAATATTGACATATCTCTTGGCGTATAGTATTTATTAGTATATAATGTGTTATTGTGGGTAGTTGTGGGAGATATGGTATGGCAAGTTTTTACGGCAGCTTCGACTATTCCGTAGATGCCAAGGGAAGGGTGAACATTCCGGCTAAGTTCCGGAAGGCGCTCTCGCCCGAGGCGGAGGATACGTTTATAATCGCTTACGGGCCGGAAAACTGCCTTGAAGCCTATCCCAAGGATGTGTGGAATAAGCGTATGGCGGATATCGCCGCCCTCCCGAGGACGCCGGAGAACGATAAGAAGCGGCGCTTCATATCCGGCACGTCGACGGACTCCGTCTTAGACCCGCAAGGGCGGATTATGCTGTCGGCGGCTCAGATGAAGTACGCCCGAATCGCAAAAAACGTGACGATAGTTGGCGATATGAAGGGATATATAGAGTTGTGGGACAGCGAAAAGTACAAGGAGTACATCGGGGCGATGCAAGATTTCGACAAGTCGTTTTACGCGGTAGAGGATCAATTGGCCAATATGGAGCGGCCGGCGCAGGTATGAGCGGCGCGGAGTATCACGTTCCCGCGCTTTTAAACGAGACGCTGGAGCTTTTAGTTTCCGGCGGCGGCGTATATGTTGACGGGACGCTCGGCGGCGGCGGGCACTTTAGAGCGATAGCCGGGAGGGCGGCGGCTCTTTCGGTAAACGGATCGGCCCCGGCGGTCATGGTAGGGATAGACAGGGACGGCGAGGCGGTCGAGAGGGCGCGGGGGGAGGGGTTCGGCGGCGTCAACGCCGAGATCATCATAGAGCGGGCGCGTTTTTCGGAGTTCGACGCCGTTTTGGGCAAGCATAATATAGAAAAGGTTCAAGGCCTGTTCGTTGACCTCGGGGTGTCGTCCCGCCAGATAGACGAGCCGGTGCGCGGGTTCATGTACATGAAAGACGCGCCCCTCGATATGCGCATGGATCAGAGCGGCGGAACGACGGCGGCGGAGTTATTGCGGAATTGCGGAGAAGAGGAGCTGACGGATATTTTTGACAGGTACGGCGAGATAAAAAACGCTCCCCGGCTGGCCCGAACTGTAAAAGCGTTTATCGCGAACAACAGAATGGAGACGTCCGCCGATCTGAAGAGTTGCGTAATAAAGGAATACGGCGGGCGCGTGGACATAAAATTATTAGCCAAGCTGTTTCAAGCTCTGCGGATAGCGGTAAACGGAGAGCTTGCCGAACTTAAAACGTTTCTTGACAAGTCAATAACCTATTTGGCCGAAGGCGGAAGGTTAGCGGTGATATCCTATCACTCGTTAGAGGATAGGACAGTGAAAGACTTTCTCCGCGAAGCGGAAGCGTCATGCGTCTGCGACCCGAATCAGCCGATTTGTACATGCAATAAGCAAGTGCTGTTGAAGCGTATAAACAGAAAAGCCGTAACGGCGTCGGAAGAAGAGATAAAGCGCAATCCGAGGGCGAGGAGCGCACGGTTGAGGGTTGCGGAGAGGGTGTAGGTTATATAAACGTTGTCTGAATTAGGATGATAGGATTAAAAAAACAGATTATAGGATAAAAAAGACAGTGCATTTTCTTGCGTCAGGTCACTTCGACTTCGCTCAGTGACCTTTCGGTTGTAATTAGTTGGCTGAGCGAAGTCGAAGCCTTGTTTTGCGACGCGAAGCGGCGCATGTTTACCGAAAGTGTCTCCCCCTATTTGAGGGGGAGACATTGAGAGCGGGGGGGAATATAGCGGGGCGTTGCGGGGTGTCCCCGCAGGGTGGGTAGCGGAAAAGAAAACGGCGAAGCCGTTTTCTTTGTAGCGAGGGAGGGCGCAGCCCTCCCCTTAGTTGACTTTTATTTTTATTATTTGACTTTGACTTTCAGGAGATAAAAAATGTCGAGCGCCTCGTATCGTAACACCGCTATAAGATTCGCCGGCGTGCCCGTCGGCGGCGTAAAGATAGGAAGCGGCGTTAAAAACAAGGATAGAGACAAAAGCGTCGGCGCTTCATCGGCTCAGGCTCAGCCGGTGATCCGTCTGCGCAGCGTCCTTATAGGCGTTTGCACGCTCGCCGTCTGCATGGCGGGCCCCTTGGTTTTGGTTTGGACGCAGTCGTACATCAATCAGGTGTCGCTGCGTCTCGAGAGCAAAACGGAGGCGCTTGCGGCGGCGAAAAGCGAAATAACGGCTCTCGGGTTGGAGCGCGGCCGTCTTTCCGCCGCCGCCCGCATAGAGCGCATAGCGCGGGCGCACGGTTTGGAGTATCCGGTTTCGGGTCAGATAGAAGTTTGGGAAGTGCGGACGCCGCGTTCGGGGGAGGGCGGTCTGTTCGCATATTTGAAGCAAACCTTTTTGGGGGGAGACAAGTCAGGTGGCCCCCTATAAGGCGCGCGTTATCGCTGTATCCGTATTTCTCGTAATATTCTTTCTGGCGGTGGCCGGGAAGCTTTTTACGATACAAATTTTAGACGGCGGGAAGCATGCCTTGAACAGCAAAATGCAAGCGCAGAAGCGAAGGATAATAAACGCGCGCCGGGGCGACATCTACGACCGCCGGGGGCAGCGGCTCGCCGTCGGCGTGTCCGGCCGTCTCTCGCTCGGTTTGGACGTGCTCGGCGCGGGCGACGCCGGGGGCAAGGCGGTGGTGCAGCGCGTGTATCCGATGGGCGAGGTGGCCGGCCCGGTGCTGGGGTACGTGGGCAAAGACGGCTACGGCCTCGGCGGGGCGGAGTTCGCCTTCGACCACTACCTTCGCGGGGAAGACGGATGGGAAATGGTTCTCAGGGACGGAAAGCAGAGAACGTACAGAAAAATAGGAATGCCGGGAAAAGCGCCTAAGGACGGGGCCGATCTTTATCTGACCGTAGACGTCAATTTGCAGAAGATCGTTCAATCGGTTCTCAAGCAGACGGTGGAGTCTCTAAACGCCAAAGGCGCGATGTGCATAGTGATGGATCCGCGCACCGGCAAGATTCTCGCGATGGCGAACGAGCCGTCGTTCAATCCGAACATCCCGTCGTCGTATACGCTCGCCGAAAGGCAGAACAAGCCTATAAGTTTGACGTACGAGCCCGGTTCGACCTTCAAGGCGTTTACGGCCTCCGTCGCGCTGCAAGAGGGCGCGTACGCGGAGACCGATTTGATAAACGGCAACAACGGAGTCTTCGAGATATACGGCGAGATTATAAAGGACGACGCGCCGCAGGGTCAGATAACTTTTTCCAGGGCTCTCGCGGTGTCGAGCAACGTGTGCTTCGCGCAGATAGCCAGCGGTTTCAAGAACGAGCGTTTTTACCGCTATGTGCGGGATTTCGGCTTCGGTTCCAAGACCGGTATCGCGCTTCCCGGTGAAGAGAGCGGCATTTTGCATCCTGTTAACACGTGGTCGGGGCGCACGAGGGTGACTATGGCGATGGGTTACGAGGTCTCGGCGACCTTTTTGCAGATGATGATGGCTTACGCGGCGGTGGCCAACGGCGGCGTGCTGCTCTCTCCGATCATCTGCGAACGTGTGGAGAGGAAAAACGGAACGGCGGCGGAACAGGCGTCGGTAAAAGCGGTGCGCCGCGTGATTTCCGAAGAGACGGCGCGCAGACTGCGCAAGATGATGCAGGGCGTGGTGGAGACCGGCACCGGCAAACAGGCGATAGTTCCGGGGATTTCCGTGGGCGGCAAAACGGGCACGAGCCGCAAATCGGAAGTAGGCGGCTACACCAAGCAGAGGCACTGGTCGTCGTTCATAGGTTTTCTGCCGGCGGACGAACCGACTTTGCTCTGCGGCGTGGTGATAGACGAACCCGCCGGAGGCACCGGCGGCGGAGCGGCGGCGGCTCCCGCTTTCAGAAAAATAATGTCTTTAGCCCTGGCGCATCCGGAGCTTGATTTCAGCGACAAAATCCTGAAACCCGCCGCGCCTCAAGATTCGCAAAGCGTAAAGATCAAACTGCCCGATTTCTCAGGCCGCAAAACAGCGACGGCGGCGGCGCAGTTGGACAGCATGAAGATAAGTTTCAAAATGGTAGGCGGCGGCGGAACCGTGCGTCACCAAACCCCGGCGGCGGGCGCGTTCGCCGGAAACAGAATAGGCGAAGTGGTGCTCTTCACAGACGAACCCGCCCCGTTAGGCGACGGCGCGGTAAGAGTAATCCCTGACGCCGTAGGAAAAGAACTGCGCGACGCGTTCAACATCTTTAACGCCAAAGGAATCCCGATCTACGCCGTGGGAAGCGGAAAAGTGTTAAAACAAAGCATAGCGCCGGGAGAGATAATGAACAAAGCGGTAGTCTGTACGCTCTATTGCGATAGAAAGAAATAACAGTTGATTTTGACGTACCGCGACGCGAAGCGGCGCATGTTTACCGAAAGTGTCTCCCCCTATTTGAGGGGGAGACATTGAAAGTGGGGGGGTATCTGGCGGGGCGTTGCGGGGCAATAGCGCCCCACAGGGGCGCGCCCTCCCCGCAGGGTGGGTAGCGGAAAAGAAAACGGCGAAGCCGTTTTCTTTGTAGCGAGGGAGGGCGCAGCCCTCCCCTTATTTGAATTTGATTTTAATTATTTGACTTTTACCAGGAGAAATCAGCCGTGACGTTCCGCGAACTGCTAAAAATTGCTGCGATAAACACGACGGCCGACGGCGGCTCAGGCGATCCCCATATATCCGACATCTCCTACGATTCCCGCAACGTCAAACCCGGCTCGCTCTACGCAGCCGTTCCCGGAACAAAAGTTCACGGCGATACATTCATAGAATCGGCGATAAAAAACGGCGCGGCCGCAATCATATCGGAAAATAGCCACAATGAACTATCAACCCCGTGGGCCGCCGTCTCGGATGTCAGGGCGGCGTTGGGAAAATTGGGCATGGCGCTTTGGGGAATCGATCCGAACAAATTGACGGCCGTCGGCGTCACCGGCACCAACGGCAAGACCACTACGGTCAGCCTCTTCAAAAACCTGTTTGACCGCGTATACGGCAAAGAGCATTCGTGGCTCTTCGGGACTATAGAGAACGTCTTGGGAAATGAGAGGGCGGGCGCGTCTCACACCACGCCGGAGGCGGTCGATATATTCAGGCTCATCAATAACGCTAAGGTTAAACCAAAGAGCTTGGCGATGGAGGTATCGTCTCACGCCTTGGCGCTTAAGCGTGTCGCCGGGATGAAGTTTGATCTCTCGGTGTGGACGAATCTGACGCAGGATCACTTAGACTTTCATAAATCGATGGAAGAGTATTACGCGGCTAAGAAGCAATTGTTCGTTGATTGCGATTACATCAAGCCCGGCTGGCGCGGCATCATAAACGTTGACGACGGGTACGGCGAAAAGCTCTATTCGGAGTTGAAATCGGCGAACATGACGGTTTGCGGCTACGGGAGAAGCGGCGGCGCGGATGTTAAGATAACCGGCTGGAAGTGCGATTGGAGCGGCACGTCGGTGGATATCGAGCATAAAGGGGAAAAATTCGCCTTTAAAAGCCCGTTGCGCGGATTCTTTAACGTCTACAACATGACGGCGATGATCGCCGGAGCGTTTATGTTATGTATTGACGTAAAGGCGATAAAAGAAACGTTGGAGTCAATGCCCATAGTATCGGGACGGATGGACATTGTCGATATTGACGCGCCGTTTACGGTTGTTGTTGACTACGCGCACACGCCGGACGCTTTAGTGAATGTTTTAAAGACGTGCGGGGAGCTGACAAGCGGGAAAGTGATTTGCGTTTTCGGATGCGGCGGCGACAGAGACAAGACGAAGCGTCCGTTAATGGCTAAAGCCGTTGCGGAAAATTGCGATAGGGCGGTGGTGACCTCTGATAATCCGCGTAGCGAAGAGCCGGAGGCGATAATCGACGATATATTGAAAGGCATGCCGTCCGGTTTTCCGTATAAGGTCACGGCGGATAGAAGAGAGGCGATAAAGATCGCGTTGAGCGAGGCGCAAGAGGGGGATTGCGTGGCGATAGCGGGTAAGGGGCATGAAAATTATCAAGAGATCAAGGGCGTGAAGAGTGATTTTGACGATAGGGCGGAGGCGGTTAAGGCGTATAGGGGGATTGGGTGACGGTTAAAAGATGTCTGAATTAGGATTATAGGATTACAAAAACAGATTATAGGATAAAAACATAGGTGGGATAAAGATATGCGTAACAATGATAACAAAACACCGTTAACGTTAGGCTGTCTGATCGACTGGTCGGCCGGGAAGTCAGATCTTTCCGAGACTGCTCGTAAGCGTAAGGTGGCCTCGGTCTGGAATGACTCGCGTAAAGTCACGTCCGGCGGCGGCGACGTCTTTATCGCTTTGCGCGGCGACACGGACGACGGGCACCGTTATGTGGAGCCGGCGTTTAAAAGCGGAGCTATAGCGGCCATTGTTGACAAGAAGGGAATTGACGCCGTTCCTGAAAAATATCGCAAAAAATGTATAATTGTCGCCGATGCGCTGAAATCAATACAAAAAGCGGCGGCGCGTTACCGTAAGGAGATGGGAATCTTAGTTGTCGGCGTCACCGGATCGAACGGCAAGACGACGACGCGCAGTTTTATCTCGGCGGTTCTCAGGAGCGCCGTGAAAGTGGGGGAGACGTATACGAATTGGAACAACCACATCGGCGTCCCGCAGAGCATACTTAGGTTTGACGGCGATGAATGGGCCGGAGTTTTGGAGATGGGGGCGAATCATGTAGGCGAGATAGGCCCGCTTACAAAGATTTGCAGACCCGACATCGCCGTCATTACCAATATCGGCTACGCCCACGTGGGGCTTTTCGGGTCGCTCGGTAAAACGACGGAAGCCAAGTTCGAGATCGCGGAGGGTCTGAGCCGCAAGGGGTTTATGTTGCTAAACGGTGATGATGATCGTTTGGTAAGGGGGGCGCAAAAGCGCGGATTGAAATCGGTGTTTTTCGGGATGTCGCCCAAATGCGGCGTAAGGGCGCGCGATGTCGTTGTGGATGAAAACGGCGTAAAATTTACGGTTGACGGACTTGAATACGAAATGTCCATGCCGGGCCGGCATTTTATATACTGCGCCCTGCCGGCCATACACATAGCCAAACGGTGCGGCATAGCGGACGAGGCGATACAGGAGGTTATAGCTTCGCTGAAGCCGGTGGCGCTTAGGGGCAAGCTGGAGGTGAAGAGAGGCGTGCGGTTTATAGTGGACTGCTACAACGCCAATCCGTCGTCTATGAGCAACGCGGCGGTATATCTGGCCGACGTCACGCCGGACGCGGAGGGGAGGGCGGCGGTTGTGGGGGATATGTATGAATTGGGGCGGTACGGCGACGAACTGCATGTTAAGCTGGGCGAGGAGTTGGTAAAGAAAGGCGGCGTTCGGAAGCTCGTCGCGGTGGGAAGATACGCGATATATGTTAAAGAGGGCGCGTTGAGGGGCGGTCTGCCGCCCAAAAAAATCTTTTTAGCGGAGAACGCCGAGGAAGCGGCCGCCGTCTGCCGGTCGGTTTTGAAACGCGGCGATACGGTATTGCTTAAGGGTTCGCGCGGCGTTGGGTTGGAGAAGGTGTTTGAGTCATTTTGATGTTGATATATTGTCAATAAATGTCTATAATTGTAATAGGGGATGAAGAATGGCGGTTGCGGAGTTCGACGACATCATAAAAAAGGCCCCGGAAAGCGTAGCCGTGATCGGCGCCGCCAAGAGCGGCGTCGCCGCGGCTAAGTATTTCCTCTCCCGCGCAAGCCGCGTCTTTATAAGCGACGTTTGCGGTCGGGAGAGGCTCGACGGCGTTTTGCGCGAAAATCGATTGGACGGGAACGCGTCGGTCGAGAGCGAGGCGGGCGGGCATAGCTCTAAGGTGTTGGAGAGCGAACTCATCATCCTGTCGCCGGGCGTGCGCAGCGATTTGGAGGTTCTCAAATCGGCGGCGGATAAGGGCATACCGGTGTGGTCGGAAATGGAGCTCGGGTACAGGGTCTCTAAAGCCCCGTTCTTGGCCGTCACCGGATCGTCTGGGAAGAGCACAACCGTGTCGCTCTTGGCCTCGGCGATGAAATCCGCCGGATTCGAGACGGCGCTTGCCGGAAATATCGGCACGCCGGTCATAGAGGTTACGCCGGGATTGCCGAAGGACGCGGCGGTCGTCGCCGAAGTGTCAAGTTTTCAGTTGGAGGCTATTGATAAATTTAAACCGAAGGTCGCGGCGGTCATCAACCTGATGAAGAACCACCTCGACCGTTACGCGTGCGAAGACGACTACTATAACGCTAAAAAGCTCATCGCCAAGAACTTGACGATGGATGAATATCTTGTGTTGAACGCCGACGATTCGCGTTTGTCGCGGTGGGCGGAGGAGTTTAAGGGACGGACGAAGATATTCATGTTCGGCTCGCGTGATTGCGGCGGCGATTGCGCGTATCTTTCGGGCAAGGGTATCAATTACCGTATGAACGGGGTTTCGGGAACGATTATTGAAGATACGTCCGCCATGAGGATCGCGGGGAGGCACAACCGCGTAAACGCTTGCGCGGCGGCGGCCGTCGCGCTCTGCGCAGGGGCCGATCCGAAACTTATAGGCGGCGGCTTATGCGCCTTCGGCGGGCTGCCGCATAGGTTGGAGATTGCGGGGGAGGCGGGGGGGGTGCTGTTTTACAACGACAGCAAATCGACCACCGCCGAGTCTATAGAGTGCGCGGTAAAGGCTTTCGGTTCAAAAGTGGTGTTGATCGCGGGCGGCAAAGACAAGGGCTGCGATTTCTCGGCCATAGTCGATTCGATCCGCGAAAACGTCAAGAGCATAGTGCTTATAGGGGAGGCGAAAGATAGGATGGCCGCAGTGTGGGATGGCCTCGCCCCTATTGCGAAAGCGGCCACGCTTGAGGAGGCCGTCGACACGGCTTTCAAAAACGCGGTAAGCGGCGAGCGGGTCGTTTTCTCGCCGGGATGTTCGAGTTTCGACATGTTCCGCAATTTCGAGCATCGCGGCGACATGTTCAGGGAAACGGTAAACCGTCTAACATCGCGAAAGGCGTGTTGATATTATGATGTATAAAGGCGCGAAGATGGATACA
>Ga0268262_10002158_pt1 | contig 23148 bp, 23 predicted proteins | sample TergutNc150P3_FD_190354 | JGI IMG/M metagenome (GOLD analysis project Ga0268262, IMG submission 190354) | Nasutitermes corniger P3 segment gut microbial community from laboratory colony in Florida, USA - Nc150 P3 (SPAdes) (version 2) | ecosystem: Host-associated > Arthropoda: Insects >...
TGATTGACGCCACGTACCGGCTGGTGGACCGGGTGATTACCCCCGAATCGCTGGATGAGGAAAGCTTTTCCGGCGGACTTTTGGAGTATCCCCAGTATACACGACCGGAGATTTTTGATACGATGAAAGTGCCTGATATTCTGCTTTCGGGGCATCATGAGAATATCCGCCGCTGGCGGCTTGAAAAGCGGATTGAAAAAACCCTGCGCTGCAGGCCGGATTTGATACAGCGGGGCAGGGAATTGGGGCTTTTTAACGAAGAAATTAACGGTATTGTTGACCGTATTATAGGAGATAGTGAGCATGAACGAAATCAAGGCAATTGACGCCGCCCAAATGAAAGCAAACCCCGATAAATTCAAGGTGGGGGATACCGTTAAAGTGCATTTCAAAATTATTGAAGGCAAGACTGAGCGAATTCAGGTGTATGAAGGTCTGGTTATTGCCATGAAAAACGGTCAGGTTGGTAAAACCTTTACCGTGCGAAAGATTTCCTACGGCGTGGGCGTTGAGAGGGTATTCCCCCTGCACTCACCCCGCATTGCCAAAGTAGAAGTAATGCGCCCCGGTAAAGTCCGGCGGGCGAAACTGTACTATATCCGCGAGAAGATCGGCAAAGGCGCGAAAATCAAAGAGCTTATTATCAAGAAAAGCGCCAAACACGCTGTTGAAGTGCCGCAAACGGCGGCGGAAACCCAGTAGAAATTTCTTCGTGTTCTTTGTGTGAATTCTTGGGGATAACTATCAGTCGAGAATTTCCAGTACCGTGTGTTTGCCGGTTTTGGCGGCGGCGGCCAAAAGGACAGTGCGCATGGCTTTTGCGATGCGGCCATGCTTGCCTATGACCTTGCCAATGTCGGCTTCGGCTACTCTGAGTTCCAATATCGTGGATTTTTCACCTTCTACCACATTGACTGTTACCTGAGAAGGGTCTTCTACTAACGATTTTGCTATGTATTCAATCAGGTCTTTTTCCATGTTATTACCTTTTGGGCGCTATTTAATGTGCAGACCCTTTTTGTTGAAAATTTTGCGTACCGTATCGCTGACCGTCGCGCTCTTGTCAAGCCAGGCTTTGGCTTTATCCATGTCAAAAACAATCTGCTTGCCTTCCGCTTCTATGGGATGATAATACCCCAATTCCTCAATCGTCTTTCCGTCTCTGGGGCTCCGCTGATCCATTACTACAATGCGGTAATAAGGGCGCTTTTTGGTTCCAAACTTTTTGAGCCGTATTCTGGCGCTCATCGTTCCTCCTCGTATGCGTGTACGTTGGGCTTAATATATAAAAAAATACGAATTTAGTCAATATGAATAAAGCCCCGTGCAACTTTTCACCCTATAAGATGTATGAAACATTTTTTCTTTGTTGCTGGCTTGCTTATGCTTGCTGCTTCCATTCCTGCTGATGATATAACGGGGCAGACTGGGCTGCCAAAACAGCCTGACCTGCCAAAGCCCTTGTTTACCTGGAATCTGCTGTGGGCCGGTTCATGGGAGGAGAATAAAACCCTCCAAAACCGGGGGGATTTCCGCCTTGGTTTGACCTGGCCGGGGCTGTTGCTGCGGGGGCAATATCTGGATAAACGCCCCTTCAACTTTGAGCTTGATCCGCCCTGGGATGATCCTTCAAAAAAGGGGATTTCCGGCGCTTCGTTTGGGATGTACCACCAAACAACCGGTTCCCGCTTTTTGTACGGGATTTTGGACGAATGGGGGCTTCCGGCGCGTATCCGCAGTCCCTGGATACGCTCGGCGCCGTATACAGAGAACCACAAGCCGATAATGGCGGATTTGAGGACAACTACGTCATCAACCAAGCAGGATGAGGCGTACCTGTACCTGTCCAGCCCCCGTTTGACGATAAACCGTCTCGCGTTTTTTAAAAACAGAGCCTTGCCGGAAATAGCGGTGCGGGGTTTTGCCTCCGCCCAATCTCCGTTGGAAACCTCGTTGGAGGCCCCGTTGGGGGAAAAATTAGCGCCGGCATTTTCAGGGGGGCTGGAAACCTTGTGGGGCAAAAATTATAACCTGCTGCTGGAAGGTTTTTATACCAGCGCAGAGCTTCCCGCCAAAAAAAGCGGCAGTTGGTTCAGCGACCCCCCGCCCCTGCCCGACCGGGAATTCCGCCTCGGCGCTGGGGCGCTTATGCTCAATACGCCGTATGTTTCTTTGAGTTCCGACTGGGCTCAGTCAGAGACCTTTGCCTGGGGCAGCGGCTTGTACGGCAACGTGGGAATTCGCCTGAGCCCTCCCCTGCCCTGGAGCGCCGCCGGGAAACCGGGGCCCTGGTCTTTGTCGCTGGCGGCGGATGGCATGGAGGAGCGTTATGTGGGGAGGGATGGTTCCAGCCCCGGAGGTGGATTTAGGACGGCGGGAAAAATTGAATGGAAGGGAACACGGAGCAGTTTGTTTCGGGTTAATACCAGTTTGCGCGGTCCCAGCAAGGATGAATCTTTTGAACGAAGTTCTTCGGGCATTTATTACCGGTTTCCCGCGCCACGCGCCGGAGATAACGGAGGATTCCCCCTGAGGATCAGCCGCATATCATTTAACGCGGACAGAAACGCATCGAATATAAAAAAGATTCATGATAATTATGATGGGACGCTCGGCCTTTCCCTGAACCTGCCCCCTATGCTGCTGCCCCGCGCGTTGCTGCCCGCTTCCGCCGCAAAAATAAAAAATCCCAAAGCGCAAATTTATCCCCTTAATATACATTTGTCCGCCGCCGTCAAGGAGCTGGGTTCCGCCGCTGAACTTCCTTCACCTTATCCTTTTTCAGCGGTAAACCGGGAATTTGATTCTCGCAAAACAAGCGGTGAATTGTTGTGGTCGCCGGGGATTTTTCAGTTCAGAACCAGATGGGCTTACACGGCATATCCAAAAAAAGACGACCAATGGGAAGGCTCATTCAGCACCGCCGTCCGTTTTAAGCACGGGCGTTTCAGCGTAAAAATAGCGTGGCCTGTTTTCCCGGAAAAATGGAATTGTACTTTGTCGTGGCGGGTGGAGAAATGAAGATTGCGAACTTGACAAATTCGATTAAGGGGATAAATAATGGAAAAAGAAGACAGAGATGCCATAAGGCACATAAGCAAAACCCTTGATGAAATTCTTGCGGTTCTGTCGAAACCGCAAAACAAGGTAATGCTGATTCTGAACACAGTAGCTACCGGTATTACACTGCTTGGTGTTATCAGCGTTCTGGATATTATTAAAAACTGGATAGGAGGCTAATTATGTTTTTTCAACTAATAGTAAGTATTGCTCTGATATTGATAGGAATATCCCTGTTTCTGATAGCCCGGTATATGAGATATCATCCTTGAACATCTGCACATAGGAGATGACCATGCCAAGAATGACTGAGGAAGAAGCCGATGCTCTTGATGAACTGGTGACCAAAAATCCGCCTCGGGTTTCCGGCGACGGGAAAAATGGTTTTTTTATGAAACATAAAGGGAACATTGAAATTGTCACTTCTGACGAAGAAAAAAAGATAATACAGGAAGGCCGCAAACATTACAAGGAACACCCTGAAGATTTTGTGCCGCTTGAGAGTATACAGTAATACGCTATTTCCTAATCATACGAATCACTTTTTTTAACTGCTTGTCCCGTGTAATAAACAGCAGCGCGATTCCCAGCGCGGCAAAGGCGATAACATTTATTGCCAGCGGAACGCCGTAGGCGATAAGGCGTCCCCTGCCAGCAAAAATTTCCCGTAGGTGGGGAGTAAACAGCAGCAGGGGAATAATGGCGATGGCGGATAACAGCGATAATTTTAACATATAAATAAAGGCGGAACCCAGGGCGCGGCCAACGGTGATATGGGGATTACTCTTGAGAAAGACAAGGAGCAGGATCGTATTGACCGCGCTGGCAATGCTGAGCGCCAGAGCGATGCCCGCGCCGCGGAAGGGACGCACCAGTATCGCGGCGAGAAGCATATTTACCGCAAAGGAAATAATACCCGCCAGCGTCGGCGATTTGGAATTGCTTTGCGCGTAAAAGGCCGGGGCAAGGATACGGTTCAGGGCAATGAAAAAAAGGCCGGGCATGTGAAACGTAAAAGCCGCAAGGGTAAGGGCCACCGAGTTTTCATTAAAACTGCGGTTTTGAAACAGCAGGCGGATTAAAATTTCCCCCTGGGCAAGCGAAAAGAAAGTTATCGGAATGGTAATAAGGGCAATGATGTCCATCGCGGAAATTAACTGTTCGTTAAACAGATTCCAGCGGGATGATTTCGCGTAACCGGCAAGATTGGGCAGCAGCACCGTCCCAATGGAAACGGCAAAAACGCCGAGGATCAACTCCTGTAACCTTAACGAAAATTGCAGGCTTGACACCACGCCCTCGCCGGCATTGCCCGCCAGCGCGGTGGACACCAGGTCGTTGAGCTGATAGGCCGCCATCCCGATAACGGTCGGACCAATGAGCCTGAGTACCTTGCGGGTGCCGGGATTGGTAATGGCGCGCTTCAGCCCGGTAAAAAAAACACGCTGGCCGTTTTTCAGCACAAAGGGAAATTGAATCGCCGCTTCCAGAAAGCCGCCGATGAGAATACCGTAGGCCATTGCCCGCGCGGGATTTTTGGTGAAGGGGCTGAGACCGTAAGCGCACAGTATGGTAACAATATTCAGCAGAATCGGGGCAAGGCCGGAAGGCGTAAAAATGTGCAGGCTGTTGAGGATTCCCTGAAACAGGGCGGCAAGGGAGATAAAGCCCAAAAAGGGAAACATGATTCTGGTAAGCAGCACCGTCTCGTCAAATTCTTCCATGCCGAAAAAACGAATGATAAACGGCGCGGCGAGTACTCCCGCCATGACCGCCAGCGTCACAAAAAAAGTAAGAAAGGTAAAAACGCAGGAAAGAAATTCGCGGTTTTTGGCGCGGTCATTTTCCAGCAGGTATTCCTTGAACGTGGGAATAAAAGCGACGGCGATAGAGCCTTCGGCAAAGAGGCGGCGGAACAAATTGGGCAGCATGAACGCCACGGAAAAAGCGTCCGATAAGGCGCTGGTTCCCAGCAGGCTCGCTTTGACCATTTCGCGCAGCAGGCCGAGAACGCGGGAAAGCAGGGTAAGGAGCGACAGCGCCGAACCGTGGCGAATCAGTGAAGCGGCCGCCGGTTGTTCAGCCATCGGCTGTTCATGCTTTTCTTCCATCTCTATACATTACGGTATTATGCGCCTTATGTCAAAAAGCGGTTGAAAACCATTGTCTTTTATGGTACATCTGCATTGAGGACAGGTTAATGGATCAACACATCGCGGAATTTTGGGAAGTTTATTCCTCCGTTATAGTACCGCTTATCGTAAATTTGGCGACAGCGGTGGTTATTCTCATAATCGGCATGATCTTTTCCAAAGGGGCGCGGAAACTCATACGCAAAGCCGATTTAAAACGATTTGAGAGTGACGGGACGGTAATCCCCCTGTTACAGGCGGTTGTCCACTACGGCATTATCATTATCTGCGCCATTATGATTCTCAATGTTTTTGGGGTAAGCACGGCAAGCCTTATCGCCGTATTGGGGGCGGCAGGCGTGGCGGTCGGGCTCGCGCTGAAAGACACGCTGGGGAATATCGCCTCGGGGATAGTCCTCCTTTTTCTGGGAACTTTCCGCAAGGGAGAGTACATTGAATTCGGTTCCTTTAACGGAACGGTTAAAGAGATAAATTTATTTACTACAATTCTGGAAACTCCGGACGGCATTTACATATCCGCCCCCAATTCCAGCATCTGGGGCAGCCCCCTCAAAAATTTTTCCCGTAACGGAAAACGCCGCATGGAACTTTCCGTCGGTATTGCCTACTCGGATTCTGTTGACGCCGCTTTTCAGGTAATGCACGCCATTATCGCGGCGGAAGCGCGGTTTTTAAAAGACCCCGCCCCCCAGGTCATTCTCCAGGCGCTTGAAGACAATTCGGTAAAAATTACCATCCGCGCATGGGCCGCGAATCAGGATTACTGGAATATTTATTGGGACATGACTAAATCCATCAAAACAAAAATTGAAGCCGCCGGTTTGCGCATTCCGTTCCCCCAGCGCGATGTTCATATTGTACAGGGTTGAAGTATTAAATCAACTTAAAATCTCTCGCCGCTTGATCAAGCGCCTTGTTCCAGCGGGGCTGTGTCAGGTACTGGCGGCGGGTTTCCATGTCGTCTATGCGGCCGGCGCGGCTTTGCAGGCGTTTGAAGGCGACGCTTACCGCGGTGCTTATGTTCACCGGACTTGAACCGCTTTGTTTAAGAATGCGATACCAGGCGTAATGACAAAAAACATCATAGGGATCGATTTCCGTGAGCTGTCCGCCGCGCAGTATACCCTGCATAGTATTCATGGCTTCTTCAGTCTGCGCCGGAGAAAGACAGCTCTGGGCAAGGGAATGATAGGTACTGAGCATACGGTTTCGCAAATCGTCCCATGAAAAATGCAATAACTCGCATTGGGCAAAACCACTGCGCCAGTCCGGCTGTTCGATATATAAAAAATTATCTTCAGGGGAGAGGGGACGGGAGGGGGAAGCGGAAAGTTCTACCGCTCCGGCATAATCTCCGGCAATGTACATATCTTCAATTTCAAATAACTGCGCGTCAAGTCCGCCGCTTTGCAGCCGGTAGCTCTGGGATGGCCGGCAATATGCTTTCGCGCGGCAGGCCCATACCTCAAGCAAAGTATTTTTTTCCAGGGAACGGGCGCCTTCGGGGTTTTGACGAATGTCTTCAAAAATATCAATAGCCTGCTGATAGGAACCAATCTCAAACGCAAGCCTTCCCAAAAGGAAACGGGAACGGTCAGCCCATTCGGGGTTTCCCGCTTTCAAAAAATGCCGCTGGGCTTTTTCCGCCAGAGACCTTGATCGGGATAAGTTGCCGTGGAGCAGCTGCACCGAAGCGGCGTAATACGCCGACATTCCTATATCCTGCAAGACGCCGGACTTTGCGGCGTTTTCCAGAGCGAATCCCAAATAGTCGATGGTTTCGCCGGCGCGTCCCTTTAAAAGACTTGCCAGCGCGAAGAGACGGTATGCCTGAGCGAGACCGCCGCCGGTCTTGCCGTTGCCGTTTTTCTGACAGAGCAGGGAAGCTTCCTTTACCGTTTCCACGGCGGAACTGTTGTTACGCAGGCCCATGAAATACAGGGACTGGTTAAGAAGCGCCTGGGTTTTAAGCGGCGGAAAAGCGGAACAATCGGGACGGTCTTCGGCAAAAGCGGCGTGTATCTGATTCAGATTACCGGAATGAAGCGCGAGCAATGTTTCCAGTATGGAGCGCAGCAGGGGAGCGCGTCCGGGGCCGGTTATGGCCGCCGGTATCCCACGCTCACGAATATACTCAAGGGCCGCCTCATCCGCGCCAATCAACTCGCCATGAACAGACTGCAAAATAAGGTTGTCGTCTATTTCTTCCGCGCCGATAAGTTCTTTTAATATTTCCAGCAGGTGAAGACAAGGATCGATTTTTTTCTGGGTCACCCACGCGAGCAGACGGCTGCGAACCAATGCCCGGATACGGTCCTTTCGTTCTCCCAGCGCGGCTTCCGCCTGGTACTGAAAATGCCGGTTCCAGGGGCGCGGATCCAGCGGCGTGTCGAACACCCGGTGGGCATACAACATGGAGAGGGCGCGGGAAATCATCAAAGGACTCTTGCCCGCTTCTTCAAGTAGCTGCGGAATCAGACTGGGCGGAAAATACCGTCCCAGCAATAAACAGGCATAACCAATTTCCCACAGATCAAGGGGAAGGTCCGGCGATTCCGTATGTTCTTCTTCCCCGGCGTTGATTTTGGTCAACTGGGGAAACAGCGGCTTCCATTTCGCCATGTGTTCATCGTTAATTTCTCCGGTGCAGGTTCCCAACAGCAAAAAGTTATGCCAGCCGCGCAGGGATTCCATAATTATATCCGTTATTATCTGTTCCGCGTCCTGAAGATTTTCAAGAAAGATGACCGGAATCTTCCCTTCGGCATGGGCAAGCCGGCGGTACATGGTAAGCAGTAATTTACAAAAGCGGCGCGCCTTGCGGACAGCGAACGGCGACGGCTTGTCTTTGAGCCGCTGCCGGAAAAGAAATTCCCCTGCGGAACCTATTTCTTCTTCTGTTGACAGGGGATGCATCCATTCCGCCCATGAATCGATCAGGGCATTGAGCCCTCCGCCGCCAAAGCGGATAAACAGGGGGGAGAAATCTCCGTTATCGCCGGAATTGGCAAAAGCGGCAATCCTCAGGTAAAGTTTGTCGCGTTTTCCCTCAAAAGACTGACCGGCGACCAGAACGGTGGGCCGCTGCGACAGATCGGATAATTCAATGTTTGTTTTCTTCAGGGAAAATTCATCAGACTGGGCGGTGGGGACAAAAATCTTTATCGTGTTGAGACGGACAAGGGGCCCCATGCCGTATTTGCGCGCTAACGCCGTCCATCTCCCCTCTTCCTCAACGGTGAGGTAGGGGCGCATTGCCTCGGCGGCGGTTTTATCGAGAAAAATCCCGCCTCTTTCGCCCGCCAGGAGGCGGCAAATGGGGCTGACCATATCGGGTAACGTCGTTCCCAGCAGCAGTGAGTATCCATGCAGGTCAAGGACAGATTCTTCCAGCGTTTGCGTTAATGTTTCGATGAACAGGAGTATATCGAGCCAGAACCCCAGAGAATTCTCGTCAAAAACAGCCCGTATCAGGCTGCGATCCCTGGTTATTTTTCCTCCTGCTTCCTCAATCGCGCGGGCGGTCATCTCCTCCAAACGGGGGATAAGCTCAGGCCGTGTACGATGCAGTTGGCGCTTAAACCGGAGGAAAAAGGCCATTTGTACCATAATCGTATTATCGGCAGATTCTGCCCAATATATATTATTGAAGCTTCATATAAATTCGGCTAAGGTTATACATTGAATACCGAACCAACAATAGCGGAGCGCTGGAATAATCGTGCCCTCTTCGGCCTTTTGTGGCCGTTAATGATAGAACAGATACTCGCCGTTACCATGGGCGCGATTGATACCATTATGGTAAGTTCCGTGGGGGAACACGCCGTTTCCGCGGTCAACATAATCGACAATATCAACAACCTTTTGATTATCGCCTTTACCGCCCTGTCCACCGGCGGGGCGGTAGTGGTAAGCCAGTACATAGGCAGGCGGGATTATAAAAATTCCAGCCTTGCCGCGAAACAGTTAATGTACAGCGTTACCCTCATCTCCCTGCTCATGACGGCGATAGCCCTGCTGTTCTGCCGCCCGATAATCCTCCTGTTTTACGGCAAAATAGAAAATGATGTAATGGCCGCCGCCGCCATTTATTTTTTTATTACCGGAATGTCCTATCCCTTTTTGGCGATGTACAACGCCAACGCCGCCCTGTTCCGCGCCGTGGGAAACAGCAAAATCACCATGCAGATAGCCTGTCTGGTAAATGTTTTGAATATCGCCGGCAATTCTTTTTTAATTTTTGGGTTGAAGCTGGGAGTCGTGGGGGCGGCCCTGTCCACACTGACGTGCAGAATGATCGCGGCGCTTATTACTACCTTTATGCTTAACCGCAGCGTCAGCAGTCCCATTTCCCTTGCGGGCCTGTTTGACTTCCGCGTCGTTCGCTCCATGATTAGAAATATTCTCAATGTAGGAATTCCCACCGGACTGGAAGCCTCCATGTTTCAGGTCGGGCGGCTCCTTACCCAGCGGATTTTTACATTCTTTGGCACCGTCGCCATTGCCGCCAACGCCGTTACCAGCGTTATCAATTCATTTTCATTTATGACAGGTAACGCGTACGGCATAGTGCTGCTTACCATAGTCGGACAATGCGTCGGCGCGAAAGATATCGTTCAGGCGAAAAAACAAACTTTCAAGATTATGAAGATTGCCTATATTACCATGTTTATCATCAGCGTGTTTGTTTTTATTTTCGTGGAACCGCTGGTCGGACTGTTTAAGCTCAGCGCCGAAGCCCATAATATGGCAAAAACTTTTTTGCGGGTTCATTGTATCTCCATGACGCTGGGCTGGCCGGTCAGTTTCGCCCTTCCCAACGCCCTGCGGGCCGCCGGCGACGCCCGCTTTGTCATGATCGCCGCTACCATTTCCATGTGGACCGTCCGGGTAATCGCCGCGTATCTGCTCACTTTTGTTCTGCGCGTAGGTCCTTTAGGCGTATGGCTCGCCATGGGCATCGATTTTGTGGCACGGGGCGCATTCTACTGCTCGCGCTGGGCCGGCGGCAAATGGCAGGAAAAACAGGTGATTAGGGATTAAGAGGTTATCCGGTTACCAGCGCGCCCCCTTTACAAAATACTACAAATCATATAAAATTACCAATCTTAATAATTACAGAGGAGTTTTATGATGAAAAAACAAGGTAACGTGTATTTGGCGCTGCTGGCTTGTTTGGGCTTTTTGGTTCTTTCCTGCGCGACCAAATCGACCGCTTACTCGAACATTGATAAGGCAGTAAACGAGAACGAATTTGAAAAAGGGGTTGAAGTAATCGTAAAAGAGCAAGAGGGCAAAAAACCCATATACCCTGAAAAGAACGCCGTCTTATTGTTCCTGGACAAAGGCCTTCTTGAGCATTACGCGGGCAACAACAGTGATTCTTCGCAAGATTTGCAGGAAGCAGAACGCCTGATAGCGGAAGCTTATACCAAAAGTATAACTGCCGACGTTGCGTCATACATAGCCAATGACAATACCAAAGAATATCCCGGCGAAGATTTTGAAGACATCTATATCAACGTGTTTAACGCGCTGAATTACTACCGGGCGGGAGACCTTGAAGGAGCCCTGGTTGAAATTCGCCGGTTAACCGAATCCAGCGGAAAACTGAGTATGTTGAATCAGAAGTATGAAGGAAAGGGACCCGACGCCGGAGAGCATGTGCTGGCGCAGCTCAGAAAAATCGGCCTTTCAGTTAATCAGGATCTGCCCCAGGGAAAACCGGTTAATTTTTCCAATTCGGCGCTTGCCCGGTATTTAAGCGTTCTTTTTTATCAGGGCGAGGGAAAGACAGACGCCGTCCGCATAGAACTTGATCAGCTTCGCGCGGCCTTTGCCTCCAATCCCAACATATATTCCAATCCTATCCCCAAATCCGTCGCGGAATTACAAGCCATTCCGAAGGGAAAAGCGCGGCTCAATGTTATCGGCTTTACCGGATTGTCCCCGATAAAACAAGAAGGAGTATTTACATCGGGTTTCCCGTTCTTCAAATATATGGCGCTGCAGAAAGCCGAATTTAAACTCCCCAAATTCGTTAAACGGCCCAGCGTCATAGATCGGGTTGAAGTTAACGTTGATGGCGTAGGCGCGTTTAATCTTGAATTGCTTGAGGATATGGGGGCGGTCATGGAAGAAACCTATAACGCCCGCTTTGGCAATCTGTTTTTCAAAACCTATCTCCGTGTTCTGCTGAAATATATCACTGCTTATATTACGGCGGTGGTAATCGATGAAAAGAAAGGCGCGCTTATGGCAAACTTATCCGCCCTGGCCGCGAAGAAAACAGCGGACGCGACCGAAGGCGCCGATATCCGTATGTCACGTTATCTTCCGGACAAGGCTTATGTTGGCGGCGTCAATCTTGATCCGGGAACCTACAACATAGCGGTGAGTTTTTATTCCCAGGGGAATGTAATTGCCCGGAAAGACTACCAGGGTGTCAGCGTCAAGGCCAATACGCTTAATCTGGTAGAAACCGTAAATTTGAAATAGGGCTTGAAAAAGTCATTATTTTATATATCATTATTTTGTAAGGAGAAATTAGGATGAAAAAAATTCTGGTTATTGTTGGAGTAGTTCTTTTTGTATTCGCTTCCTGCGCTTCAGGAGCGCCGAAGGTTCAGAGGGTGGATTCAAGCACCCAAACTGATTTAAGCGGTTATTGGAATGACACAGACGTAAGACTCGTTTGCAAGTCATTGATTGATGATTGCCTTAACTCACCGAGAGTCGATCAGGCGATAAAAGCAAAAAGAGGCAAAACACCAACCGTAATTGTCGGCAGGTTCAAAAACGATTCCAGTGAGCACATCGACACGACCATCATTTCAACCATCATGGAGCAGACAATTTTCAACAGCGGCAAACTGGACTTTGTCGCCGGTGGCAGCACACGGGATGATATTCGCAAGGAACGGCAGGATCAACAATCCAATTCCAGCGAAGCCACCGCCAAGGCGTTGGCCAATGAAACCGGAGCGGATTTCATGCTTACCGGGTCGGTAAAGGCAATGGTTGACAAAGCGGGAAATCAAACGGTCAGAACGTATTTTGTTACCGCTGAAATGACCAATATTGAAACCAATGCCCGGATGTGGATTGGGCAGAACAGCGAAATCAAGAAAGTCATCGTACAACCCAAAAACAAACTGTAATCAATGAATGAACTGATTGAAAAACGCCATAGCATCAGAAAATACCGGCGTGATAAATCAGTGACGAGGGAGCAAATAAGGCTGCTGTTGGAAGCGGCCATGTTTGCTCCCTCGGCTTGTAATTCCCGTCCCTGGGAATTTATCGCCATCACCAAACAGGAAATACTTGATGAAATCGCGCGGATTCACCCGTTTGCCGCCATGTGCGCGACGGCGACAGCCGCCATCGTGGTAGTAGCAATCCCTCAGGAAGGCAAACCCGCGGATTATTTCCCCCAGGACTGCGCCGCGGCAACGCAAAACATTCTGCTGGAAGCCGCCTCTATGGGGCTTGGCTCCTGCTGGTGCGGCGTTTATCCCAAAACAGAGTTAATAACCAAAATCCGCGCGTTACTGCGCGTACCGGAACCAAAAATACCGTTTAATGTAATCGCGCTGGGAACCCCCGACGAAACTCCCGTTCCCCGTGGTTTTTTCGATGAGTCTAAAGTAACGTATATTGAATAGCTACTTGTTCTTGAACCGGGGTACGCGGAATTTACGGGTATCCTGACCTCGGTAGCGCATACCTTCCACGTTTGAAATACGGGCCGCCGGACTGGGGTGGGTTGTATTAAACCCGCCTTGTTGGGATTTTTGCACCTGCTGTAATACCTTGAGCATATCCATAAGCGCCGCGGGATCATAACCCGCTTTCTGAAGAAGCGCCACCGCTTCCCGGTCCGCCTCAAATTCCTGGGTCTGGGAATAACCGTTTTTCAACATGGTATCCATTGACTTTGCTACCGAATTACGGAAAAGCGCGAGCCGTTGGGCGCCGGCATTATTTTTACCGGCAAAATCCGCCGCGCGATTTGCCGCCGCCGTTGTCTCGTCGGTAAATTTCATATCGTTGATAATGGCGATACCATGTTTCAACAGTATATGGGCAAGCTCATGGGCTATTATCGCCGCCAGCATATCTTCGGAAGTAGCCGCTTCCACCAGTTTTTTGGTTATAAATATATGACCGCCGGGAGTGGCAAACGCGTTATATTCGGCGCTGTCAAGAATAATGACATGATAGCCGTTAAACGACACGGCTTGAGGAGCGTTGATAACCAGCGTCTGGCAAATACGATTCAAATATTGAGTCAACGCGGGATTTTGGGTATAGGGCTTATAGGCAGCCAGAATATTCGCCGCGACCGCGCGTCCCAGATAATACGCGTCTTCCTGGGTAAATTCCGAGTCCATGCTTTTAAAAGCATTGTCCATATCGGAAAAAGCATCATCAAAACTTTTACTTCCGGCTCCGGCTCCGGTCCGGGATTGTCCCTCAATATGAGCCGTCTGAATAAAAAAACACGCCGCCGCGCAGAGAAGTATCGCCCATTTTCGCGTTTGAAGCTTTTTCAAATTATTCTCCCTTGGCCAGGCGGCCTTCATTGATAAAAAGCAGCAACTCATCCGCGGGTACAGTTATTTTTTCCATGGAATCAACCATGGAATAATTTAGCCCGCTTTTCTTGTATTCTATTTCCGTATCGGGAGAAAACCCCTTTCCGGCCAGAGCAACCTCGCTGGCGGAAACAGAAGAATTGGACACCGCGACCCGCCGCGCGCTTAAACTCGCGGACGACACCCACCCGGTCAGGTTTCCCGACCGGACCTCGGCCCATTTACCGTCATCACGGAGCAGTGTTACCGCCGTTCCCAGCGCGAGCTTCCCCACTTCTTTGGCAAAAAAGCCGGTAGAATCCTTCAAAACCACAGTCTGTACCGCCACATAACGCGTATTCCCCCCACTCTGGGAAAAAACCACAGTACCGACACAAAACACCATTACCAATAAAAATAAAAATCGCCGCATAGTACCATTTATACACCTTTTCTTTAAAATTTCAAGTATTTTGCCGGATTATCAGGAAACCAAAACACGCGGGCGACTGCGAGAGAGAGAAAAAACCATCTGAAAACTTGAAAAAGTTCTATATGTACGATATATTGTCAAACGAAGGCGTATGCCTTCGCGATAACGGAAAGGAGATTGGTATGAAAAAAACGGTAATGATGGCGCTTTTGGGGATAATGTGCGTCTTTGCGGCATTCGGACAATCAGAAGTCAACCTTGACACTGCCATACAACAGGCGGGCAAGGCGGTCAGCGATTCCCTGTTTGTAGGAACTAAAGTAGCCCTGTTAAATTGCGGTTCCGGCTCAGATGATCTCTCCAAATATGTCGTTGATAAAATGACTACTACCCTGGATAGCACCCGAAAATTGACGCTGATTACCGGCAAAGATGTGGATCGGGTCCGCGGCGAAATGAGTTTGCAGTTATCCGGTGAAATAAATGATACGCCCGCTCTGGAATTGGGCAAAAAGCTTGGCGCGGCGGTTGTGGTAACCGGCTCTTTTGTAAAGAATGGCAATGGTTACCGTTATACGGTCAGGGCTCTGGATGTTAACACAAAGGCCCTTCAAAAAACATCGACATTTAATGTTAAAGACGACCAGCAGGTTCGCCAGTTGATGGGTGTAAAAGAGACGGCGGCAGCCCCGGCTCCGGCCCCCGCGCCAGCCCCTAAATCCGCGCCGGCTGCACCAGCCCCCGCGCCGGCACCGGCTCCGGCAGCGCCCGCGCCAGCCGCTAAACCCGCAACGGCTACCGCCTACAAAATCGGCGATACCGGCCCTGCCGGCGGGGTGATTTTCTACGATAAGGGCAACAATAACGAAGGCTGGCGGTATCTGGAAGCCGCGCCGGTTGAGGCGGAATTTCAGGCAATTTGGAGTGATAACTCTTTCTATGTAAATGATGATAATTACAAAACACGAAAAGAGGTCGGTTATGGCAAGAGGAATACCCAGTTCATCGTTGAAAAATTCAGGCAAACTACCGGAAACTGGAATACCGCGGCGCAGAAAGCCAACGATTTTTCATTCAACGGGTTTGAAGACTGGTTTTTGCCCAGCCAGGGTGAATTGGACCTGATATTCGGAAACCTTAAGCGGAAAAATTTGGTTGACTTCAAGAATGAATGGTATTGGTCTTCTACGGAGGATGGTTATCATCGTTCATACTGCCAAAACTTTAGAGACGGCAAAGTGAACGATCACAACAAAAGCAGTACTTATTACGTTCGTCCCATTCGGCAGGTTGCCGGGCAATAATTGTTTCAATAAAGACGTATGTCTTTTAATAAAACGACAAGGAGTATTGTTATGAAGAAGATTATCGGAGTTACAGTTGCGCTGTGTTTCGCGCTGGGTTTTGTGAGCTGCGGTTCCAGCCCCAAAAAAGCGGATTCAAAGCCTACAGCCACCACCGCGCCGGCGGCGGCAAGCAAGTCTGAACGGAAAATCGGCGGCACTGTTCCGCAGTTTGTCAAAGACGCGATTAAGAAAGCCCCGGAAGACGCTCTCGTAGGCATCGGAACCGCGAAAGCGGCGTCCCTCAGCCTGGCGCGGACTACCGCGACAACACGGGCTCGCGCGGAAATTTCCCGCCAGATGAACACCATGATTCAGGATATGGTGCGGGATTATTCAGCCGGCAGTGAAGTTGATACCAAAGCGGCGCTTTCATTCCAGGAAAATATGACGGTAGCGCTTTCCAAATCAACCCTTACCGGTTCCGCTATTGTTGATGAAGATCAGGATGATAACGGCAACTATTGGGTCGTGGTTATGCTGAGCAAAGTAAACACGGTCAAAGAGATCAATCAGGCTCAGGCTGCCGCCCGGCTGAATGTTCCGGCGATGGCTTCCTTTAACGCTGAAGACCGGATGAACGCGGCTTTTGACCGCGCGTACGGGTCAGAGATCGGCGTTGGCGATCGGTAGTAGTTAAGTCAACAGAACAGGATGGGGTCATTGCCTCATCCTGTTTTATTTATCCCCCTATTACTTGAAAAAATCGTAAGTACGTGGTATATTCTTTCAATAAAGGCGTATGTCTTTTAATAAGATGGCAAGGAGTATGGTTATGAAAAAGATTATCGGAGTTACAGTAGCGCTGTGTTTCGCGCTGGGTTTTGTGAGTTGTGGTTCCAGCCCCAAAAACACGAGTTCTGCTGCCGCGCCCGCCGCTGAGACGGCGAAATTACCTGAACGGAGAGTTGGCGGCACTGTTCCGCAGTTTGTCAAAGACGCGATTAAGAAAGCCCCGGAAGACGCTCTCGTAGGCATCGGAACCGCGAAAGCGGCGTCCCTCAGCCTGGCGCGGACTACCGCGACAACACGGGCCCGCGCGGAAATTTCCCGCCAGATGAACACCATGATTCAGGATATGGTGCGGGATTATTCAGCCGGCAGTGAAGTTGATACCAAAGCGGCGCTCTCATTCCAGGAAAATATGACGGTAGCGCTTTCCAAATCAACCCTTACCGGTTCCTCCATTGTTGACGAAGATCAGGATGATAACGGCAACTATTGGGTCGTGGTTATGCTGAGCAAAGTAAACACGGTCAAAGAGATCAATCAGGCTCAGGCTGCCGCCCGGCTGGCTGTTCCGGCGATGGCTTCCTTTAACGCTGAAGACCGGATGAACGCGGCTTTTGACCGCGCGTACGGGTCAGAGATCGGCATTGGCGATCGGTAGTAGTTAAATCAACAGAACAGGATGAGGGTCACTGAGCTTGTCAAAGTGCGGTCCTCATCCTGTTTGTTTTTTTGGGGAAATGGTAATATGAAAAAAACAATCGCTTTTGCGGGGATTGTATTTTTGTTTTTTTCTTGCGCGTCATCGGGACCCGGAAACCAGGAACAAAATTCTTCATCTTCGGATTCAAATCCACCTGCTGTTAATGCTAAGGAAAATAAAATCCTCTCCGTGAAAGAGCAGGTCGCGTCAGGGTATTGGATTACCAGACCGTCGGAAAACGCTTTAATTATCATCGGGGTATCCAACTTGCAGGTAAAACGTGATTCTGAAATTGCCGCCGCGAAAGAAGACGCCGCCCGAAAAGCGGCGATGTATCACGGCATTCGGGGAAAAATCGAATCTTATCAAAGCAGCGGCGCGAATTATTTTGATTTCGCGGCTGACTCAAAAATTGAACTTGAATACGATACCGATTACGCGAAATATATCGACCGTCTGACATTTGATCCGGAACGTGATGTTGCCGCGACCGATGACGCGGTATTTGTCCGGTTTAAGTACGCGACGACGGCGGCCCCTGTTGATTATAAAACTTCCCTGAATGATGACGGCCGTCCAAACTGGACGTATAGCCGGGATATACCGCAGATTAACGGTTATATAACGACAGTAGGATTCGCCCGAAACCAGGTCAGGCTTAAAGACACGATCAGAAAAGCGTCCGAAGCGGCGGTCGCGCGCATGATCGAAGATATGTCTACCCAGATTATATCAAGTGACAAGTCCGGAACCGGGAAAGGGGCTTCCGGTCAAATCCGAACCAAAAGCGAAGGAAAGTTGGACAATTTCCAGATAATTGAATTATGGATTGATCCAAAAACGGGATATGCTTATACGCTTGCCATTGCCAAGCAAGGCAAGTAAGCTATTTGAAAGGAATGGTATATGTGCACAATTAAGACAACTGTATTTTCATGCCGGCTGAGAGTTATTTGTTTGTTGCTGGCGTTCTCCGCCTGTACGACTATCAATGCTCAGAGTAAAAGCGGCTCCAAAGGCGCGCCGGACTGGATTCGCGATCCATACAAAAAATTTGACGAGAGGGCGAATGTCGCCGCGGTTGGCGTCGGCAGTTCCCGTCAGGCGGCTGAAAAAGACGCTCTGGGCAAGCTGGTCGCCATATTCGGCCAAAGTATACAGGTTGATGAAAAAATATCCACATCTTACCGGGAAGCGGTGCAAAGCGGCGCTGCCGCCAGTTGGTCGGAGAATACCGCTATTGATAACTCAATCGCGACTTCCGCCAGCATGGATTCTCTGGTAGGGGCGGAAATCGGCGAAACATGGTATGACGGCAAGACCAATTACTACGCGGCGGCTGTTCTGAACAAGACCAAGGCGATCCAGATTTATTCAAACCTGATAAAAGTAAATCAGGCGATGATTGATAATCTGGTTAATATGCCGGCGGCGGACAAAAGCAGCATGGATGGATTTGCCCGTTATCAGTTCGCGGCGCTGATTGCCGATGTAACATTCACTTACGGGAATTTGCTTTCAAGTATCGGCGCGCCCTCGTTTGCCCAGGGGCTTAAAAAAGGCGATGATTACCGGCTTGAGGCGCAAAGTATCGCCAAAACCATTCCGATTGGCATAACGGTAAAGAACGATAAGGCGGGGAGGATTCAGGGCGCGTTTGCCAAAGCTTTTGCCAATTTGGGTTTCAGAAGCGGCGGAACCAATTCACGCTATGTGCTTACGGTGGATATAACCACTTCGCCGGTTGAGCTTGCCAACCAGAAAAACAAGTTTTCCCGGATTGAAATGACCGCCGACCTGACTGACACCAGCCTCAAAACGGTGCTGTTTCCCTTTAGTTTCAACGGCCGGGAGGGACACACTACTCAGTCGGAGGCCGATAACCGCGTCTACGCGGCGGCGGAACGAAATATCAACGAGGAATACGCTGACCTTTTGAACGAATACCTTTCTCAGTTAGTACCGAAAAAGAAATAACCCCCCATATCTCCCCGGCGCCTAAATTCCTGGGCGCCGGGTTTACTGGTTCCATAAGTTGCCCTTCTGGTGTATACTGGCAGACCGGAGGTAATTATATGGCTTATCGAGAGATTCTTCGTCCGCATGACCGGCCCGATTTAGGGCATTGGATACCCCTTTCCTTTCAGCATGTATTTGCGATGTTTGGGGCGACTATTTTGGTTCCTTTTTTGACCGGATTGGACCCGGCAACCGCGCTTTTTACGGCAGGTACCGGAACCTTAATCTACATTCTTTGTACCGGCGCCAAGGTTCCCGCTTTCCTGGGTTCTTCTTTTGCCTTTATCCCACCCTTAATCAGTGTTTCGGCAAGCTACGGGCCTTCCTACGCCCTGGGCGGCGCGGTGGTGGCAGGTTTGTTTTACTGCCTTGTCGGGTTTATCATTCGCTCTGCCGGAACGAAGTGGCTGGACAGAGCCCTTCCGCCGGTGGTTATCGGCTCGGTAATCATTGTTATCGGTCTTAATCTGGCGCCGACTGCCATGAACATGGCAATGAATGATTCCGGCGGGGATTACAGCCTGGCATTCCTTTCCATTGCCATAGTAACGCTGGGCGTAACTGTCGTGACCAATATTTTGTTTAAAGGCTTCTTCAGCGCCATTCCGATTTTGTTTGGCCTGATAACGGGGTATCTTTTTACGCTTATTATGGGCTTCTTTTTTCCCGCCTATGACATTATTGATTTTCAGATGGTGAAAAACGCCGACTGGTTTGGGTTCCCAACTTTTCAGGTTCCCAGTTTCAGTTTTGTGCCAATCCTGACCTTTGTGATTGTTTCCCTCGCGACGATTTGCGAACATCTGGGCGATACGCTGGTAACGAGCAAAATTGTCGGGCAGGACTTTTACAAAAACCCCGGCTTGCACCGCACCCTCGCCGGCGACGGTCTTGCTACAGCCTGGGCCGCGTTCTGGGGCGGGCCGCCCAACACCACCTATGGTGAAAATATCGGCGTTATGGCGATTACCCGCGTTTACTCGGTATGGGTCATCGGCGGCGCGGCGGTTATTGCCGTACTGCTTTCGTTCTTCAAAAAATTCGGCGCGCTGATTCAGACTATCCCCACGCCGGTTCTCGGCGGCATATCCATGCTGCTCTTCGGCATAATCGCGTCAAGCGGTCTGCGTACCCTGGTTGAAAGCGGCGTCGATTACAAAGACAAACGCAATCTGACCATTTCTTCGGTTATTTTTGTAATTGGTATCGGCGGCGGCAAACTTGCCTTTGACATTACAAAGGACCTCCGCTTCCAGCTTACCGGTGTCGCCCTTGCCACTGTGGTGGGAATAATTCTTAACCTGATTTTCCCGGTAAACAGGGGAACGGCTAAAGCGGAATAGTAGTAATTTAGAAAATCGTTGGCTGGGCGGGGGTTATACCTCGCCCGGTTTTTTTTTGTATTAGCCTTCATTGAAAAAATCCCCCTTTCACGTCATACTGTCACCATGGAAAGCCCGGTAAGAAAAATCACCGACCAGGAACTTGAAACGCTGCTGGTTCCCCGCTTTATGAACTATGTCCGTTACTGGACCGAAAGCGACCGCCATGTCGCGACAACGCCCTCTACGCCGGGGCAATGGGATTTGGCGCGGGCGCTGCGGGATGAACTGCTGGGGCTGGGCGTTAAAGAAGTTGAATTGACTCCCCACTGTTATGTAATTGCCCGCGTTCCGCCGAGTAAGGGCAGGGAGAATAGTCCTTCTATCGGGCTTCTTGCCCATATTGATACGGCAAGCGACGTTTCGGGAAAAGATGTAAAGCCGCGGTTGGTGAAGGATTATAACGGCGAAAAGATTGAGCTTTCGGGCGGCTTGTCGCTTGATCCGGCGCGGGAGCCGGGTCTGGCGGAGCAGAAAGGCGCGGCCATTATTCACTCGAACGGCGATACCCTGCTGGGCGCTGATGACAAGGCGGGCGTCGCGGAGATTATGGCGGCGATAGAGTACCTTATGGCTCACCCTGAAATACCGCGCGGCCCCGTGGAAATAATTTTTTCGCCCGATGAGGAAACCGGCAAAGGGCTGCCCGAATTTCCTCTGGAAAAAATCAAGTCCGCCGTCTGCTACACCCTGGACGGCGGCCCGATGGGAGAAATTGAAACTGAGTGTTTTAACGCCTGGAAAGCTGATATTGAGTGTAAAGGCAAGGTTATCCATATCGGAACGGCGCGGGGCATTTTGGCGAACGCCGCGCTCATGGCCGCCTCTTGCGCGGTCATGCTGCCCCGTTCGGAAAGCCCCGAAGCCACCGACGGCTATTACGGCTACTACTGTCCCATGGAACTGTCCGGCGATCTGGAAAGCGCCCGCGTGGAAGTTTTTCTGCGGGATTTTGAAAGCGACGGCATTAAACGGCGGCTGGCAGCGTTAGAGGCAATAGCCAGAACCGTGGAAGCGCAGTTTCCCGGCGGGCAGGTTATTGTTAAATCAAGCCCTCAATACTATAATATGAAAGGCAAGATTGACGAACAGCCGCGGGCGCTTGAGCGTCTGAAGACAGCGCTGGACAATATGGGTATTGAATGGCGGCTTAAGCCCATACGGGGCGGGACTGACGGTTCACGCTTGACTGAGATGGGAATTCCCACCCCCAATATTTTTACCGGCGGAAGGAACTTTCACAGCCGGCTGGAGTGGGTGAGCGTCAGCGAAATGCGCGCCGCCTGCAAAGTTGTTATAGAGTTAATCAGACTGTGGGGAGAATGAAAATGGTGGATACTTTAGCGACAATGTTCCGGGATGAAATAAAAAAAGCTATGGCCCTGACAAAGGTATCCACGGTTATTACCGGCGAAAACGTATACCAGGAGGGCAATAACGACATTCTTCCGATTCTGGATCAGATGGCCACGCCGCTGCTGCTTCCCGGTTCCGGCGTAGACGGCATGGAAAATCTTGAGGAACTTTTGGCAAAAGCGGAATCGGGAAAATCCTGCCTGCTTCTGGTTGAACATTACAGTAATTTTGATCTTTCGCTTGTTTCCCTGCTGGTGCGGCGGGCCGGGGGCCGCGGCAATGACATCGCGAAAGCGTTAATCGCCATTGCCGGCATGAAACTTAATGAAGACAACCCGATAGTCGCCGCCTTTGCCAGCGCCTACACCCGCATCGTTATTTATCCCAGCCGCTCGATTAAGGGACTGGAAGGTGAGAAGAAAAAAGCGGAACTTGCCCGCAGCAACGGCATTAACCGCGCCGCCATGAAGGCGCTTGATGATCTTAAAACACAGGGCAGGCTGGTTTTGGTGTTCCCGGCGGGAACCCGTTACCGTCCCTGGGATCCCTCAACCAAAAAAGGGGTGCGCGAGATTGACTCTTATATTCGTTCGTTTGATTATATGTGTTGTGTCGCGCTTAACGGCTTGATACTTCATGTGCAGCAAACCGACATGCTGAATGACGCGGTAAGCAGGGATATTATACGAATAACGGCGGGCCCGGTGCGATCATGCGCCGAATTCCGCGACAAGGCACGGGCCGCCGCGGAAGCGGCCGGTAATGAAGATAAAAAACAGGCCGTAGTTGACGCGGTTATGGTGGAATTGGATCGGCTGCATATTAGCGCGGAAGAAAAACGTCAAAAAATGCTGGAGGAAAAACATGACTAATGAAGAGGTTACCCAATTAATCAACGAGTACTCAAATCTGGTGCTGGAAAAGGGCGGCATTAACAACGAATTATACACAAAGTACGAAGTAAAACGCGGTCTGCGGGATGTCAGCGGAAAAGGCGTACTGGTAGGCTTAACGGAAATTTCGGAAATTGTTTCATACATTATTGAAGACGGTGACTATGTTGCCTGCGAGGGAAAATTATATTACCGCGGCATCAATATTGAAAAAATCGTTCAGGGCTTTTTGGACGAGGGCCGTTTTGGTTTTGAGGAAGCGTGCTTTCTGCTGCTTTTTGGGCATTTACCCAACAAAAAGGAATTTACCGCGTTCTCCGGCCTGCTTGATCAATGCGCTTCCCTGCCGGACAGTTTTCTGCGCGGCACGATCATGGACGCGCCCAGCAAGGACATGATGAATTCACTGGCGAAAAGCGTATTGACCCTGTATGCCTATGACAACAACCCCGATGATATTTCCGTTGTCAATGTTATACGTCAGTCAGTCAACCTGAT
>Ga0268262_10002159_pt1 | contig 23145 bp, 27 predicted proteins | sample TergutNc150P3_FD_190354 | JGI IMG/M metagenome (GOLD analysis project Ga0268262, IMG submission 190354) | Nasutitermes corniger P3 segment gut microbial community from laboratory colony in Florida, USA - Nc150 P3 (SPAdes) (version 2) | ecosystem: Host-associated > Arthropoda: Insects >...
AATAACAGTGTTTTCATTGGGACAGACCTATCCCATGAAAATGTGTTTTGGAATGATATTGACGATTCTCTTCTATAAAGGAGAGAGAGAATTTGAATTCATGTTGGGAAATGGTTTAAAGATAGGGGAGTTGGCTACTTTTTGTTTCATTGAGAGTATTTTAGCATTTTGTGGGGAAATGGCAAGGGAAAAAACAACTTTTTCCCTCCCCTTGCTGATTTGCCACAAAAAGAGTATATTAAAAACATATAGGAGTTTTTTATGGTTGCGGTTAAGGGTAGATATAATGGGGCAATGGTTATTTTGGACAGCAAACCACCCATTAATGAATGTGAAGTCATTGTTAATTTTCCTGATATTCCTGCGTCTGTGAAATCGTCTGTAGATGATGGTTCTCTGGCGTATCTTTTTAAAGATTACATAGACGATGGTATTCGTGAGCCTATTGTTGATTTTGGCAATGCTGTAGGAAATGAACAGTGGTAGACGGTGTTCCACAACAGGGCGATATTATTAAACTTGATCTTAATCCTCGCAAGGGGCATGAACAACAAGGATTTCGTCCAGTAATTGTTTTAAGTAATAATATTGTTTCGCAATATACCAACGTGGTTATTGCAGCGCCCATATCGACAACGCAGCGCAGGCTTCCGCTTTACCGTGATTTACCTGATAATCTTAATACCAAAGGAACGGTTTTACTGGATCAATTAGTTACTCTAGATTATAAAGCCCGTTCTTTCCAGTTTATTGAAGAAGTCCCTGTTGATTTTTTACTGCAATTATTAAACGTAACCCAACGAATTTTCACAGTATAGTAGATGGAAAAAACCCTCTTTCCTTTCTTCGTGCTCTTCGTGAGAATCTTTTGCGATTTATTTATCCCCATTTACCAGCAAATCATACACCTGCTGCTCAGTCTGCGCCTGTAAAATAGAATCCCTCAACTTTTTATTTTTCAATCTGGTACTGAACCATGACAAAGTTTGCAGATAATACGCGTGCTGGTTATGCGCGGCGGCAATCATGAAAACCAGTCTTACTGGTTCGTCGTCTAACGGTTGAAAATCGACAATATTCGCCCTGCTTACGCCCACAGAGACGACAAGATCTGTTATCGAAGAAAGGCGCACATGGGGAATGGCAATCCCGCAGCCGATGGCGGTACTCATCAACTCCTCGCGTTTTAAAATCTCCGTAGACAATTCCTGCCTGTTTTTCACCTGAGGTGCGGCTGCGAGATTTTCCGCCAGCGCTAAAAGCGCGTCTCTTTTGCTTGAGTAATTCATAAAAATTACGCGGTGCGGCGACAAAATCGACTCGGCGTTTATCGGAGTAATCTGCGGATGTAACGAGGTGGAGACAAGCCTCTCATTGACCCATTTGTCAATTTCAGACTTTTTAAAACGCCATGCGGTTCTTATCTTCCCCGCCGGAATCTCCCCCTTTTGAGCGCAGTCATAAATTGTCCGCTCCGATACCCGAAGGTATTTCGCAACTTCTTCAAGGGTGAGTATATCGTCATCTGCCATAATGTACATTATAGCATAATATAGTAATAAATGTCAAGGTATTCGTGTAAAAAGCAAGGTTTTCAATTAAAAATGAGAAATGAGCAATTAGTAATTAGCAATGATTGTTGTAAGCAGACTGATCGTAAACTACCACGCTAAGATAGCTATATAGCTCATTTCTCATTTTACATTGCTAATTTTTCAATTCGTGTAGCGAATCGAAGGGGTAGAGCTCGCCTACGGTGGTATTTACCTGATTTGCGCCGCTTCCGGCAAAGCGGACAGGGGCATCGGGGGTCATAAATTCGCTCAACACCTGACGGCAGGCGCCACAAGGACCTGTGGGTTCAACGGAGTCGGGGGTAGAGATGGCTAGGGCGGTAAAGCGAAGGTGCCCCTTGGCGACGGCGGCACAGACGGCGTTTCTTTCGGCGCAGATTGTTAGACCAAAAGAACGGTTCTCCACATTGACGCCTGTAATGACGGTTCCGTCGTCGCATAGCAACGCCGCGCCTACCCTGAATTTGGAATAGGGAGCGTAAGCCTTATCCGCAATCTGCCGCGCCTGTGCAAATAATTTATCCATTTGATTTTTATCGATCATGCTTGTCTCCTTGAATTTAATATTATATAATAAAAATCACTGATTCAATAGAGGTAATGTCTTGGCGCAGAAAAAAAATAGGGTTAAAGTATTCATAATCATTTTGATTTTTATTATCTATTTTCTAGCAGCCGCAAGACCGATTCCCCGCGAAACAGTGCTTGCGCAAAGCTGGATAAAATCACTGGCGACAAGCCCTCAAACCTCTTATACACAGGATGAAAATATTTCTACAGACGGCGGGAATAAAACAGATGTTCCGGTTTTATCCGGCGAGCTTCTTCCTTTCACGTTAGGTTCCCGATTCGGTTATGTCGATTCACAGGGACAATTTGCCATCAACAGATCCATGATTAACGATATTTGCCTTAGTCCAAATATGTGGACGGAATACGGCGCGGAACCCTCTAATATTGTGATTAACAATATTTTAAACGACACAAAAATTAACATTGAAAATACAAGAGGGTATCCTGTTTTGCTTGATAACAGGATTTTCATTCTTGGCAGCGATCAAAACTCGTTATCTCAAATCAGCGAAGACGGAAATATCCTGTGGACTTATGAATTCGGCGCGCCTCTTACCTGTATGGACGCCGCATATGATCTTGTAGTTACAGGTTCTCTTGACGGAGCAGTTGAGGTTTTCAATGGGAGGGGAGAGCGTTTTTATTACTTTGAACCCGGAGGTTCGCGCTATTCGGTGATTTTGGGCTGCGCTGTTTCCAAAGACGGTTTGTATATCGGAATTGTATGCGGCATTGAACAACAACGTTTTTTGCTGTTTGAACGTTTTGGAGGCGCAGGCGGCGAATATAAAGTCGTATACCATGAATTCTTGGGAACCGGATTCAGGCGGCCTGTATATGTTTTATTTATTAATGATGACCGCCGCATCGTTTTTGAACGCGCGGGAGGTATCGGTTGTTACACGATCAAAACAAGACGCGGAATGTTTATTCCGTTAGACGGAAGAATTGCCGCCGTTGACGGCTCGGGCGATCAGGGAATTTTCTTTTTAATTACTTCCCATCCCGGTCAGGAAAAAAAACTTATCGGAATCCAATTTCCACAGGAAGGTTTATTGGGAGTTTTGGGAAATACGGAATTGGAGTCGGTTTTTTTAAAAGCTTCGTTTAAAAGCGACGATGTTTTTCTGGGCAGAAGAGGCTCGACAGTCGTAACAGGCGGTGGAGCGGCGCTAATTTCCTTTTCTCTGGAGGAAAAATAAAATGAGAAAGTTTGCATTGCGCATAACGGCAGTTTTAATTTATATTTGCGTTATTTTTTCCGTACATGCCTTAAACTGGCCATCCGAGAACGCGGCTCTTGACCGTAATTTCGGCTCCAATGACAGGGGACTGCCTGTTTTAGGGATGATCTTCAGCGAAGGCACGGACGTACTTGCCGCCGAGAGCGGCCAAGTTATTTTCTCGCGCGGAAAAAAAGACAACGCGTCGCGTCTTCCGTCTCCGCTGGGCGCATGGATGGCTGTTGATCACGGCGACGGATTAATCAGTATTTACAGCCGTTACGCCGAACCTGTTATTCCTGTTACAGAAACACAAATTGAAAAACAGCAGATAATCGCCTCTTCCGGCATTTCAGGCTGGTCAACACGGAACGGATTTTATTTCATGCTTTTTGACAGACGCGAACGCCGCTGGATTAATCCCGCAATGATCATTACTCCTCTTCAAGAAACCCGTCCTCCGCAGATACTTTCCGTAGATTTGCGAAACAGTCAGGGACAGATAATGCAGACGCGCAATTTGACACAAGGACGCTACACGGTAATTGTTAACGCTCCCGGCGGAGTCCCAATGACGCAAAATCCCGCCTCCCGTCAATATGCGCCGCAGAAAATTATCTGCCTGATAAACGGAACGGAAGTCAGTTCCCTTAACTTTGAGGCTGTTTCGGCAAGAGACGGAGTATTAATGGTTTACCGTAACGGTCTTGTTCCCGCAAAGCAGATATACTCAAGTCTTATATCTTTTGAAGCGGCCGAAATTTTTCTGACCCGAGGACAGGTAAACATGGAAATTATCGTGCAGGATATTTCCGGCGCTTCCCGCAACGCAATAATCCGCTTATTTATTAATTGAGTGTAATTAGTGAAAACATGGTCAATGCCAGTCAGCGCCGGAAAAAGTAAATCTCGTCCCTGCGCCCTTTGCGGCAGTCTTACTTTTAAACCCGCTCTTGTTTGTGAAGGCTTTTTTTTTGTTAAATGCAAAAACTGCGGACTTGTGCAAAGAAACCCGCAGCCCGATAAAAATGAAATACTGGCGCGTTACAGCAGCACTTATGGGAATGATTATCTTTCCTACGAACTGGAAAACGAAGCCGCCTTCCTTAAACTTCAACAGCTTGCGTTAAAAGACGCAGGTTTTTCCAAGTTGGAAAAAACACTTTTTGCCTCTGTGAAAAAATTACGCGCCGAAAGCCCTTCAATCCTTGACATCGGCTGCGCCACAGGCGCGCTGATTGCCTCTCTGCGCGATAAAGGATGGCGCGTAACAGGCGTAGAAATCTCTCCCAGCGCAGTTTATGCAAAAAATGAGCGTAAACTGGACGTGCGCAATATCCCTCTTGAAGAAAATAATTTTCCTGAAAACAGCTTCGATGTTATACTTGCCTCCCACCTGATTGAACACCTAAACGAACCAAAAACATTTCTGGAAGAAACATACCGTATTTTAAAAAATAACGGCTCTTTATTCATAACAACTCCAGACATCAGCGGTTTTCAATCTCGTCTTTTCGGCAGCCGCTGGCGTTCCGCAATTTTCGACCACCTTTATTTATTTTCCAGGCGCACATTGTCAAAAATGTTAAAAAACGTTGGATTCAAAGTCGTTAGCTGTCATTCATGGGGCGGTCTGGCGGCAGGAGTTGCGCCAAAGACGGTTAAAAGGGTAGCGGACTTTTTGGCAAAGCGGCTTAATTTTGGCGATGTTATGATTATTTACGCGAAGAAGGTCTGATTAAATAAATTTTTCTAATAGTCCGGCCCTGAAAAATTTTCTTCGGGCTCCCATTCGCGGCTTTTCCATTTTTGTTGTTCATCCTGTTTTAAGTACTCAAAAAGTACTTCCCTGCTTTCTTCGCGGTTTTTTGCGCTGCTCTCAGTGTTTGTTTCCATTGATATTGACATCAGGCTTAATTCCAAATTTCGTTTTGCATCCAGTCTTTTTGGGTCTGTCCTTAACGCCTCTTTAAAAGATTCGGCAGCGGAATGGTAATCTCCTTCTTCAAAAAATATTACGCCTGAATTGTAGTGGTTTCTGTACCTAAGCTCCCTGTGTTCGTTACCCGAATATTTTTCCAGTAATTTATGAGAATCGCCATAGCGTTTTAACGCCGCCTTTCCTTCGTCAAGCTGATAAAATGTCAGCCCAAGACCGTATTCGGCGTAAGGTGCGGAGTCTTCATGGTTTATCGCTTTTAAATACGGGACAAGCGCCTCGTCATATTTGCCTATCGCGTTTAAATAGTTGGCTTGCAGAAGAAGAAGCTTGCCCTCGGAACAGGAAGCGAAGAAAAGTAGCGTAATTAACGAAACGGCGGATAACCGGCGCATAGGTTTTCTTTGCGATTGACGCGTAACAAATTTAGACGCGCCGTAGGAGATAATCGCAAGCATAATAAACAGCGGCCTTCTTTGTTTTGGCTCCTGTTTCCTGTTTCCGCTCCCCATTTCCTGCGCAAGAGAAAGAAGATGCGAAGAAAGCGCTGAGCCTGAGTCCTCACGGCCTCCGTCAATATAGACGCCGCCCGTCCTTTCGGCAAACGCTCTCATTACAAAAGGATCCCTACGGCTAATCACGGACGGAGAATCAGGGTTGTTAACTTGCGCCTTTATTTGCCGGCCTTCGTCACTGCCGACTGCGACTGTGTTTAATATAATGCCGTCGCGGACACAGCGGTTAACCGCATTTCTTAAAAAGCCGGTATGAGACTCGCCGTCAGAAACAAGGACAATTACTTTCCGCGCCGGAGAAGAGTCCTGAAAAGCGTCAGCCGCCGCGTCAACTAACGATTCAAGATTTGTGCCTCTCCCCGTCATGGAAGAAACGTCCAGCGATTCAAGGAAAATTAATGCGGCTTCGCTGTCGTAGGTTAAAGGGACGGCCAAATATCCCCTTCCTCGGCCTATCGCGGCGGCAAAACGCGCTCCGGAAACGGATATGACGCTTTCCCTCGCAATTGAAATGCCGCGCTCAAGACGGGATTGAAAAGCGCTTCGCGTCCTTGTTTGAGAACCTGTTTGCACATCACGGATGTCCATGCTACGCGAAATGTCAATGGCAAAAACAACGTCAAGTCCTTTGCGGTATTCCATGGGCGCGTAACCTATTCCCCATTTTGGACCGATGAGCGCAATAACGGCAAAAATTAAAAATAAGATAAAAAATATTTCGGAAACCAATAATTTCTTTTTAAGATGATTATCGAATGTCATATCATAGCCCTCAGTAAAAACCGCCTTGTTATTTTAACAACCGTTAACAAAATGACGGCGGCCAATAAAAATTGAAAAGATACCGAAGTCATACGATTTATGACTCGCGACCTCTGCACTGTGATTTCAGCGTCATCTAACTGTGAAAAAGCGGAGGCAAAAGCATCTGCGTTCACGGCGGTTAAAAAAGTGCCGCCTCCCGCGGCGCATAGGCGTCTTAGACTTTCCGTATCATAACGGGAATCAAAAATGCCCGTTCGCCGTATTTTTGTGTACGGATCGACATAATCTATCGGCACTTCTCCCATTGAGCCTACGGCAATAACCCAAAATGATATGCCAAGTTCGCGTAACAAATCCGCCGCTGTTTCAGGATGAATAGAACCGGCGTTGCTTTCTCCGTCCGTGATTAAAACCGCAATTTTTCTCTTGGCGCTGGATTTATCAAGGTGATATGCGGCGACTGCGATTCCCATGCCAACAGCCGTGCCGTCTCCCAACTCTCCTATGCGAAGCTGTTCAAGACGCAATTCCAGCGCATATCTGTCTGAAGTTGGGGGCGTAAGCAGCGCGGCGTCCTCGCCGAAGGCGACCAGCCCGATACTGTCTGTGGGACGTTTTTGCGCGAACTGGACAAGCAATGACTTGCCGATTTCATAACGATTTTTTCCGTCCATGTCAATTGCAGCCATGCTTGGACTGACATCCAAAATAAAAATTATATCCGCGCCCCGGTTCAGCCAGACAATTTCCGCAGTCTTCATTGAAGGACCGGCTGCGCTGAAAAAAAGTAAAAATATTCCTGTTAATTCTAAAAATTTGAGTAATTTGACAACGCCGTTTATCTGCGAAGTTTTATAAGGAACCCCGCCGGGCGCGCCAAGAGGGATAGCCGCCACAAATGGATCTTTCATACGCGAAAAAATTATTACGGCGGTCGGAATTATAAAAAAAGCGCAAATAAGAATAAATATGTTATCAAAACCGAAATTCACGATTTACGCGGCCTCCATGGTTTTATCTTTTTCCTTATTTTCAAGCGCATAGGTAAAATTATGAAGTTCCGATAACAAATTAATTACAGCCTGCGTATTAATTTCAGAGCCGGAAAAGCGTAATTCGTCGCAGCGGCGGAAAAAATTCCCAAGGAAGGACGCGCTGTCTTCCTGCACAAAAAATTGCTGCGGCAATTTGGAAAAAAATTCAGTAAATTCTCGGGCAGTCATGGCGCGGCAGTTATGTCCTACAAGAATAGAAAGAAAAATTTTAAATTCATTAGAAAGTTTATCAAGAATTTTTCTTTTTTCCGCGCCTTTTGAAACCAGTCTGTAAAGGTTTTTTTCAGTATTTTTTATAGACTTAAAAAGCTTGCGCCGTTTTAATTTTTCGCGTAATTTACCAATCGCGGCGCGTCCTTTAAAGATGAACCAAAACGCCGACAAAATAAGAATGACAATGATCGCCATTGAACCGTAAAGCATTACTGCCGTCCCCGGCATTGCAAGTGCGGAAGCCGCAGATGAAAGTACCGGAGCTGAGCGGCTGTCTATTAATGAATTTACCGTAACGGCAAAGCCGGAAAAACGATCGCCTCCTATTTTTATATCAGGCAGGTCTAAAACCCCGGCGGCGAAGGGTGTAAATTCAATTATCAATCTGCTTCCTGTAGTGCGCCGTTCCAGAATTATTCTGTGAAAATCAATATACGGATCTGACGGGAGTAAATCCGTATCATAAGTTGTAATAACAAAATCTTCGTCCTGTGAAGAAGCCGGAAGCGGTAAAACAAAAGAGGCGGAATCTCCCACATATATAATACGCGGAATAAGGTACGCGCTTCTGTTTTGCGCGTGTAAGGGAAAAGTTATTATAAAAATGAATAAAATAAAAACTAAATATTTTTTCATTTCTTTTTCCGGTTTCTGTACCTGCTCATGGTGCGGCTGCCGAAAAATTTTATCAGGGCGGAAGGGGCGTCCGCTTCTGTAGATAATTTTAAAAATGCCGCTCCGTTTTTTTTGCACTCTGACTCCCAATGAGCCGATTTTTCTTCGAGCCAATTCGCCCAGCTTTCCTTGAATGAATCAAGTCCCGTTGGGGCTTCTATCCGTACGCCTGTTTCCGGGTCTTCCAGCGTAATAAGTCCGTGAAAAGGAAGTTCATCGGGATCGGAAATTTTTATCGCTATTACATCGTGTTTGCGGCAAAGGCTTCCCATTTCCCGTTCCCAGTTAATGCTGAAAAAATCCGATATAAGCACGACAAGCGAACGTTTTTTTAAGAGTCTCTGCGCTCCTGTCAAAGCGGAGGCAATATCGCTGCCATACTGGGATCTGCGCGGCATAATATTGTTCTGATACTGAAGCGCGGACATTACAATTGACATTATTGCCTTGCGTCCCTTGCGCGGCGGAAAAACTTTTTCTACGTCCCTGTCAAACAAAAACGCCCCTACACGCTGGTCTGTATGTTCGGCGGAAAAGGATATTAACGCCGTGCAGATTAGCGCCTGCTCGTAGGGGCTTAACCCCTGATGCGCAATATGCGTCCGATGCATGGAAGGAGAAATATCAAGTAAAATTAAAATAGTTAATTCGCGTTCTTCGCGGAACATTTTTACAAACGGAATGCCAAAACGCGCGCTTGCGTTCCAGTCTATCGATCTGATATCGTCGCCAGGCTCATAATGCCGCGCCTCGTCAAATTCCATTCCCTGCCCCTTAAAGATAGAGCTGAAATTTCCCGCAAGCATTTCATCGGCAAGTCCTCTTGAAAAAATGGGAAGGTTAATAATAGTCCGCAGTAAATCGCTTGTTTCCATATTAAGTTTTTTTACGGAACGGGAACATGGCTTAATATTCTTGCTATAACGGCGTCAGCATCCATGCCTTCCGCTTCCGCTTCGTATGAAAGCACAATCCTGTGCCGTAAAACCGGAAAGACGGCCGTTTTTACATCTTCCGGACCTACAAAGTTACGCCCTTCAAACATAGCCAAAATACGGCTGCACCGGTACAGCGCGATAGAAGCCCGAGGAGAGGCTCCGAATGACACATAACGGTACACGCCCTCCGCGTCCGTCTTCGCGCTTTCCGTCCTTTGCTGCTGCGCGGCGGGAACCTGCCTTGTTGACGCGGGGCGCGTGGCGGTTACAACCGACACTATGTATTTGCTTATTTCTTCGTCAATATGAACGGAATCCGCGGCGTTTCGCAAAAATAAAAGTTTTTCCCTGTTCAGTACCGGATAAAGCGCCGCCCCCTTGTTAGCTGAAACAGAAGATAAAGGCGGGCTGTTTTTTACAATATTCAGCTCTTCCACAGGCTGCGGATAGAAAACAAGCAGTTTCATTAAAAAACGGTCAAGCTCGGCTTCCGGCAGGGAATAAGTGCCTTCGTGTTCGATGGGGTTTTCCGTCGCAAGGACAAAAAACGGGTCGGGCAGGGGATGGGTTTCTTCGCCGATTGTCACCTGTTTTTCTTCCATTGCCTCAAGAAGAGCGGACTGTACCTTTGCCGGAGCGCGGTTAATTTCATCCGCCAGAATGACATTGGCAAAAACAGGGCCGCGGCGGACCGAGAATCTGCCATTTGCCTGTTCCCAAATCATCGTTCCTGTAAGGTCTGCCGGCAAAAGGTCGGGGGTAAATTGAATACGTTTAAATTCAAGACCTGTAATTTCCGCCAGGCTTTTAACAGCGAGGGTTTTAGCAAGCCCAGGAACTCCTTCAAGCAGAATATGCCCGCCTGCGACAAGGGCTGTTAAAAGCCCATCAATCATTTCCTTCTGCCCGGAAATCCGGCGCGCCATTTCTTTTCGACATTCGGCAATTAAAGCCGTACAGCGTTCAAGTTCTTCTTTTTGTATCATATTTTATTTTAACCCTACCTGATAAAATAGTCGAGTATGGTTTTTAAGAAACTAAGTTGACAAAAACATTAATAAGTATCTTTGTCAGGGTCGGTTTTTTTCGCAGGAATACTGGATTCCTGATAATCGTCTTGAATTTCACCCTGCACTATGTAGCGTTCAAATAATGTTGATAATTCCGCAGCTTGCGCTCTTGTAAAATATATGGTTATATTCGGACTTGTTTTATTATTATCTCTTGATTTATCATCAATATATTCTGCGTTGCGCTGGTGTAACGAAAAATACGGCGATTTATCCTTGAAAGTATAACCTAATTCGATATTCATATTGCCGCGCGCCTGCACAGTAAAACTTAACATCTGCCAAACCAGATAGCTTCGCACAATACCGTATTTAAACTGTGATCTACTATTTTTTTGCAGATTAGACGCGTAATCCTCGTTATATTTTTGCAGAGCGCTTATAAAATTAAGCCGGCCTTTTTTGTTCCAAAATTGATGAAATGTGTATAATTCAAATCTGTATTTCAGACAAACGACGTCTTCTTTTGGGAAATATAATACGGAAATACTTTGCTTCTTTAACTTGCCCAGTCCCATCATTGTTTCAAACTGCGCTTCAATTTCTCCGATTGTAACTTGCTGTGAGTTCATTTTCACTGTAAAATCTTCGTTTTTTACGCGATTAGTAGTATTACATGCGCTGATTGTTAAACATAACGCTAAAATAATTAATAATTTATTTATTGATCTCATATCTTATTTTACAAGTAAAATTTGCCGTTAGTCAAGCGGTATAATTAACTTTTAAAGAACATAAATAACAGACAACACGCTCAGGAATTAATTATTTAAATATAAAATTTTCCGCAAATATTACCATATGCATCCGGCACCGCAGTTAAAATTGTGTTTGTTATTAATGATTAATTAAAATCAAAGTTCAGGATCAAGAACAAACCGGCAAAATTTTTTCTTTTCGGGGAAATCTGTAATACCGAATTCCATGCCGATATGCCAATAATCTCTGTCCGAAAATGTTATCCATGAGTGCAGACGATTCTGTAGCGTTACAATTCTCGGCATAAATACAATAATATTTTTTGGATTTTATTTTATCCGGTTTTTTTTGCATGATTTTAACCTCTATATTTTTAAATTAAGAATGATGGAACAGCCGGAGGATACTTAAAGTTAAATAAATAAATCGCAAAATACACCACATTAATTGAATTTTGCGTGATTTTTTTTGGAGAGATTTTAGACATATTCACAATGGCGGTTTCACCGCCCGTAAACCGCTACTATAATCCGTTAATTTCTTTATCGCTAAGCAGGCCTTTACTCTTCTGATCTGCGATATAAATGACATACTGTTTGTCGGTAAGGGCAATGTGGCTTAATATCCAGTCTCTAAGGATACGTACAAATTGGTTGGGTACAAATTTTTTACCGTAATTATATTCCTTTACCGAATCAAGAATGTCCTTTATTAATGTATCATGCATCTTTTTATGTTCTTGATAACCGGGATAATTAATCCGCTGCAGCATTTCCTGCTCAGCGCCAAAGTGGAAACGGACATAATCAACCATTCGCTCCATGGTCTCTTTGAATACCTCTCTAAGCGTTTTTTCTTCGCCCAGACAGGCATGGAAAAGTTCATTGGTAAGAGAAAAAAGCTCTTTATGCTGGCTGTCAACCAGATGAATACCTGTGGCATACTTCTCGTCCCAGACGACCACATCAGGATTATCATTCGTATTTATCATAATAAATCAAGTATATTTATGTTTTTTAAATTGATCAACACCGATTTTTAAATAATATCCCCTGCGCCCTTGCAGAAATGCCAAAATTTTGATAAAATAAAACAATGGTACAACCTGAAACTCTGCTGAAATACTCCCTCTTTGGCGGACTGCTAAAAGAACAGGTAGAAGCCATTATCCCGCTTATGCAGGAAGAGAAATACAGCCCCGATGTATTTATTATTACTGAGGGAAACCCCAACGACAAGATATTTTTCATAATTGAGGGGCAGGTATCGGTAAGCAAAAAAAAGGTAGAGCTGTCCAGCTTTGGCGAGGGCGAGGCTTTTGGGGAAATGGAGGTACTCGATATTATGCCGGCTATTGCGTCTATTAAAACCATTTCGCAGGTTACGGTTATGTCGATATCCAATAAAGCTTTGCGGGAAATTTACAAGATGGATGTCAAAGTCTTTGCCCTGATAATTATGAATCTTGCCAGGGACGTCTGCCGCCGTTTATGTAAAACAGATGAAAAACTTGCTTCATTGCAACCAATATTAATATAGAAAGGAGATATTATGATTTTTAACCCTGAATACGAATGTATGGACGTACAAGCGAGAAAAAAACTTCAACTTGCCGCGCTTAAAAACCTTGTGGAATCCGTGTATTCTAAAGTGCCATTCTACCGCGAAAAATTAATCGCGGCTGGAATTACCTCTCGTGATATCCACAGTCTTGCGGATATTGAAAAATTGCCCTTCACCACGAAGGATGACTTGCGGCTAAATTATCCCCACGGCCTTCGCGCCTGTCCTCAGGAAAGGATAGTGGAAGTCCACATGAGTTCCGGCACCACCGGAAAGCCTGTCGTCAATGAGTACACAATTAAAGACATTGACATTTGGCGGGAATCAATGGCAAGAACCCTGTCAGGAGCCGGCTGTACGCGCGATGACATTGTTCAAAACTGCTATGGTTACGGGCTTTTCACAGGCGGACCGGGAGCGCATTACGGCGCGCTTACTATCGGCGCGGAAGTCCTGCCCATGTCCAGCGGTAACACCGAACGGCAGCTTATGGTTATGCGCGATTTTGGCTCAACCATGCTCACCTGCACTCCTTCCTACGCCCTCTACGTCGCCGAGGAAGCCGCTGACGCCGGTATAGATCTTCATAAACTGCCTATCAGCAAAGGCTGTTTTGGAGCGGAACCGTGGAGCGAAAATATGCGCGTTCAAATCGAAGAACGTTTCGGCATGAAAGCCTATGATATTTACGGTCTTACAGAAATTATCGGGCCGGGAGTTTCTTTTGAATGTGAGGCCCAGCAGGGACTTCATATTAATGAGGATTTTTTCTACCCGGAAATTATCGATCCAGCCACAGGAAAAGTTCTGCCCGCCGGAGAAAAAGGCGAGCTTGTCTTCACTACAATAACAAGAGAGGGAACTCCTCTCCTGCGCTACCGCACAAGGGACATCACCTTCATAATTGAAGAACCCTGTTCATGCGGCCGCACGACAAGGCGAATGCACCGTCTCTTTGGCAGAACGGACGATATGTTGATCATCCGCGGCGTAAACGTATTCCCAAGCCAGATCGAGCAGGCGCTTATCGAAATTGAAGGAACAGAACCGCAGTACCTCATCATTGTAAGCCGCGGCGAAAGCCATCTTGACGAAGTGGAATTGCAGGTCGAAGTCAAGAAAGAACTTTTCAGCGACGAGACCCGCGGTCTTGAGAACCTTCGCAATCGTATTGAACATGTAATGAAGAGCAAATTGCAAATAGGCTTGAAAGTAAAACTGGTTGAGCCCAAAACAATTGAACGTTCAATAGGAAAAGCAAAGAGAGTCATCGACAACAGAAAGATATAAATTATTTTAATAAGGAGATTTATTATGGGAATTAAACAAATATCGGTTTTTCTGGAAAACACAACGGGCAGGTTAAGCGAGGTTACAAAAACTCTTGCTAACGCCGGAGTAAACCTTAGGGCAATCAGCATTGCCGACACCGCGGATTTCGGAATCTTACGCATTATTGCCGATAAGACCGAAAAAGCGGTTGACACCCTGACTCAGGCCGGCTTTACCACGCGTCAGACTGATGTGGTAGCGGTGGAAATTGAAGACGTGCCGGGCAGCCTTGCCAAACTGATGGAACTGTTCCAGCAGTCGCAGGTAAATATTGAGTACCTTTACGCGTCGCTTGAAGGTCAGGTTGGAAAAGCCGTTGTAATTTTCAAGTTGAAGGATCACGACAAGGGACAGCAAATACTGAGCGCTAAAGGCTTTAAATTAGCGGAAAATTTTTAATGAAGATTTTGATGGTTTCCAGCGAGGCCGTTCCTTGGGCAAAAACAGGCGGCCTCGCCGATATGGTTTCCGCTCTCTCTATAAACCTCGCGAAACTTGGACATGAAGTAAAAATTGTCATGCCGCGTTACTATTCGATTGACCGCGGCAATTTAAAACTTCTTCCCGGCGCAATGGGAACGCCTATGGGCTACGGCATTGAGGAATGGAGCGCGGTTTATTGCACCGATATGCCCGGAACAGGCAAAAAAAATCCCGTAAAAGTTTATTTTATTGATCATGAAATTTTCTTTGGAAGGGACGGCATTTACGGAAGCCATGCGGATACCGATTTTATCGACAACCCGCGTCGATTCTCTTTTTTCTGCCGCGCAGTGTTTCAGCTTTGCCGCAAAATTGAATGGTACCCCGACGTTCTCCACGCCCATGACTGGCCGTCAGCAATCGCGCCCGTCTATTTGAAATTTGCCGAAAGGGTTCCAAGCGGGGACAAAGGTTTTAAGAAAACAATTTCTATTCTTACCGTCCACAACCTGGGCTATCAGGGCATTTACAGCAAGGACAATTTTAACTACATGGGACTTGGCTGGGATGTTTTTTACAACGCTGGTTTTGAAGACTGGAGCATGCTTAATATGCTTAAAGCCGGCCTTTACAGCGCGGATAAAATCAACACAGTTTCACCTAACTATGCCGAAGAAACAAAAACACAGCCCAGCGGTTTCAGACTGGACGGAGTTTTACGCTACCGCAGCGCCGACTATTGCGGTATACTAAATGGGATTGACACAAACGTATGGAATCCCGCGAAAGACAAACACATTCCCGAACCTTACTCAGTAAAAGATATGGCAGGCAAGGCAAAAGCAAAAGAGGCCCTACAAAGAGAATTTAATCTTCCTCCTGACCCAAATGTTCCTATTATCGGAATGGTTACGCGCCTGACCGAACAAAAAGGAGTAGGAGATCTTTTTGGTCCTACTTACGGTTCGGCATGGTCAATTTGCCGCGATCTGGATTTGCAAATGGTTCTTCTCGGCTCCGGCGAATACTGGTGCGAGTGTGAAATTTCAGGGCTTGCATCGCGATTATCAAACTTCAAGGCAAAGATCGGCTACAGCGAAAAAATCAGCCACCTTATCGAAGCAGGTTCCGATTTTTTCCTGATGCCAAGCCGTTACGAGCCATGCGGCTTGAACCAGATGTATTCGCTTATTTATGGAACACTGCCGATTGTACGCAGAACAGGCGGTCTTGCTGATACTGTAGAAAATTTCGACGATAAGGCTGGTACCGGCACCGGCTTTATGTTTGATTACCTAAGCCCTTCTTCAATCTACGACACGGTGACATGGGCAGTATGGACATGGCACAACAGAAAGAAAGAAATCAAAAAAATGCAGGAACGCGCAATGACGCAGGATTTTTCATGGGAGCTTTCCGCGAAAAAGTACGTGGATTTGTATGAATCGGCGTTTAAGACGCAGGGGATTAGAGCGCCGAAAGCGCCAAGCGCTTAAATTTTATTTTAAAAAATCTCACAAAGTTTGGAAGGGGTTGTTAAAAGTTTGCGTTATTCAGTTTGGGAAAGGACAGAGTCTGTTCCTAAAATATTTTCACCTGACTGTTTAATAATTTCATTAAGTTGTTCAGATTCTATAAAATCTTTGATATTTTGAACTGCCGGATAATCATTTCTATGTAAACATAATCTAACAAACAATTCATCATTTTGCTGCTCAATCCTAATGCCATAAAACCATTCTTCACATTCTGTTCTTTTATTACATTTTGTACATATACTATTCAATAAATGTTTTCTGATTGATTTTATTCTCAAATTTAAATTTTCATTTGTAACAACATCAAATGAATAGCTTGATGAATTATTACTAATATTCACTTTACTAATAATTGAACTTCTCTGTTTTAAAGCTTCAATTATTTTTTCTGTAGATAACGACAGAGGATTTAGATCGTTAAGTAAACGAAGTTCAATTTTATTTTTATAACAGAATTTAATTATATTATCAACATCTTCATTATTTTGAACAACAGAATTGATTTTTACCCGTAATCCAATATCTTTCGCACAATTAATTATCGCAATTTGCTTCTTTATAGCTTCCATACCCCATTCTTTGCTCATTTTCGGTTTTTGCATTGCGCCCAGTTTTTTTGCATCCAGCGTATGCATACTAATATTTATACTAATCAGTCCAGATTCTTTTAATAATTTTAAAATTTCAATACTGCATTGTGCATTTGACGTCATTTTTACCGAATATCCTATATCTGATAATTTTTTCACAAGATCCGCACAATGATTAAATAGCGTCGGTTCTCCGCCTGTAAGATGAATGTCTGAATAATTTAATTTATCTTTTAACATTTTCATATAATAAAAAAAATTATCGTTTAGAATTATATCATTACTATTTTCATTTCCTTCATTGTGGCAAAAATAACATTTCCAGGGGCATTTTTTCGTTGTTTTTAATCTTAATGTCCGATCGCTCTTGACCTCCGCTATACTGGTCTCACACGGTAGATTATCTAAAATCATTGTCATCCTCTATTAAGTATTTCGCCGTATCATTATCTGATATAAGAATATTTACTAAAGATCGTTTAATTATTTTCTTAATTATTTTTTGTTTATGCTTACCACATGCGGCAAGAATAACATTCTTTTCGCTTTTCAGAGAAAATTCTTTCAAGTGCTCTATTGTAATAGTCAAAATAGGGATATCAATATCATTATCATCTTCACAAATCCAATTGTAATTAATACCGCCAATAATTTTTCTTTCTTTAAAAGAAGCAAGCGGAATGTCCAATTTATTCATTTCATTGTCAAATCCGCCGGAAGGTAAAGCAGATCCTGCGCCAAGGATCATTGTGTCCAGTTCTTGCATTGATGAATATATCCATTTGATCTCATCAAAGTTGTTAAGCAGATAATCTTTATAATTATCAGCATTGGCTTTCGTATTTGGCAAAGGAGGGACAGAAACAGAATATCCTTTTGCCGCAGGCTGTGATTTAAAGTAAAATAACTCAGCCAGAAAACGGCTGTCCACATGTAGAATTTCCGGTCCTCGTGTAACTAATGAAGTTGGAAAAATAGAAATATTTCGGGGGAGTCTTTTAAGGTGATCTATCACCTCATAAATTGTGCCCCCTCCGCCTATACCTATCTTCACTCCAGACTTCTCTTTGATTAATTTATCCAAATAAACAGCGCCTGTTTTGCCGATTTTAGTTCTTAATTGAGAATAATCATAGCATGATGGAACCAATACAACATCTTTTAGCTGCGGATAAATATTCAGTATTTCTTTTTTTATAAAACTCATATCATTCCTTGACAGGTTTTCTCCTTTAATCCGTATATCTTAATATATATTCACGATAGTTACTTCCTTTTCAGGCAGAAAATCCAGACTCACAATTTCTCCTTTAGTTTTGTTAATCAAGCATTTTCCCAATGGCGAATTAAATTTAATTGTATTTACTTCATAATTATTATCTTTAACCAAATATCCTCCCGCTACAGGAAGAATAAAAATATATTCATTCTTGTCTATTCCCGGTTTAGATATTTCAACAATACATCCGGTAGTAACTTTATTAGGGGTAGTATTTAAAGTAATATTCGATAATCGTAAAATTTCCGTCCGTTTTTCTTCTATTTTATTTGATAAACCATCAGCTAACCATGCAGCTTCAATACCTGAAGAATCATACCTGCTCTCCATTCTAGTCGGCGCATCAATTGAGTTAAATTTTGCTTTTTCATATTGAGAAATATGAATATTTAATTCTTCCTCCAATTTTTGTATTAAACTATTTAATAAATTTAATTTTATTTCTTGCGTCATAGCAAACCTTGAATTTACTCCTTATTAAATATTATTAATGCAATAATACCTTTTATGCGCATTTTATTAGAGTATATTATTTTTAAAATTTTGTCAAGTAATGCATATATCACAGGAAGAGAAAAAGGACACAAAGAAGAATTAATTGTTTTTTGTCCGTTATCTTATCGTAAAATCCCACGCATTGCCTTCGAACAAAAACCTCTCTTCCCTCTTTGTGATCTTTGTCCCTTTGTGCTCTTTGTGAGAAATCTTTCTCTATAAATCCTACTTTAAAATCCCCAACCCCGTCATCGCCTTCTTAATAATCGCCTCGCTAGACGGCTCAAGCTTACCAAGAGGAAGACGCGTAGGTCCCGCGGGAAGACCCGCCCAGACAAGGGCTTGTTTAATTGGAACAGGATTTGTTTCGATAAAAGCCGCTTTCATAAAGGGAAGAATCTCGTAATGGATAGCGCGCGCTTTTTCAAAATCGCCGTCAAGAGCGGCTTGCGTCATGTTCTTTACTTTTGCAGGTAACAGGTTGGAGACGACCGAGATTACTCCTTCGCCGCCCATGCTTATTAAAGGAAGAGTCATGCTGTCATCGCCTGAAAGAACCCAGAATTTATTCTGACTGTTTTTGCGGGGCATTGCGATTTCTCTGATAACATCTCCCATCTGATTAATGTCGCCTGAAGATTCCTTTACTCCGATTATGCCCGGAATTTTAGCAATTTCCTTCATGAGCGGAGTGGGGATATTTTTGCCGGTGCGGGAGGCGATATTGTAAACAATAATCGGTATGCCGGGTTTTGCGGCAGCTTCAAAATGGCGTAACATGCCGCTGTCATTGGGTTTGTTGTAATAGGGAGTTACCACAAGCGCCGCATCCGCGCCGAATTTTTTTGCGCGCTCTACGTACTTTACCATGTGTTTTGTGTCATTTGAACCGGCCCCTACGATTACTTTTATTTTACCGGCGGATTCTTTTACGGCGATTTCTATCAGTTTGTCTTCTTCGTCTTCGTCAAGAGTGGGGTTTTCGCCGGTTGTCCCAAGGGGAACAATGCCATCTATACCCTCCGTTATTTGAAACTGAATAAGCCTGCGGAAACCTTCATAGTCAATTTCACCCGACTCCGTCATTGGCGTAACAAGCGCCGTATATGCTCCCCGAAAATCTGTCATAAATTCTCCTTAAATAAATCATTCATCATATCGTGAATCGTAAAAACCCCTTGCCGCTCTTCCGCAGTAAGCCATTGCGCGGCCAGTACCGCACCGGAGGCAAATCCTTCGCGGGTGCGGGCTGTGTGGGTAATTTCGATTGTATCCGCTTGGGAATCAAAAAACAAGCTGTGAGTGCCGGGGACGCTACCCATCCGTAAGCTTGGAAAATGAAACTCGTCGGCTTCCGGTTTGTTATTCATCGTCTCCCATACCATTCTTTTTTTTCGGTCAATTCTGGACAGCACTCCTTCCGCCAAAATTTTTGCCGTTCCCGAAGGGCTGTCAATTTTTTTATTATGGTGAACTTCAAAGCCGCCTACATCGTATTCGGGAAAACTATTTGCCAACTCTGCGGCGTACCATGCAATGCGATAAAATATGTTTACCCCTATTGAAAAATTAGACGCCCAAATCATGGAAGTTTCTGCTTTATCAATCGCCTTGCTTACTTTACTCAAATGAACATGCCAGTCCGTAGTCCCTACTACTATGGGGATTCTTCTTTCCGCAAGAGCAAGGATATTTGCCGCCGCCGTATCAGGCTGGGTAAATTCAATTGCCGCATCAACGGAACTAAAGTCCGCATCCGCGATTGATTTAATTATTTTTTTTTCCGCTTGGGCATCCGCGGCAAACGGATCTACAATGACAGATATTTTATGCCCTTTAGCAAGAGCGGCCTGTTCTACCATTTTCCCCATTTTACCGTAACCGATTAACGCAATATTCATACCTTCTCCTCCGCGCCGCTTTTTTGAGACTCAAAAAAATCCAGATGAAGGGACTTAACAACTTCCGCAGCTTCTGTTTCGTTTACTATAAAACTGATATTCACCTTGCTCGCACCCTGAGAAATCATCTGCACGGTTACGCCGATTAGCTGACAAATTCTAAAAGCTCTCGCCAGTATTTCAGAAGAGCGTTTTACATTACCGATGATGGAAACTATCGCTTTTCCTGTTTTTATTTCCACACCCGCGATTTTACTCAATTCTTTTTTCACCTCGGCTAAATCATATGCGGTATCCAAAGTAAGAGATACCGACACTTCGCTGGTGGCTACCATATCTACGGAAATATTGTGCCTTGCAAAGATTGAAAAAACTTCCGCCAGAAAACCGTATTGTCCCAACATTCTGGTAGAGACAATATCCACAAGCGTTACATTGTGCTTTGACGTGATGGCGCGAACGGGCGGTCCCTTTTTTGCCGCCGTTGACGCGCTTTCAATCCGTGTACCGGGCGCATCAATGTTATACGAATTTTTTACAAGGACGGGAGTTCCCGTCTTCATGCACGGTTGCATGGCTCTTGGGTGGAGTACCTGCGCCCCAAAGTACGCAAGCTCCGACGCTTCTTCGTAAGTGACAAATTGAACAGGCTTAGCGTCTTTTACAATCCTTGGATCCGCCGTTAGTATTCCGTCAACGTCTTTCCAAACCTGAACTTCTTCGGCTTTACACGCCGCCGCGATCATTGTGGCGGAAAGATCCGATCCGCCGCGTCCAAGCGTTGTAATACTGCCCTTCTCGTCTTTCGCAAGAAATCCCGTTACAACGGGAAGAACATTGCCCTTTATCTGCGGCAGAATTTTTTCCGGAATTAAATCCCAGCTTTCTTTAAGCAGTTCGGCGCGGGTATAATCGGAATTGGAGATAAATCCCATCTCCCATGCGTCAAAAGACATTGCATTCATACCGGAAGCTTTAAAAAAAGCGGCCGCAACCCGCACGGAAAGCCGCTCGCCAAAAGAGACAAGATAATCTTTTGTTCTTGGAGTAAGTTCCCTGATAAGGGCAATTCCCGATAACAGGCGCGCAAGCTCGTCAAAAAGGCTTATTACTTCTTTCTGAACAGGCAGTTTTAAATTTTTTATAGTTTCCTGATGAAGTTTTTCTATGCGTTTAATATCAACCTTTCCTTCTTTTAACGCCAGATTTCCGGCTTCAAGAAGATGGTCTGTCGTATCTCCCATAGCAGATAACACGAGCGTCGGTCGTTTTGGCATTTGTGTTTTTACTATACCTGTAACATGGCGTATTCTTTCAGCGTCCGCCACGGAACTTCCGCCGAATTTCATTACTATCATTTTCTTTCTCCTGATACAGACAAGCGGCTTTTCTGTCTGCTATCCTGTATATGGTACTTTTATCGCAATTATACAAAAAAACGCGAATTGGAGCAATGGACTGTAATACGCTATTCTGTTATTATTTCCCTATGATTGGCTTTCTAATAAAAAAAACGCTATACGATTTATGGGACAATATGATCAGGATTGTCGCGCTTAATTTGGGTTTTTTGGTTTGTACCGCAGTTCCGCTTCTTCCAGTATTGCTCCCCAACATCTTCGGCTCTAATCTGTCAGTTATAGTATTTGCCGTTCTGGGAATCCTTATTTGTTCGATATATCTTGCCACAGCGGCTTTTACAATAAAGTCCATTTCCGATTACGGAACTTTTACTTTTAGTGATTTTTTCGCGAACATTAAAACAGCGTGGCCTGCTGGCATTGCTATGTTTGTGTTTTTATTCATTATTTATATTGTAGTAACAATTGTAATCCCATTTTATGCCGCTATGGCTTCATTAATCGGTTTAGCTTTATCGGCTTTGCTTATTTGGGTACTAATATTCGCCCTTCTTTCTTTTCAATTTTATTTTGCAGTTTACGCCAGACTTGGCGCAAATCTGATAAAATCATTCAGAAAGTGCATGTTAATTTCTTTGGACAATACCGGCATGGCAGTTTTTTTATTTATACACAATATTCTCGCTTTGTTGATTTCCGTAATATTTGTCTTTATGTTTCCCGGCCCCGCGGGTGTTCTTCTTTATCTCGACGAAGCCCTCCGCCTGCGTCTGCTAAAGTACGATTATTTAGAAGCCAACCCCGAAGCCGACCGCAAAAAAATCCCCTGGGACGCGTTGTTGATAGATGAGCGCGAAAAGACGGGAACTCGCACTTTGAAGAATTTTATTTTTCCGTGGAAGGATTAGGGTTGAGAAGCTTCACACGAAGAACACGAAGGGACAAAGATCACAAAGGGGAGAGAGGGGGGTAAACCGCAGAAGTAAAGGTTGAAAAGGAAAACCAATGGAAGATAGCGGCGTATTAAAATTGACCGGAGTTATTACTGATTTTTCAAAATGGGATGATACCATTCACTTGTCCGCTGTGAAGTTTCACAACCAATATAATGTATACCCTAATATATTACTTGCTTCTGATTCTACCTACCGAAAAATTGATCTGTACGCACAAATGCACCCGAATAGAATTGTTACCACCGACATTGACGGTAACATTGAAACTATAGAAACAAGTAATGAGCCGTACAACGGATTAAGCCTCTTTGTAACAGAAGATTACGAACTTGAATGCTGCATGGATTATGATTTACAGGAAGGTTATTTTACATTGATTTTTGATGAAGAGCCGGACTTTGACGGGGAGAGAATTGAAGAGCCGGAAGAGCAGGAGAGTGTTTATAGTTATAGAAAGATTGCTTGAGG
>Ga0268262_10002160_pt1 | contig 23123 bp, 23 predicted proteins | sample TergutNc150P3_FD_190354 | JGI IMG/M metagenome (GOLD analysis project Ga0268262, IMG submission 190354) | Nasutitermes corniger P3 segment gut microbial community from laboratory colony in Florida, USA - Nc150 P3 (SPAdes) (version 2) | ecosystem: Host-associated > Arthropoda: Insects >...
AAATATTTCTTCACATCCCAATTGACGATGTTGAATTTGATAACTTAGACCATTATCATTTTTTCAGCATCAAATCATTAAGGCATTTGATGAGTGAATATACCAGCATTCTGCGTGAAGACGTTGAGACTTATAAAACAATCAACGGTGATGTACTTCAGGTAATGTCAATTCTTGGACAAGTGAGGTAAAATGAAACTTTACGGAGCCACACTACATCAACGTTTTAATTTGTTTAACAGGCAATTTCGTATAGCGAGCCACAAGGCGCGGTTCAAGTCCATCAGCAAGCATTGTTTTAGCATCATCCAATTTAGCTTGTTTATAAGCTACAACCGTCGCCTCTTCCACGGCGCAATCAATGGCAAGCTGTCTTTCATCTATGTTGTATCTGTACATATATTTGCGTTTCATATTATACCTAAGATGTTACGCAAAACGGGTACGAATAGCTTTAATTTGTCTAATAGGAAGTTTTGTAACGCTGGCTACAAGCGTGGGGTCAAAACCCTTCAAAAGCATTGCTTTAGCATCTTCCAATTTACCCTGTTTACGACCAACACGAAGAGCGGCAACCGTTGCTTCCTCAGTCGCACAATCAATCGCAAGCTGTCTTTCATCAACATATCTCATGCTATACCTAAACGCTTTAAGTTCTTCACCTTTCAATTTAGAAATTTCCGCAATGGAAAATATTCTGTCAAACAGTTTTTCCCTGAAATTCTTTGGTCTGTCGGCGAGAATATGCAAATTCTTGAACAAAAATATAACCTTGTCCCTAAAGGTTCTGCACTTCTCAGCCGGCTTGTCAAATTTTGGCAGTTCAATGAATATTTTAAACTCCTTTTTGTTCGCAAGTTCCATAGTTTGCAGATTAACCCATCCCTCTTCTGTAAAATAAAACTTATTTTTATTCCTCTTGTAGTTCAAAATGCCAATGAAAAAATTGCTCGGCAAATGGTAATTTTTAGAACCAGAGTCAGATCCCTCAGATTGGATGCGGGATATGTAAAGCCTTATCCTGTCGCTCGCCGTTTTGAGCTTGGCGTTCTGCATTTCCAAAAGGTAAACATCGCCTGCACTGTCTTCGCAGAGAATATCAAAAATCACCTTTTTGCTCTTTGGAGCCACCCCCAGACGCTCTGTTGGCAGATACTTGATTTTCTTGAGCGGGTGTGGAAGAACTCTGGCGAGAAAATCATTTATAATAGCCATGAGCAGAGACTCGCCACCCGTTTTCCCAAGTACGCTTTTAAAAGTCCAGTCAATAAAAAACGGGGCAAACCTTACTGGCTTGAGTTTGCTTGCAATAGCTGCGGTCTTTCCGGGCATAGTAACCTCCTTGGTGAAAACGGAAAACAAGAATTTGATATAATAAAAGGAAGCGAAAGGGCTTCTGGGAGCAATATAGTAAATGCAACCTAACTTCGTCTCACAAATACAGCTCTCCAGTCGCTTTGCAATTTACGGGGCGCAAGTAGTGGCTTATGGCGTTTTTGTGGCACTCCGTTCCTTACACAACATCACTCCAGAATGTTTCATAGTCAGCAACGCAAAAGGAAACCCGCCAGAGATAGATGGAATACCTATTCGTGAATTGAACAACTGTGCCCTTGACAAAGAAACCTTGATTCTTGTAGCAGTAACAGAACTTTTGCAAGATGAGATTTGTGTTGCACTTCAAAAGAATGGATTTGAGAATTATCTGCGGATAGGTACGCACGAGGAGCATTTTTTGATGAGTGCTTATTTTGAAAGCATAGGAAAATTTCCCTTGCTCAAAGGCTCGGAAAGCGGTGCAATATGCGATTTTGTGCTTTACGAAGTGAAAAACCATAGAGACAAGCCGCTTGCAAGCAAACCCGTGATTAAAACTTGGTTTTGCCCCATACAAGCAGGCGCAGAGATTACCGATAAACGAATAGCGCCTTTGCTTGATAACACGGGTTGCAATATATCCGCAAAAAATAAAATGTATTCCGAAATGACAGCCACGTATTGGGTATGGAAAAATACAAGCCACGATTGGAAGGGAATTTGCCATTACCGCAGACATTTGCTAATAAACGATAAACAATTATCCGCACTTGCAGATGGCAACTTGGATGCGATTCTGCCTTTGCCGTATATATGCTTTCCAAATACATTGGCACAGTTCAGTCGTTTTGTTAGTGAAGAAGTTAAAAATACTCTGTTATCATCTTTGAAAACATTGCATCCTGCTCAATATGATAATTATTTATCTATTCTGAACGGGCAATACCAATATACTTACAATCTGGTTGCGGCAAGGCGGGAAGTGTTTGATGCTTACTGTTCGTGGATATTTGCGATTTTGGAACTTATGGAATGCTCTTCTGACAAATTACCAGAAATCGCAACAACACGTGCTTTGTCTTATGCGGCGGAGGTACTTACATCGTTGTACTTTCTCTACAACTCGGTTAAGTTGAATATACGGCATATAGAAAAGAGGATTTATGGCTAAAGTTCAATTTTCAGCATCAATGATGTGCGCGGATTATGGGCACCTTGAACAAGAAGTGCACTCGCTTGAAGCAGCAGGGATTGATGCATTTCATATTGATATAATGGACGGGAAATTTGTTCATAATTTTGGCATGGGAATACATGATTTGCGCTACATACGTTCCGCAACTAGTAAGAGCATTGAATGTCATTTGATGATTGAGAATCCCATTTATTATGTTGAAACCTTTGCTAAACTCGGTGTAAATGTGTTATATATACACCCCGAAAGCGAGTATCATTCGTCCACTACCTTGCAAGCAATTATTGAAGCTGGCATAACGCCCGGCATTGTGATTAGCCCCGGTAAAATGACCGAAGGTATTTTGGAATTATTATATGTAGTAAAACGAGTGCTTGTGATGGGCGTGAACCCTGGAAACGCAGGGCAAACCTATTTGCCCTTTGTGGATAAAAAAATACGCAGATTGCTTAAATTGCGCGAGGAATATGGCATTGAAGTATTCTGGGATGGGCATGGTTCATTTGAGAATGTGAGCAAGTTCAGTGCGCTTGGGGTAAGCGGTTTTGTTCTGGGCACTGCTGTTTTGTTCGGCAAAGAACGTAGTTATGGAGAAATATTAAATGAATTGCGGAGGAGTTTAAAATGAAAGTTGGCATAATTTTAGCGGGCGGCTCAAGCGAGCGGTTAAACGAACTTGGAGTGCCTAAGCAATTTGCTGAAGTTAGCGGGGTTCCGCTTATAATGTATAGTTTGCGAATGTTTGAGCGTTGCGCAAGCATAGATGCCATTGCCGTTGTCGCACCGGAACAGTGGCAGGAACAAATACGCAAATGGCTTGAAAAAAATGGCATTCACAAGTTCAAAATGTTTGCGTTGCCTGGTAAAACACGTCAGCACTCCATTTACAACGGGTTGCTCGCAGTGCAATCACTACAACCAGAATATGTGATAATCCACGATGCAGCAAGGCCGCTTGTAACGGAACAGGATATCTGCAATTGCATAGATGAGTCTAAAGGTTATGATGGAGCAACCCCGACAGTGCCTTTAACAGAAACAGTATATAAAAGCGAAGACGGAATGACAATCACAGCCTTATTGAACCGTGATGAATTATTAGCCGGACAAACACCCGAATGCTACAATTACGCTAAATACCTGAAAGCGCATAAAGCTACAAACGACACGGAACTCGCCGATATTCGCGGTAGCAGTCAGATGGCAGCCAAAGCAGGCATGAAAATACATTTATATAAAGGGAATCCGAAAAACTTCAAGGTTACAACCATTGTTGATTTTGAATACGCCAAATATTATATTAAGGAACGTGTCAATGAAAGCGTGGGTATTGCATAGCCTGGGCGATTTGCGTTTTGATGATGTTTTGGAACCAACGCCAAAATCTGGCGAGGTATTAGTAAAAGTTAAATGTGCTGGAATATGCTCATCCGATATTGCTCGAATATTTTCAACGGGAGCGTATCGCTATCCGCTCATTCTAGGCCATGAATTCTCAGGAGAAACCACAGATGGCAGGCGTGTTGGGGTGTTCCCGCTGCTGCCGTGTTTTGAATGTGAATCGTGCAAACTTAAAACTTATGAAACCTGTTCAAATTACAGCTACATCGGTTCGCGCCAAGATGGTGCATTTGCAGAATATGTTGCCGTGCCGGAGTGGAATTTGGCGGAGATACCGGATAATATGAGTTTTGAAGCTGCTGCCTTGCTTGAGCCTGCGGCAGTTGCGCTCCACGCCGTAAAGCAGCTTGATTTGCAAAATATTTCAAGCGTTGTTGTGGTAGGCAATGGTATAATAGGTAAATTAATCGCAAAATGGTTGAGGATTTACGGGGCAAATGCTGTTGAATTGCTGGGACGCAAAGATGTACAGCGTTTAACTAGCTATGATGCTTGTGTTGAGGCGGTTGGTAGCACGGACTCTCTCCGGCGTTGCATTGACTTGGTACGCCCAAACGGCCAGATTGTGCTAGTCGGCAATCCGTCCAAGGATTTTTGCATGGATCAGAAGCTATACTGGCAAATACTGCGAAAACAAATAAATATGCGTGGTTCATGGAATTCTCGCTATCCTTCCGATTGGCAGCAAGCAATAGAATATGCAGATAAGCTGCATTTAGATGGATTGATAAATCATCGTCATTCATTTGAAAATCTTAGCGAAGCCTTGGGTATGGTAAGTGGTGGCGGTAAATGTATAGCGAGCTACAAGTAGAGGGGCAATAAAAGCCACTTTTACAATGCTGGTAACGGTGACTATTGGTATAATTAAAACCGCTACCTCAACGTCAAAATTTACTTGCTCAATTCCATTAACGCTGCGTTTAGCGTGTCTTCAATGTCTTCTTTGAAGCGGCCTATGCCGAGTTTGCAGGTGTAGGTTAGTTCCTCGTTTTTGTGAATGCAAATCACTGGAACCCCAGCCTCTTCGCTAAAAGTCACTTTAAAGCCTTTTTCCAAAAGCTTTTCCAAAATTTTGCGCATTTCATTCTCCTGTTAAATTTTTTTCGGTATTCTTTAGCTCTTTAAGAGTTGTGCTCAGTTTTTTTAGCTTGCGGAACAATAGGATTATGGCAAGCAGCATAACAATGCAGCCAGCGACTATTCCAATCAAGGATTCCCTGCTAATTGATTGTTGCGAAGGCAGGGAAAAATCTGCTTTTAAAAGAATTCTTTTTGAAATTGCCTCACCTGCGTAGAATCTCCAATTAACAACGTTTGGAATTTTGTCTTTGCCGATATAGGTTGATTCTATAGGCTCGCTGTTTATTAGCTCTGCTCCTTGTGGCAAAATAAGAGCATATTCCCAGAAAGCGGAGTCATTTTTGACTATTTGCTCTATGGCAAATGGGGAAATGCTTTCTTCGGGAACAACCGAGCCATCTTCGCTTTCTGCGGTTGGGTTTATTATGCGCTCAAAAGAATAACCATTTTTCGGCTTATCTATTTTTTTTAGCGAAATGTTGCCAATCAGGTCTTTTTCAAACTTTTTATTTCCTTGCCAAGATAGCAAATTTTCAAAAGACAACTTGAAATTCAATGAATAGAGCGAGTCTCTTTGCGAAAACCAGGCGGAGTCAAATTTAAGCCCGGGAATGGAATCGTAATTTGCCTTTATATTTTCTATAAAATTAGAATCTGGCTCGCAAGGGTAAATGCTTGCAAAGAATTGTGCGCTTCCGTCTTTATTAATTTCAATAGAATCGGCATATTCATCTATGCAGGCAAGAAAACACAGCGAAAAAAGAGCTAAAAGAACAAATTTCATAAACTAAATATAGAATTTTCTGGCACAAATAGTTTTTTCATACTTCCGCTGCATTTCACGTCAAAAAATGCGTTATTTACGCTACGCTCATTACAAAATGTCAAAAATTATGTATTTTTATATTTATATAGTATATTTATTCTGGGAGGTTAAAATGAGAACTTTGAGTTTGAAAATTAAGTTCACGCTTATAATGGTCGCCTTGAGCTTGATTTCTGCTGGTACAGTAGGCTTGGTTATATTGTTCAAAGCTCGGGAGAGCATCAGCGGTCTATCTATGCTATACGCTAAAAACGATACCGAAACATCGGCTTCTAACGTAATAAATTACCTTGAACCCCATTGGTTCACCGTGGAAACCATAGGGCAGATAATGGAAAGTTACGAAGATTTGCCTCGTTCCGATCGGCGGCCTTTTTTCAATGCCGCACTTGAAGCTCTTGTACAAAGAGATCAGGGTATTTTGGCTGCCTGGTGCAACTGGGAACCCAATGCTTTGGAAGGTGATGATTCGGAATACATTAAAGTTCCCGGAACCGAACCTAACGGGCGTTTTGCTCCTTACTGGTTTAGAACATCATCGGGCATAAAAGTTGAAACGCTGGTTGGTTATGACAAGCCCGGAGAGGGTGATTATTACCTACTTGCAAAAAATTCTGGGCGCACTACGCTTTTGGACCCATATTTCTACAAGGTAAATGGAAAAAGCATTCTGATTACCTCTATTGCCACCCCCATACGCTCAAAAAAAGGCACGGTTTTAGGCGTTATTGGCATTGATATTGACGTTGAGGAGATTCAGAAGATTTCCCAAGCTCGTAAACCCTTGGGAGATGCCCTTACCGCAGTGTTCAGCAACAATGGCACTGTAACGGGGCATTTTGACCATAGCCGCATAGGAAATAAAATACTGGAATCTGAAAGAGATATGTTCGGACCATACCTTGAAGATTATATGAGTGCCCTCAAAGGAGGGAAACCGTATTCCTTTGTGAGATATGTTCCGGCAGTAGGCTCGGATATGACGTTCTTTTACGCCCCGATTCGGATTGGTGAATCCACAACTCCTTGGAGTTTTGCGACTGCAATCTCAACCAAAACCGTTATGGCTCCGGTATTCAATATGATACAAATCGCTACTTACGTAAGCCTTGCTATGGCTACGGTGGTAGTAATAGTGGCGGTGTTTTTATCCAGATCTATCAGCAGACCCATTGTCAAGGTAACCAAAACCGTCAAAAATATTTCCGAAGGGGAAGGCGATTTAACCAAAAGAATAGATGTTCGCTCAAAAGACGAAATAGGCACTTTGGTGAGTTATTTCAATAAATTAATGGATACCATTCAGCATCCCATTAAGGAAACCAAAACAACCGTAAGCGGTTTGGCATCAGCAGCAGATAAACTTTATTTGGTTTCCGACAAACTTTCCGAAACCTCCAAAGAAACGGTTAATCAGATAAACAACGCCGCAAGCACAGCCGAGCAAGTGGCAACAAATATAAAAGCAATGGCAAGCGGTGCTGAGCAGGCGAGCGTTAACGCAAGCGAGGTAGCCAGCACAACTGAGCAAATGGCTGTGAATATCAACGCTATGGCAAACGGAGCCAAGCAGGCAAGCCTTAATGCAAACGAGGTAGCCGGAGCAGCAGAGGAGATGTCCACCAATATGAGCACAATAGCCGCTGCAATTGAAGAAATGAGCGCAAGCATAAGGCAAATTGCAGGCAATGCCGGCGATGCTCGCCATATTGCAGGAGACGCAACCGTAAAATCCACCAACGCAACAGAGGCAATGAGCAAACTTGGCGTGGCAGCCAAGGAAATTGGCCATGTTACCAATGTTATCAAAAAAATTGCAGATAAAACCAACCTTTTGGCGCTCAACGCCACCATTCAAGCTGCGGGCGCAGGCGAAGCAGGCAAGGGTTTTGCCGTTGTGGCGGGTGAAATCAAGGAACTTGCAAACCAGAGTGCCCAAAGCGCAGACGATATAGCTAACCGCATAGAGGGCATTCAAACTGAAACCATTGCGGCAGTTGGAATTATACACGATGTGGGTGGCATTATTGTTAAAATAAACCAAAGCGTAGAGGCAATCGCTGGCCACGTTGAACAGCAGAACAAGGCGACCAATGAAATAGCGAGCAATGTGGCACAGGCAAATGTGGGTGCAAAGCGAGTAGCTTCAGCCATTGGCGAGGTTGCCAGAGGCACCAATGAAATAGCGAACAATGTTACGCAGGCAAATGTGGGCGCAAAGCGAGTGGCAGAAGCCATCAACGAAATTGCCAAAGGTAGCCGCGATATTGCTCAAAATGCGTCCGAAGCGGTAAGGGGAACCGTGGGCATCAAAGAAAACATGGCAGTTGCGAGCAAGGTAGCGGAGGAATCCAATCAGGGTGCTTCGCAGGTGAGCACTTCGGCTAGCAATTTGGCAGAAACGGCAGATAGTTTGAGAAAGGTTATAGATAAGTTCAAGGTGTGATAACAGCTTCCCCCCTTGAATGGAGATTTTTTAACAAAAATCACCATTCGTCCCCCCCGTTTTTTCCGCTTGGAGAGCTAACGGGGGGAACGCCACAGCGAGATTCAGAGTTAATCAGTGGCTACTATAGAATTTGCGCAGCATCTAAAGCCGACTGTTGGATCTAAAAAGAATTTTTGGGCATTTATGCTTTCTGTTCCTAAAATCAGAACTTGCATCGTGTCTATTGGTCCCTCATACTTCAAACCCTGCCAAATCACATCTAGATATTTATCGCCTCCTCGGTTGTTATATTCTTTTTGATCAACATAGTCGGTACCGAGAGAATTTCCAGCAGAATCTGTGAGCGAATAAAACAAAATGGTACTTTCGAATTTACTTGGATCCAAAATATCATAAAGCGTACGCAAGGTATCTCTGCTTAGCAAAGTGTCTATGCGAGAACCGCTTCTATATCGGTAAACGGTATCGGTGGTATATTTTGGTCTTATGCGTGTTGGTGCAAATTTATTTCCGCACTGAGCAAGTTCTACCCTTGAAGCTCCTTCAAAAATTGCATAGCTGCTTCCTTTTAGCAATGGAAATTCGCCGGAATCTGTTTTGCTTGTTACCCATTCTTGCAATTGCCCCGGCAAATCTCTAATGCCATTTCTGTTTGCGCAAATTCTGTTGCGCTTTGCAATGTTGTTTGCAGAAATGGAGTCTCCGGTACCCACTCCGCAATACCCATACAAAAATGTATCGGGGCTGAAATTTCTCTCTTCTATAACCCCATATCTTGAACCGCCGGCTGTGCAAGCTGCATTCCATTCCAGCTCGGTACATAATCTAAAATTCAAAGTTTCGCATTCTTTTTTTGCTTTTTCATAGAGAATGTTTTTTTCAAATTTACCTTCCGAATTGCGTTGCAATTTTTCCATGCAAAAAACAGAAGTTGGATCCATTCTAACCGGAGCAAAATTCGGGGGGCATTCGTATTGCCAAAGTTCGCCTTTTGAAACGATAATGGTTTCTATCCAAGCTTTTGAATAATATCCTGAGTTATCAACTGCCCTTATTCGCAAGGTAATTGTGTCTCCTGGCAAAACCCAGCGCAGGGTATCGCTTATGAATTCTCCTTTTCCAGTTGTATCCAATTTCATTGAATTGTCTTCCAAATTGTAGCGAACGTTATAGTAGTCTTCCAGCACAACAAAATCTCTGGCAATGGGTTCCCAGCTAGCGCCATTTTTTTGTTCAATCAAATATTTTTTCACTTCTCTGTACTTTTGATAATTTTCTGGGATACGGAGGTTGGAATCCAGTTGTATTGGTGTTGGGCTTTCAAGAGGGTCAACGCTGCGAGGCCAAAACAAAATAAGCCGGTTTGAGTCAAGTCGCGGCAAACCATCTCCGGAATCCTTATAAAGCCAGAATTTATTTGCTATAAGAGGTGGAATTGTATCGGTTGTGCGTACAATTCTGTTTTCGGGTTTGGATTGATTTCCTGCACTATCGTAAGCGGCTATAGTTATTTTGTAACGTTGCTCTGGTTTTAAGTCAGAAATTTCCACACTCCAATTGTTTGCCTGGGCATCATCGGTTTCAAACCCTTTTCCGTCTAAAAGCACAAATCTAAAAAAACTCTGATTTGTGCTGTTTTCTTCTTCCAGCACAAATCCATGTCCTTCTTTTCTGAATCTGTAAAAAAGTTTTAAGGCTGAGGAATTTATAGGTTGCCCTGAAAGGCTTGCTTTCACAATTGACCTTCTTATGTTTTCGTTTTTGTCCATTGCTTCTACGCTAATCTCATAGCCTGCTATGGGTCCGCTTATCTCTTCTGGGGTGTAAAAATCTCGCTGGTCGGTGGGGCGAGTCCAGTTTATCCAAATGGATTTTGCAGTCGCAGAATCATTAAAAGACACCACAGACGGAGGAACATCATCGCCAAAATGAACATATATATGCTGAACGGCTCCTTTTTCGCTGCCTGAATATTTTGCCCAAATGGCAATATGCAAACTGTCTCTTTCTAAAAATTCTTTTATCAAGCCAGTTAAATCCAGAGAATCGCCATCTCCTTTTTTAGCGTAGATAATGCTGGTGTCAGCTAGGTCCATTTGTGCTTTTGATATGTTTTGAACAGAATCTTTCACCACTGTGGTATCTAGCCATATATAATAACTTTGCAAATCTTTTTTTTCAATGGGATGCTTCCACCGCATAATATAACAATCCTTGCACGTTTTGGCAGTGGATATATCTAAAACAGTTCTCTCAAAAGGATATGTGGGATTGCTGTTTTCGTTTGAACAAGCAAATAATAAGAGGAGTATGAAAATGGTGGGTAATATTGAACGCACTTTCACAAATTAGTAAAAATTTCCCCTAAAACTTCTTCCTTATATCCTCTAAGGGCATTTTCATAAAAACAGCCTCGCCCCGAGGCGTTTCATAAGGATTTTGCAAAAATAGCAAATCAGATACGATGGCTTTCATCTCTTGCACCGAAAGTTCTGCGCCGCTTGGAATTGCAGAGCTGTTTGCAAAAGCGAGAGCATTTTTTTTGAACATATCACTTTCTTTGCTATCGTAGGCATTTTGCAAAAAAACAATTATAGCTGCCCCCGCCGCGCTTATTTTCAAGTGAGCTGGAATGCTGCGTAAACGCCAGGTGCTTGGGCCAAAGGGTTCTATGCTAAAGCCCAATTTTTTTAGTTCGTTTTTTTGAGCCTCCAATATCGGCAGCAGAAAAAATGGAATTTCAACATTCTCCGGGAATAAAAGTTCCTGGCTATTCAAGCTCTCGTTATTTTGAAAAGCGGCGAGCGCTCGTTCGTAAAGTATTAGCTTGTGCGCCCTGTGCTGATCTATTATCAGCATACTGTTGCCTTGCTCGCAAACTATGTAAGATTTGCCTATTTGCAAGCAGTCAGAAGAATTGACAGGAGCCTTGGCTGCAAGGTCTAGACTAGGGGCTACTGGAATTATGCGAGAGTCGGGAAAGAGTTCTTCGGCAGTTTTTTTTTCATTTACAATAAGTGTTGGGCTAACTGTATCTGCCACATAAGCCGGAGCGTGTTCTCTAAGGGTGTTTGTTATTGAAATGGATGGGTAAGAAATTGCGTTTTGCAGGGCGTTGTGCACCGCGTGATTAACAGCCAAAAAAACCGCGTTGTCTCTTGAAAAACGAACTTCCCTTTTTGCAGGATGAACATTTACGTCAAAGGTTTCTTGCGGCATTTCCAAAAAGATAATAGCTAGGGGTGAAAAGTCGCCGTAAGGAGCATAAGCTTGGTTAATGGCTTTGGATATCAAGGCATTGTAAATTGGGCGTTTTTGCAGATAAATGTAGGGAATATTTCTTTTGTTGTTTTGCAAATCTTCTGGGGCATTCACAAAGCCTCTAACCTTGATACCCTGCTCTGCCCACTCAATCTCCAGCAAGGAACGAGCCACAGATGCCCCCAAGCAATCCGATATTCTGGACTGCAAACTTCCCGCCGCAGCGCAAAATAGCAAGCGGTTATCTGCCCTGTATTCAAAACGCGTGTGTTCGTTTGCAAGGGCAAGCCTTACTATGCAGTCTAAAATCCTTGAATTTTCAACAGAATCGTTTTTTAAAAACTCCGCTCGCACCGGAGCGTTGAAAAATAAATCCTTAACGGTAATTGTTGTGCCAACAGGCAAGGCAGCTTCCTCTTTTGATTTTAAAATTCCACCTTCAAACTCCGCACGAATACCACTAGCCACTAGCCACTCCCTACTAGCCAAGCTCTCTATGGTCAATTTGGATATAGAAGCTATTGAGCTTAGAGCCTCGCCCCTAAACCCGTTAGTGCATAATCTGAGCAAATCGTCCACGTCTCTTAGCTTTGAAGTTGCGTGGCGCATAACGCTTTTCTCTATGTCTTCTGGATCTATTCCGGAGCCGTTATCTGAAATTTGAATTAAATCCTTGCCCCCTCTTTTCACAGATATTTTTATTCCGGTTGCCCCGGCATCCAAGCTGTTTTCCACCAATTCCTTTACCGCAGAGGCCGGTCTTTCAATAACTTCGCCTGCGGCTATTTGATTTATAACGCAGTCAGGCAAAAGTTGTATTTGGGGCATAGTGAGAAAGGTAGAATATTTTACTATATTTTCAAAAAATGACTTTTATTAGGAAAAAAGCAAATTTCACGCTCATAGCTGCGCTATGCACGTTTCTGTTTTCGTGCGATGCAGAATTCTTGGAATCTTGGGAATTTTGGAAAAAATCCTCGCTTGTTGTGGCAGAGGTTGGAAATTCTCGCTTGCACTTGCACGAGCTTAAGGGTACTAATGGAGGAGATACTGTTTCAAGGGAAGAATTGGTTAATCGCATAGAATCTTGGGTGAATTTTGAGGTTATGTATAGGGAGGCTTTGAAACGAGGCTTGGAAAAAGACCCTGTCACGCAAAAGCTAATAAAAGATGCAGAGAGAAAAATTTTGGTGGATAGGCTGAAAATAACGATGTACGACGTTGTTGAAACGGAATCCGACAAAGAGTTACAAGAATTTTACGAAGATAACAAGGAATTGTTTCGCGTAGATTCCGCATCTTTTTTGCCTTTTGCCAAGGCTTTGCCTCAAGTACAAAGCATGGTACTCGCAGAAAAACAGAAGAAAAAAGAAAAAAAATGGCTCGCAGAAGTAAAAAACTATTATTCAATAGAAGTATATCCACAATATCTGGATTCCTTGTAAGGTGCCTTTAGTCCTAGCTAGCAAAAGCCCAAGAAGGGCACAAATTCTGGAGCTGCTGGGGGTTAAATTTCGCGTGGAGCTGCCAAGCTGCGAAGAAAACACAGAAAACATCCCGATTGAGAGCATTCCCTTGGAACTTGCCAAAAGAAAGGCTTTGGATGTGTCTGCAAAATTCCAAAACGATTTTGTGATTGGGGGCGATACCCTTGTTTTTTGCGAAAATGAGGTTTTAGGCAAGCCAAAAACCGAAAATGAGGCTTGTGAAATGCTGAAAAAACTGAGAAATAAGGCTCATAACGTGATTAGCGGGCTTGCATTATGCAAAAACAAGGAGATTTTATTCGCCGGAGAAAGCCAAACAGAGGTGCTTTTCAGAAATTATTCGGATTTGGAAATTCTAGATTATATATCCACAATGGAATATGCAGACAAGGCAGGTGCTTATGGAGCACAGGGAAAAGGTGCCCGGTTTATAAAATCAATAAACGGTTGCTTTTACAATGTTATGGGACTCCCTATAGCTCTGACCTTGGAGGCTCTTAACAAAGTGGAATAAACGGAGAACTTATGGCAGAAGAACAAAAAAACGACTTGAATTTGGGCGAAAATGAGCGCGTTGGCGATTACCTGAAGCGCATTCGCAAAATTCGCGGCCTAGATCTGGAACATCTGGCAAAATCCATTCGCTTGGGAAAAAACATTCTAGAAGCGATAGAAGACAACAACTGGAATTACTTTCCAACGGAAGCTTACTTGCGAAGCTACATCGTGTCTCTGTGCGACAAATTATCTTTGGATAAAACCATAGTGCTGAAAAAATTTTCAGCGGAGATAAATTCTCAATTCTGGATAACTCAAACAAATATTATGAGCGACTCAGATCAGGAAAAAGAGTCAACAGATTCTTCGTCAAATGTGCCAAAAGCAGCTATAATAATTATCTTGGCTATCATAGTACTTCTGTTTTTTGCCAGCAAAATATTGAATAGCTATTCAAAAGATGACGATGATGACGATGACGAATTTTATATGGAAGAAGTTCAAAAAACAGAAGAAGTTGACACTTTAGATGAAAATGCCCCTGATTCTTTGAGCGTAAAAGATACCGTTCCTATTTTCAAAGCAACGGAGGTACCAGTTGAGCCAACGCCAGTTGTTGTCCCTGGTACAGATACTCTTCGCTTTGAATGCACTCCATCTGCCACAGACAGCACTTGTGGAGTAACGATTAAAGACGTGGATAAAAAAATGGGCTATTTCAAAAAGATGACTAGCAAATACATAAACCGCGAAGACACATCGCAAGTAACCGTCACTGTTCCTCTAAGAACAAAAATATTCGTAAACAACGCAAAACAGGACTACGGCAACTTCAACACGCTTCTATTCTATAACGGAAAGATAGTCAACAAAATAAATAGGGAATTGAGATAGGGAATTCAATCAATGACCGTTTACATACTGCTGTTTCTTTTAGGTTTTATACTGGCAGTATGTATGTTGGCTTATGCCAGCATACAAGTGGCGGAGTTGAATAAAAAAACAGAGCAATTCAGCAAAAATTTAATGGAACGCTATTCAAAGCCCATAGTGGGCATTGACGATGCAAAAAAAGAACCGGAGAAGATGGAAAATGAAAAGAAAAGCTAGCATCTCCAGAAAAACGGCAGAAACGGATATTGAATTATATTTGGATTTGGATTCAAAAAAAAAAGGCAGCATAAAAAGCGGAAACGCATTCTTAGACCACATGCTCAATTTGTTTCAATCTCACGCAGGGATTGAACTCAGCCTTGTGTGCAAGGGTGATGTTGAAATAGATTTTCACCACAGCGTGGAAGATATAGGCATAGTTTTGGGCTTAGGCTTAAACCAAGCCCTTGGCGATAAAAAAGGCATTGAGCGTTTTGGTTTTTATTTTGCCCCAATGGACGAATGCCTAGCGAGAGTAGCCTTGGATTTCAGCGGTCGCTACGCTTATGTTTTGCAAGGAACTTTGCCTGCAAGAATAGGCGAAATGGATTCCAGCCTTTGGGAGCATTTTTTCAAAAGCCTAGCCGAAAACGCAAAAATGAACCTGCACATAGAACTGCTCTACGGTCAAGACGGTCACCACTGCATGGAAGCCATATTCAAAGCATTCGCAAGGTCTGTTGCAATGGCAATAGGCAAGGGGAAGAATGCGGATGAGATACCCAGCACTAAGGGAACGCTTTAAAGCCTTTGCTCAGGGTTAATTGTTAAGGTACAAAAACATAAGGCTTGGTTTTGTCTTTCCATTTACTCTCATTAGGCGGCATAACATCTATATGAACCCAGGTTTTTGTGTTATTCCTGTGCTCAATCCTTTTAATTCCAAGTTTAAGCCCCTCTGCGCTTTCGCAAAAATTTCTCAGTTCATTTAGTTTAGAGGTGTGGTGCAAATCCAGAGCATTGCCTGTTTTGTGAGCGCTTTTGGCTGCGCCAATGGTGCATTCCGGGGTACGCAACCCGCACCAGCTATTCACGCGTTTGCCATTATTCACATTCACATAAACATCTGGGAAAAGTTGCTTTAACCTGTCATAAGCCGACAATAGAGTAGAATCGAAATTTTTAACTGTGTAATTATATTTCTTCCAATCTGGAGGCATTATGTCTTCCAAACTATTATCATTGGAAAAACCACTGCTCGCTTGAAAATTGCCCGAAGAGACACCTGGAGAAACAAAGCTTGTAGAAAAACCCGCCGGCATAAGCCCAAAAGAATCCGGCGAGGCGTTCAAAGCTAATTTCCAAAGAGGAAGGTTTTCTTTCATATCTTTCTACTGTTTTGCCGCTGGCATTTTAGATACAAGCGATAAGTTCACATTCACTCCCTCAACTTGGAAATGCGGAATAACAGAAAGAGTAACCCTGAAAAATCCTGGGTTGTCTGGATTTTCTGCAACCGTTACCTGCCCAAAACTCAAAGGATGGGAGGCGGCAAGTTCGGGACCTGGATTTTCCATTTCCGTTACAAGTTCCTTAATCCAGTTGTTAAGCTCTGATTCCAAAACACTTGCGCTTTTGCTTGCTCCTATATTTTCCCTTTGCAAAACTTTTAGGTAATGAGCAAGCCTTGCGGTTAGGAATATGTATGGCAGGCGAGAGTTTACTCTGGAATTTGCGGTAGCCTGTGCATCATCGTATTCTTCGGGTTTTTGGGCGGAGTTCGCTGAGAAAAAGCAGGCATAGCTGCGGTTTTTGTAAAAACTGAGCGGTATAAAACCCTGCTTTGCAAATTCAAATTCGCGAGTTTCGGGAATTAAAATTTCCGTTGGGATTTTTGTTTGGGCACCTTTGCCGGAATTGAAGAAATGTATGGGCAAATCCTCAACTTTGCCTCCGCTCTCCGGTCCCCTTATTTGAACGCACCAGCCGTTTTCCTGAAAAGAACGCACCATATTCACCGCAAAGGCAAAGGCGGCATTTCCCCACAGATATTTCTCGTGCTCCTCGCCCAAAACAGATTCCGTATAGTTAAAACCTCTGGAATTTTTGTTTTCCCCATAAGGGTTTCTTAGCAAAAATCTCGGCAGCACCAGCCCTATATAGCGGGCATCGTCTGTTTTGCGGAAGCCCCTCCATTTTGTGAATTCCGCCCTTTCCATATAGTTTTCCAAATCGTCAATTTTAGGCAAGTCGCCAATATCCGATTTACCAAAGAATTTCGCGCCAACAGAAGATATGAATAGGCAATGCGCCGCAGCAGAAACAGAGGATATATTTTTCAAAAGGTCAATGTCATCCCCAGAGTTTTCAAATTCATAGTTGGCTATCATAGCGGCATAAGGCTCGCCACCCGGAGTATCGTATTCATCGCTGTAAATATGGCGGTAAAGCCCGCTCTGAATCACCTCTGGCGAATCTTCAAAGTCGTATTTCAGGGATTCTTTGTCTGCGCTTATCAGTTCTATTTTCACGTTTCTTCTAAAATCCGTGCGTTGAACCAAAAACTGCAAGGCTCGCCAAGAAGATTCCAGCTTTTGAAATTCTGGGCTGTGCATAATGGCATCCAATTGCTCGCTCACAATTTTGTCTATCCAGGCAACTTGCGAATCTATAAAGGCTCTGTCTATTTTTTCCACAGTTGCAGAGCTATCCAGAACGCTTTGCACAAAAGCCATTAACCCTGAGCTTATTCGCTCGCTTGGGCTATACTTGTAAAGCGAAGCCGCATCGCTGTATTCCGAAATATCCACAAATTTGGCGGGCAAATCCAAATTTATGCTTTTGTAAACTGAAGAGAGTTGTGTTTCTTCCATATATCCTCCTATTCCTTTTGTGAAAGTTCTGTTGGGATTAATTTAAGTTCGCCTAAAACCTCATTCATAGAGCTTTTATCTTTCAAAATGCTTTCCATTTTTTTTCGGAATTCCCTGTTATCCAGCAAATTTGAGCCTAAATCCTTTATCAAATTGCGAACAGCCATCAAGCGATTCAGGCTTGGAACTTGTTTCACAATTTCCATCGGTTCAAAAGATTTCATGCTGCTGAATTTGAGCTTTAGGTCTTTCAATTCTATATTCATAGAATCCATAACTCCATCGAAGTTATCCTTGTTTATATTGATTTTCTCACGCTCCATGAGCCGTGACTCGTCGCCGTCCATTTTGAAATCGCCCAGCACAAGCAACTTCAAAGGTAGCTCCATTTTCTTTTGTGCTCCTCCGCTATCCACGCTAAGCTGTATGTTTATGCGTGCCGGCGGAATTTCATTTTGATAGCTATTAGCCATTTTTTATTCTCCTAAGTTACGGGTTAAAGAAAGATTTTTTATTAAATTTGGTTCCAAGCGGAGGGCGAACCATTCGCTTGGTTTTAGGGAGTTTTTTGGCAGATGCCAGTGAGTTTGCAATTCCACATCCACCAGATAGCTTTTATCCATAAAAGAAAATTCGTACCTGTCTCCGATTTTCAGCAAACTCCATTCGCCTTTAATGCTCTCATAAAAAACATTGTTTGCGGTTTTTGCAGTTAATTCAATTCCATTGCTATTTTTCATTGGAAACAGCAGTTCAATATTTTTGCTGCTACCCTGCTCAATATCCACATACTGGCTATCTATCCAAAATTTCACAGATGCAATTTTTGGAGCTTTTATCACTATGGAAACGGGAATATCGCTCCATAAACTATTTTTTAATCGCGCAAGTCCTGCGAGTGTTTTTTTGTTGAATTTGATTCTTTCGTCAGATGTGGTATCTATTATATCCATAAATTTTTGGAATTCCCCATCACTCTTAAAATAATCGCTCACTTCCGCAACCGATGGAATTTTGCCTTCTTTGAAGGGGAATTTTTCCAAAATTTCTTTTTGATAGCAAAGCTCCAAATTTTTGAGCCTATTTTCAAATTCCAATTTAAGGCTATCTTCTATGGCTTTAAGGCTGTCTTCCACTCGTTTTAAGCTGTCAATTTTGCGTTTTTGCAGCAAAAATATCGCTTCTGTTTTTATTTCTTCTTTGTGCTGGTTAATTATGGAAGCAGCAAAAAACATAATCGAAAACAAAAGACTTGCTAAAAACAAAAATAATGCTACTCTCTTTGTTAAGCTATAGGCAAGAGGCTTTTCACTCTGAAAAAAAGAAGAACCAAGGAGGGAGTAAAAAGCATTGCCCGTTTTGAATAGCTCAAGTTTTCGTGGAAATGAGAGTATATTTTTGCAAGCGGTTTCGTCTAAAAAATATTTGTGCAGATAATAGTTTAAATGATTGCTGTTAAATTCGTAATTTCTATCCAAAGTTTTGTCTATTTCAGGGATTTCCAAATCTGCAACTCTATAAACCGGTGCTTTGAATTCAAATTCTGGATAATTGTTTACTTTCAGGGGATTTATAATGATAATTCCGTCGAGAAATGGCAAGCCATCTGTATTTTTCATATCTGAATATATGTATTTATAGCCTTTGGGCGGCTTTTCTTTTTTTGCAAATTCTTTGCATTGATTTTCGCAAAAACCTGTTACTAAAATATTTTTTATGCCTCGCCTAAAAGAAAATATATGTCTGGTTTTTGAAGCGGGTTTGTAATTTATCGGTTCCAAAAATATATCGGTTTTTGAAATTGCGATATTCAAAATTTGTTTTAGCTCTGCGTGTTCGCCCATTCTAAACTTTCCCATAAAGCCAAATAATATGCACTTTGCATAGAGTTCAAGCAACTGATTGCCTTTTGCATTTTTATGCAAAGCATCCATTCTGTCAAAAAAATGCTTGCCCGCCTCGGCATCCCCAAATTCGCTTAAAGCCAGCGAATGCGAAAACCATTTTGCAGATATTGAACTGTTCGCATAGATATATTCATCTATCCAAGCGCAAAGAGCAAATTTCGCATTTTCCATCTCAAAACCGGAATACCCATTATTCGCCAGAGCATTAGCAAATTCCTTTATCTTTTCCGCAAACTCCCTTTTTATTTCCTCAGCATTAACCTCGCCTTCAAGCGGCAACAAAAGCACGGAGTAAAAAATTGGCTCAGAAAGTTCGGTTATGGATTTTACATTACTCATAAAGCATTCTCCATTAAAATGTCCACGGAATTTATTCTTAACGCTATTGGGGCGTAGATTCCAATTTCGTTTTCTTCGCATAAATCTTTCCATAGTTTTGAATCTGTTGTCAGTTTGAAATAAAATGTGTTTGGCATTTCTTGAATTGCTCCGGGCGTTATGCTGTGAATGCAGTTTATGCCGTGGGTTGCGCTAACCACTATGCTGGATAATTTTGATTTGGGTGCAATTTTCAACTGTGCCCCCATAAACTTAATCGCTTCTTCGGGGGGTAATTTTGATTCAAGCGCAAGCCAAACGCTTTTTGCATCGCTAATGCACAGTTCCTTAATATTTGCAAAAAATATTTGCCCATCTTGCTGCAAACGTTTTTGCAAAAAAGCAACTTTCTTTTCGGACAATAAAAAATCATTCAAAGCGTTGAAAATTTTATTGAAGGATTTATTGAATTCTATGTGTTTATAATCATAAGATTCTTGCAAAAAACGGGATATTTCGCAAAAAATCATAAAAGGCAGGGTGCCTTCCGTATTTTTGAGGCAGTTAAGCAAGGCTCTTAGAGACTTCAAATCTTTGAGCAATAATTCCCTTGAATGAGAAATGCCCTCTATGCGGCTTTGCAAAAGCCTGTCAAAATAAGTCAATTTTTGGGTGAAATATCCATATCCGTTTATTGATGCCAAAGGCGGGTAAAAATTTTTGTCTATTTCAAAGGAACCCTGCATATTTCTCAGCAACCTCGCAAGCGGAACAAATTCCTTTCCGTCCAAAGATTCTCCGCTGAAAATTATGGTCGGCATAGGAACGGAGATGGGCATTTGCAAGGAATTTTCCGCAGAATATAAATCTGGGTAATTTTCCCATACAATCTTAAAACTATCCAATTCCAAAGCGAGATACACATCCAACGCATTCAAATTTTTGTCAAAGATTTTGGCAAAATTTCTAGCCTCTATCTTCACAGCAGGATTTTCATAATCCATAAAAGAAAGACCGCTTGGGAAAATCGCTTCGCATTCTTTAATTGCGAGCAGCCCCTCCCGAATAAGCTCTTCTGCGAAAACAAGTTTGCCGAAACCAAAATTCATCCCCTTTGGCAAACCTGCTGCATTTTTTATATGCCGCAAAAAAAACCTATCCGACTGCTGCAAATGTTGCTGTGATAGTGCCATGCCTTCTTTCCAAGCTATGAGTGCCGTCATTTTTCTACCTCGCGTATTTTATAGCCATAAACCGGCTTTGGTGGATTTGAATAATAGAGTATAAGCCCCGCTGCCGCAAAACCAGCCCCTATTATTGCCATAATTCCGTTTTCCCCAATTAAAGGCTCTTCCCGATTATTGATTTTATGCCCAAATATCTCCAAAACTGCGTTTTGCAACTCAATATTTGGGGGTTCTGTGGAGCAGAACTCAATTTTTTTAATGATTTTCCCATTATATTTATCTATGAGTTTCAATGTATAAGCATTGCACTCTCTGTTTTTTGCAATATTTACCCTCAAAATGGCACTTTCAGCGCTTGCCCCAGCCTCATTTGCATAAACCAAAACCTGTTCAGCAATTTCCGGCGGAGCCTCTACGTTGATCGCAAAAGCCACCTGAACTGCTATTAATATAATTATATAGCCCATCTTTTTCCTCTTATTAGATTAGACGTAAAAAAAGGGAAAAAAAATCCTAAAATCGTATTTTTGCAAACAGTTGTTTGCAAAAATGTGCATTTTTTTTAAAATGGGGGGTAAAATGCCCTAATTTTGCCTGTGGATATATATTATATATATGTGTCTGGAACCCCGATTGTCATCCCCTATGGTTCAAATTCCACCTTTATCTTGCTAGCCGCGTTTTTGGCTTTTTCAATTGCTTCACTAACGTTTGCCCCCCTTGCCAAAACCACGCCCAACCTGCGATGCCCGTTTATGCTGGGTTTGCCAAAAAGGCGAAGCGATGTGTCTGGCTCGCTCAATGCTTCCTCTAAACCTGAATAGGAGATTAAATCGCTTTTGCCATCCACTCGCAAGGCAACGGAGGCACTTGGTCCGTGCAGTTTTATGTTTGGAACTGGAAGCCCCAAAATTGCTCTTGCGTGAAGGGCAAATTCGCTCAAATCTTGGGAAATCAAAGTTACCATTCCCGTGTCGTGGGGGCGAGGCGAAACCTCGGAGAAAAAAACCTCATCGCCTTTGATGAAAAGCTCAACCCCAAAAATACCGTAGCCGCCCAAGGCATCCGTAACCATTTTTGCAATTCGCTCCGATTCTTCCAGGGCTTTTTTGCTCATATCTTGCGGCTGCCAGCTCCAGCGATAATCGCCTTCAATTTGCACGTGCCCTATGGGTGCGCAAAAAGACGTGCCTTTCACGTGGCGAACAGTTAAAAGCGTTATCTCGTAATCAAAAGGGACAAAACCCTCGACTATAACCTTGCCGCTGCCGGTTCTGCCACCGCTCTGCGAATAATCCCAGGCGTGTTCAATGTCCGCTTCTGTTTTCACAATGCTTTGCCCCCGCCCGCTTGAACTCATTATGGGCTTCACAACGCACGGAATTCCTATTTCTTTTATAGCCGCTAAAAATTCTTCTTTTGTCTCCGCGAATTTATACGCACTTGTTTTTAATTTGAGTTCCTCTGCGGCAAGGCGGCGAATGCCTTCTCTGTTCATCGTCAATTTGGCAGCCTTTGCAGTTGGAATTACATTATAGCCCTCTTTTTCCAATTCCAAAAGAGTATCGGTTGCAATGGCTTCAACCTCTGGTATTATGTAATCCGGCTTTTCCTGCTCTATAACTTTGCGCAAGGCATTGCCATCCAGCATAGAGAACGTATGGCTGCGATGTGCAACCTGCATTGCCGGAGCATTTTCATAAGAATCGCAGGCTATGGTCTCTACGCCCAGCCTTTGAAGTTCAATTATCACTTCCTTGCCAAGTTCGCCCGAACCGAGCATAAGGGCTTTTTTTGCGTTTGCTTTTAAAGGAGTACCGAGATTTAACATTTGCAAAATTTAGAAAAAATCTTTCTATATTTCATCTATGAAAAAGGCTTTTTCGAATACGCTCTATACCAATGATAATTTGTTCATATTAAATGGACTGAATAGCAATTTAGTGGATTTGATATATTTAGATCCGCCATTTAATTCAAAGCGATTTTATTCTGCACCTATAGGCAGCAAGGCTGCAGGTACCAGCTTCAAAGATATGTGGACTTGGGAAGATGTCAATGAAGAATATCTTAATACTTTGGCAGAAAAATACCCCGCATTATCAACATATATCGCATCTGTTGGCGCAATACATAGCGATGCGATGAAAGCATATTTAACCTATATGGCTCAACGCATTATAGAAATGCACCGCGTTTTGAAAGATACGGGGAGTTTGTATTTGCATTGTGACCCTACTGCGAGCCATTATTTAAAAGTATTGTTAGATGAAATTTTTGGCAGGGATAATTTTAAAAATGAAATAATTTGGTATTATCGTAGATGGACAGGCAATGCAAAGAAATTTCAATCATTGCATGATATTATTTTGTTCTACACTAAATCCGACAAATATACTTTTAACGAACTTTTTAGACAAGCAACAGAGGGACAAATTAAAAAACATG
>Ga0268262_10002161_pt1 | contig 23122 bp, 20 predicted proteins | sample TergutNc150P3_FD_190354 | JGI IMG/M metagenome (GOLD analysis project Ga0268262, IMG submission 190354) | Nasutitermes corniger P3 segment gut microbial community from laboratory colony in Florida, USA - Nc150 P3 (SPAdes) (version 2) | ecosystem: Host-associated > Arthropoda: Insects >...
AAAAACGGTATCTAATTGCGGTATCACGGCAAGATTTAAAATAACGGTACTGTCGCAATTGAAACGGTTAAGCAAATTTTGCATGTAAATTCCTGTATCAGAAGCATTAAAATTGTATTTTGAATAGATATTTCCTTCGCAAATAGTATCAAAAATAGACAAAGTATCTTTTTTTGCAACTTTAAGATTTAAAATTATAAGACTGTCGCAACCATTGATATTCAGCAAGGTATCATAATAAATTCCCGATTTGGACAGATGAAAACCGTTTTCCGAATAGGTTTCTCCCTCGCAAATCGTTGCATTCAACCGCGTGGTATCTGGCGGAAATGGAACGATGTAAGTAACAGTCAGTTCGGGGTGCAAAGCGGGATTGGGGTGGTCGCTCGATGCAAATGCCAATCCCCTGTAAACCGCCTCCGTTTCCAACCGCATCATAAAACCGAAATTCTGTGCTGGATTTTGTACCCAGAATTGCACCATTTGAAGCAAATTTGCCGAATTATCTGTAAAATTCCAATTAAATTGTGATGTTGTTTGTGAAATAATTATTTGATTGGCAGTTGTTGCCGTTGGTTGCGTATTCCAAGTTACGGTTTGTTCATTCCATGCACTCGTAACTCGTTGAATAAAAGTGGTATTTGGGCAATCCGCGTGATGAGGCGCATTGGGGAAACAGGAATTTCCATCAAGGTCATCGCTGCCGAATAACCTCAATTGGGCAAAGGAAACGGTTGCGTTGGACGGAATTCTGCTCAAGGAATCGAACCGCAACAACGAACGCATTGTGCCGTGGGGACAGCCTTGCGCATTGAACGTCCAATCCATGGCTGCAAGTTCCGTACCATTGCCAAAATTCAAATTTCCGCTTGGTTGCGCCGCCCATGAGGGGGTACAGCCATAATCGGTTCTAATCATTGCATCTTGTCCCTCGGCGGCATTGGGTTTCAATGTTATCGTTGCAATCATTTTGTGCAAAACTGCCGAACAGAAACGCGAAAAGCAACCAAAATAACAGTAAATACCGTTTCATATTAACTATTTTTAACCAAATGCAAAGATACCACTTTTTTTTGAATAAAATATAGAAAAAATGATTTTTTTACACCTCAATTAATTTCAATTTTTTCGCATTGAGTTTGGAAACTACTTTTTTCCCTGTTTCGAGTTCTAATTTTTGTCTGGCAGCAGCAGCGACAGAACCGCCCTGTTTGGCAACTTTTGTATTTTCGGCAAATGTGCTTGGGTGTTTTTCTTTTGAAATTTCAGTAGCAGATGCTTCGGCAAGCATGTTCAGCACCAGTTCTAAATTGGTCATGTTATCCCGCAAACTTTCCGTTTTCAAGCCTTTGTGTTGTTTGTATTGTTTGGTGGTCATTCCAGACCATGTTTGCGTAATAATATCCGTCAGTATGGCAAATTCCTGTCCTTTTTTCACCCCGCGTTCTTCCCATTCATCGGTCAGTTCCTTGCGTACTTCTATGGATTTCAACCTTTGGTTTATCCAGTTGTCTGAATAGCCTTTGCGGTGGTAGTATTCCATCAGCCGTTCGATGCCCAGTTCGGGGTCGTCAATCTCTTGCAGACGTTCGCGGGCGATTTCCGCCAACCACAATTTAAACGGCTCTGCCTTTGGCGAAGGAATGGATTGTATCAATCGAAAAAGTTGTTCAACATTAGCGACATCGGTAAATCTCATTTTACCGTCTGGGGCTTGCATTTTCAACTGTCCGATTTTTTCGGACAGTTCACTGCCTTCAGCCTGCAACTTCCGTTTCAAATCGTCCCAATATTTTCGCGGGCGATTGCTTTCTGTCAGTACCTCAACCACATCTATAATGGAAATGTACCATTTTTCCTGTTCCGCGTCCCACACCGAGCGGACTTTTCTATCTTCAAACAGTTTGATGCTTGTTTCTTTTTCCATAACAATTTGTTTTATAGATTATTGAATTTCAACCATTTCCATTATTTTCCCCATTGCCGAACTCAACCCTTGACAGTCTTTTCCGCCCGCCGTTGCCAGAAACGCTTGTCCGCCTCCTCCGCCTTGCATCAATTTCGCTGCTTCGCGGATAATGACCGACGCATTATGTCCTTTCGCCGTCATGTTATCGCTGAAAGCGAGGGTGATATTGGGTTTGCCGTCAAAGACTGTCCCCAAAATCAACACCGTATCTTCATGCTGATTGCGAAGTTTAAAAGCAATGTCTTTCAAGGTGTTGGGGTCTTCTTCTGCGGTGATTTTTAAAAGGTGGATGCCGTTTTTGTTTTCAAATTTTGTACTCAAGGATTTTTCCAACTGCACCGCACTTTGTTTTCGGTAATCCTCAACAGTTTCTTTAAGTTGTTCATTTTCAGATACTAATTTCCGAATATTGTTCATAACATTGGGGGCATTGTTGAGCAAAGATTTCACCTCTTCCCAATCGTCCTCCATTTTATTTACATAATTGCGTGCATTTTCCGCCGTAATGGCTTCAATCCGCCGAATGCCTGCTGCAATCGCCGTCTCGGAAACAATTTTGAACAAACCGATTTTCCCCGTTGCCGAAACGTGCGTCCCCCCGCAAAATTCAATGGAATTGCCGAAGCGGACAACCCGAACCGTCTTGCCGTACTTCTCGCCAAACAACGCCATCGCACCCATTTTTTCGGCTTCCTCTATGGGAATATTACGGTAATCTCCCAAATCAATATTTTCCTGAATTAACTGATTAACAATAAGTTCTGCTTTGCGAATTTCCTCTTTACTCATTTTTGAAAAATGGGAAAAATCAAACCGCAGGCGTTCCCCGTCCACCGAAGAGCCTTTTTGTTCTACATGCGTACCCAAAATCTGCCGTAACGCATAGTGTATCAAGTGTGTAGCACTGTGATTGCATTGAATTGCCGTGCGGGTATCTGCATCAACTTTTGCAACAAATTCAGCCTCCAAATTTTGCGGTAATTCATTAACAATATGAACAGTTAAATTGTTTTCTTTCAGTGTGTTGATAACTGAAACTTTATCATTTGCAGAAAATAAAATTCCCTTATCGCCAGCCTGTCCGCCTGCCTCCGCATAGAAGGGCGTTTTGTTTAAAACAATCTGGTAAAAAAGTTTTTCCTTGGACTTCACGCAACGGTATTTCACTATCTTACAGGCAGTTTCCAATTGGTCATATCCTAAAAATTCGGTTGCCTGCACATCTTTAATCAACTCAACCCAATCCTGCGTTTCCACCGCCGAGGCTACACGGGAACGCTCTTTTTGCCGTTGTAGATTTTGTGCAAAACCTTCCATATCAACGTTTAAACCGTTTTCGCTTGCCATTAACTGTGTTAAATCTATCGGAAAACCGTAAGTATCAAAGAGTTCAAAGGCAAAATTGCCGTCAATAACCGTCTGCGAGGGATTGTTTGCCAAATATTGTTCAAAACGTTGAATGCCCTGTGCCAATGTACGCAAAAAAGATTGTTCTTCTTCCTGTATCACCTTGCTAATCAGCGTTTCCTGTTTTTTCAATTCGGGAAAATAATCGCCCATGTTCGCAATCAGAACGGGCAAAAGTTGATAAATAAACGCATGGTCGAAGTGCAAAAAAGTATATCCGTAGCGCACCGCCCGCCGAAGAATACGGCGAATGACGTATCCCGCCCCCGTATTGGAGGGCAACTGCCCGTCTGCAACCGTGAACGCAATGGCGCGCAAATGGTCGGCAATCACACGCATGGCAATATCCTGCTGTTCATTTTTTCCGTATTCGGTGTGTGCCAATTTCGCAATTTCCTGTATAATTGGCTGAAAAACATCGGTATCGTAATTGGACTGTTTGCCCTGCAACACCATGCACAAACGCTCAAAACCCATGCCCGTATCCACGTATTTATGGGGCAGCAATTCCAGACTTCCGTTGCTTTGGCGGTTGTACTGGATAAACACAAGATTCCAGATTTCAATCACTTGCGGGTGGTCTTTGTTGATAAGTTCGCTTCCCGCCACCTTCTTTTTCTCCGCCTCATCGCGAATATCAACATGAATTTCCGAACAGGGACCGCAGGGACCCATATCGCCCATTTCCCAAAAATTATCCTTTTTACTGCCGAACAAAATGCGGTCTTCGTCTATGATTTCCTTCCACAAATTATAGGCTTCCATGTCTTTTTCCGTCCCGTCTTTTTCGTCCCCGCCGAACACGGTTACGTAAAGATTTTCCTTGTTGATTTTCACCTTTTCGGTCAAAAACTCCCAACTCCACGCAATGGCTTCCTTTTTAAAATAATCACCGAACGACCAGTTTCCCAGCATCTCGAACAAGGTATGGTGATAGGTATCTCTTCCAACCTCCTCTAAATCATTGTGTTTGCCCGATACCCGCAAACATTTTTGACTGTTGGCAACCCGTTTGCAAGGAGCAGGCGAATTGCCCAAAAACACATCTTTAAACTGATTCATGCCCGCATTGGTAAACATTAACGTCGGGTCATTTTTTATCACCACAGGGGCGGAAGACACAATTTGATGCTCTTTTCCCCGAAAAAAATCTATAAAAGCCTGTCGAACTTGAACGCTATTCATAAAAATATTTTAATCTTTAATGATTTATAAAACAAATAATTACTCCCAATTCTATCGCATGGGAGGCTAACTTGCAAAGATAGCATTTTTTAGTTAGATGTTGCATATTATTGAACCACTTCTAAATTAGTTTTTCTACCCATTAAAAAAACGATTGCATTTTTCATTTCAAATATAGCCACATTTGATTTCTCATTATATTTTGCTACTATTTTGAATTGCAATAATTTATCCCACGCATTTGCAGCCCAAATTTTATGTGCCAGTGTAACATTGCCAATAAATAAATAACCATATTTAACATGAGTTTGACCGATTACTGGAAATCCGTCAGGGTCGTTAATATTCGTGGGTTCAATGATTAATGTACGTTTAACAGCGTTCCATTGAAGACGTATGCAGTTTGGTTTTCTGATAAGTCTGAATACGGCGTTCGATACGAAAATATGACCTTTTTGCCACTGGATAACAATATATGGATAATCATTGCCGTAAATTAATTCTGAATCTGAAATATTTCTGTTAATTCTCATCGGTCTGTTTCTTATGTGGTAATTGTGGAATTGTTATTTTAACGAAACCCTCAGGCATCCTTCGAAAGGAGTTATTATCTGATTTTTATTCTCTTCGTACGATCTGCGGTACTTTTGCATTCATTTGTACATTTTAATTCACATTGCTATTCGGGAAAAATGTTCTTAATTTTCTAAAAATCAGGCAAAAACAGGGCAAAATATATTGTTGTATTATGTACTTTTTTATTTATGTCTCCCATTATAAGCTTGTTACTATGGGTTAGGGAAGGCATCAATATAAACAATCCGCTTCTCTTCCACATAAAAACCCGCCTTTTCCAACAAATCCCCGTACAAATTAATCTGTTCAACATGTTTATCCTGCGGTTTCCCTGTTTTGTAATCAATTAAAACACAATTGTTTCCATTCAATATCAAACGGTCTATACGGTAACTTTTCCCGTTTTCGTCAATAATTTCTGCTTCATTTTTCACAAGGGCATCTTTGCCAAACAGCACCTCTGCCTGCGGGTGCGAAAATACATTTTTGAGCATTTGCAAAAGCATATTTTTACTGTTTTTGTCCCATTTTTTATCTTTTTGAATGCTTTCGCTCACTTTTTTAACATCTTCCCTTGTGTAGATTTGCGAAAGATAGTCGTGTATTGCCGTCCCCCACAACGTATTTTCATTATCTTTTTGAGCAGATTTTCCGCCAAAACTGACCGATAAAGGCATTGATAAACAATTTGTTATAGTATTAATCTGTTTCGGCTCTACCCGTTTTGAAGCGGTTGTTTTTTCAGTTTTCGAGCCGTATTGATAGTAATCTACGGTTTTGTCTTGGGAGGAAACTGGCTCAATCTGTTGATTTTTCAAAAAAGTTTGCACTTCGTCAATTTTTGTATTTCCCTCTTTTCCAACAATATACAATCTGTCTTCGGCACGGGTGAAGGCAACATAATCCACGTTCAGCGTGTCTAATTTTCCCAACTGTTTTTCTTCGGCGTACACGGCGTCAAAACAGGTTTCTTTCATATCGCTGACCTGCAAAAGCGCTGCGGTCAATTTCCCAATCGGTTTTTCCAACTCCACCCACTTGGAATTGAACTCGCCTTTGGGGTCTTTAAACGGATAAATCACAATGGAAAACTCCAAACCTTTGGACTGGTGAATGGTCATAACCGTAACAGCATCAATGCCTTTCGGATTGGAAAGCGAGAGTTTGCCGTTTTTTTCGTGCCAATAATCCAAAAACTGAACATGCGGTTTGGCAAAGGTAAACGTGAAATCGGAAACAAAATCTAAAAACGCTAAAATGAACGGGTTAGCCGTTTTTGCCAAATCAAAAATCTGAATTAGGCTTTCAACCCGTTCGTATAAATTTTGCTTCTGCAAAGATGCGGGTTGAAAGGCGGGATAAATTGTTTTAACAAACTGATTAAAAGCCTTTTCACTCCTGCAATAAGGCAAAATTTCCTCTTTGACAAGATTTTTTTGTGTAGCAATAAAATCAAGCATATTCGCCTTTGCAATCGGGTCGTTGGCATGGGTAAGACAGGTGAGGCAGGCAATCAAAAAAATCACATCTCGATTGTTTGCCAGCAAGAGCGATTCGGCTGATATTGTGGAGATTTGCTGTTGAGATAGGTATCTTGCAATAGCAGTCCCCAAATCATTTCCCCGCACCAAAACGGCGATGTCGGCAAGTGCGTACCCATCCTGCAACGCCGTTTGAATGATATTTGTTATTTCATTGAAAACGAACTCCATATAGTCATTTTTCGCATCGCTTTTTCTTAAATAGGAAAGGAAAACGCCTCCGCCAATCTTTTCATTATCTGGTGTTTGCTGTTTTACACTTTGATAAATTGTTTTGATTTGCAGCTCTTCGCAATTTGCCGTTTTGGCTTCAAAAAATGCATTGTTGAACTGAATAATTTCCTTTTTTGAACGCCAGTTTGTCGCCAAATGATTTTTTTGGAAATTCCGCACCAACGCATCTTCCCGCTCCTGTATAATTTCATTTTTCGGCACGCCCTCCACCTGCGGAAGCGCCGCAAACTGCCTCACGTCCCCGCCTCGAAAACGGTAAATTGCCTGTTTGGCATCACCGAAAAGAATTGCCTTTCCAGCCTCATTTTCAAATGTTTGCGAAGAAATTGCTTCAACGGCAATGGGCAGTAAATTTTGCCACTGCAAAACAGAAGTATCTTGAAATTCGTCAATGAAAATATAGGAAAATCGGTCGCCGATGCGTTCAAAAATAAAGGGTATCAACTCGTCCTGAATGCTTTCTCCGATGCGGACGTTTGCTTCGCTGATGTGCATAACACCCTCTGTCCGTTGCAGTTGTGCAGCAATCAAGCGTATTTCGTTCAACAGGGCGAGGGGATAAATATTTTTGTAAATGGCTTTCAACAAGTTATGTTCGCGCAACAGGCTGATTATCAAAACGGCATGTTCTTTCAAAGAATGGGCAATGGCTTCAATCAGACCCGCCTTTGCGGATACCTTCGGAAACCACACATCTTCATTTATCGCTTTGAAAATGTATGAGTTAGGAGAAGTGAAAGTCCCGTTTGCATTTTTCCGAAACCATTCGCCGATGCCTTTCAATCCTTGATAAAAATCAGTAAAATCAAGACCTGCACCCGTAATCAATTTGCATGATTTTTGCCCCAAATCCTGCATATTCTTTTCTGTTTCAGCAATTTCCGATTTCAACTGCTTGATTGAAGCAACAAAATCTTCCAACCCCATGCTTTCTAATTTTTTCAGATATTTTATGGCATTTTCCCGATAAATCTGTTTGCCGATTTTCGTCAGTTCGCGTTCAATATTCCAACCGCGTTCTTCGTCCATGTTGGAAAACGAAAAATCAAGCACAATATCGGTAATATTTTTGTCGTGTCCCAATTTAGAAAGCAGTAAATCAACCGTTTGCGATAGAATAACTTCGTCGCTCAATTCCAACTGGTGATTGAGCGGAATTTTCAAATCCACCGCAAAACTCTGGACTATCCGCTGGAAAAAACTGTCAATGGTATAAATGGAAAAATTGCTGTAATCGTGGTGGATATGATTGAGAATTTGCCTTGCCCGAAAGGAAATTTTGTGTTTGTCAATCTCTTCCGCCAAAATGGAAAACAGCTCGTCTTCCACACCGCTGGCAAGACTTTTCAAAAATGCTAAAATACGCTCTTTCATTTCGTTAACAGCCTTGTTGGTGAAGGTAATGGCTAATATTTTGCGGTACAGAAAGGGGTTTTTGTCAAAATGCAACAGGCAAAGTTTAATGTATTCTTTCGCCAGATTGAAGGTTTTCCCCGAGCCTGCGGAGGCTTCGTAAATGATGAATGATTTGTTTTCGGAATTTGGCATATTTATTTTGTATTCAATGGGTTATGGGATTTTCATGTATTTGTGGCTTTGCAGGGAAATTTTCCATTTCGGATTTTTCAAAATGTAATCTACGATAACAGAAGTAATTGTATCAAATTTACTCCATTCGGGTTGCAGAAACAGCAGGGCTTTTTTGTTCATTTTCTTTGCATTTTCTTCTGCCCATGCGAAATCGTTTTCGTTTTCGATAATCACTTTCAATTCGTTTGCCTGCTCGTAAAATTCTTGTTGAATGAGCGTGCCTTTTTTGGGAGAAAAGCAAATCCAGTCAAATTTCCCGCTCAACTTTTCCGACCCCGAGGTTTCCAAATGAACGGAAATATTATTTTGATGCAATTGCTGGCAAAGATATTCCAAATTGTACAAACAAGGCTCGCCCCCCGTTACAACCACGCATGGCGACTTCTGTTCCACAATACGCATAACCACCTCATCAACAGATACTAACGGGTGAATATCCGCATTCCAAGACTCCTTGACATCGCAAAAATTGCAACCCACATCGCAACCGCCCACACGCAGAAAATACGCTGCACTGCCCGTATGAAAACCCTCTCCCTGCAAAGAATAAAACTCCTCCATTACGGGCAATTGCTTGCCTGTATTCAAATTTTCCGTATTCACAATCTTTAAATTTTTCACTTATTTTGATGCTTTTTGCAAAGATAGCATTTTTTAATTGAAAATGGAGAATTAAAAAATAGAAGCAAAAAAAATCTGTTTAAATGGTGTTGTTTTTAGGGTATAAAAAAATCGGTAAAATACCGCAAAAATGACTTTATTTTTAGTCATTCGTTACTCATTCTGCAGCAATTTGTGCATTTTAATTTATATTGCTATTCGGGAAAAATAGGGCAAAATATATTTATGTATTATCTGCTTTTTGATTTATGCCCCGTACATGAGAAAAACTTTTTATATTTTGTTTTATTTTTAACAAAATATCCCACCGTCCCCAGACACAAAACAAGAATAACTCCAAACATAACCAAACTGTTTTCATTACTCAAAACGGCAACAAGCGAAAAAATAAGACTGCCCGCAAGAATAAAAATAAAAGTCACAAAATTCAGATACGCAAGCATATCGCCCAATTTCCGTCCGATGTCCGCCCGCTGAATTGATGCCAGACAAGGCACTTCAAACAATCCGCCCATAAATGCAAAAAGAAAAATAAAAACACTAAAAACATAAACATTCGGATTGAAAAGAATATTGGAAAGAATTATCAACAGCGAAAAAAACATCATTCCTGTTAATCCAGTGAAAATCAACAATGTACTTATTTCTTTGCGGGCTAATTTCCCCGCCAGACCGCAACCCGAAGCAATGCCGACCGCTGCAACCGCCATGACAATCCCCGTAACAGCAGAAGACAGTTGCATCGTCTGTTTGCAGTGGATAATCAAATTCATTTGCACCAGTCCGCCGATAAGCCAAAACATGGAAACGCCGAAAACGGCGGTATTGATGCCCTGATGCCGTTTCGCAAAAAGATAGGACTGTCTTAGAAAACGAAAAGGATTTACGGAGGTTTCCGCCTCTCCACCTGCGGGCAATTCCTTTACTTTGATGCTCCGTGCCAACAGATAACCGACCGTCGCAAACACAAAAAACAGCAGACATACCGTAAAAACTCCGCCGTATTCTGCCATGAAAGAAGCCGCAACCGTCCCCGCCAATATCCCCAAAAACGCCATTGTTTCCAACATGCCACTACCGAACGAAATGCCCGTTTCCCCGCCTATGTCTCTGATTAATCCGTATTTAGCGGGCGAGTACAAACAACTTTGTATTCCCATTAAAAATACGGAAAACAGGCTCAAAAATATCCACTGTTTCCAGAATGCGAGGCTGGCAAGCAGCACAATCAAAAATTCTGCCGCCTTGCACCAACGGAAAATAGATTGTTTTGAATACTTTACGGCTATTCGTCCGCTCAAAGGGGAAAAAAGCAGGTAGGGCAGTACCAGTCCCGCAGCGGCAAGTGTGGTCAATTGCGATAAACTGAGCCATGCGGGCAACTGCCACGTGATGCCGATGAAAATGATGCAGGTTTTTAGAAAATTATCGTTCAAAATGCCGAAGAAGTTGGCGGCGAAAAGGGAAATCCAGTTTTTACGGATAGCGTTCATAAATTTGCAGGTTGGTTAAACAAAATGCAAAGATATAACTTTTTTTTGAAATTTTACCAAAATTTTGCCCAATAATAAAAAAAAAAATTGTATCTTTGCAAATTCTGTTGGCGGGGTAGCTCAGTTGGTTAGAGCGTCGGATTCATAACCCGGAGGTCACGAGTTCAACTCTCGTCTCCGCTACAAAGAACGCAGGCTTGGTCTGCGTTTTTTTATTTTCTATCCTGTTGAGTATCAATGTAAACGCAAACGGGCAAATGGTCAGACGCCCTGTATGGCAAGGTGGTAAACTGATAGGATTTGAAAGTGTTGTCGCAAAAAATGTAGTCAATGCGGAACGACAGCCAATTATTAAATTTCATGGTATTGCCGAACCCTTTTCCGCTTTCGGCGTGGGCATCTTTGAGTAGATTTTGTATTTTTTTATAGGTGAACGACCAAGGCGTATCGTTGAAATCACCGCAAACAAGGGTTTTGTAAGGGGAAGACTGTATGTATCCGTTCAACTTTTTCACCTGTTCGGCACGGACGGCAAAACCTTTTTTCAGTTTCCGCAAAATACGTTTGCTTCCTTCGGAAATAGCATCTTCCTTGTTTTGTTCTGATTGATTTCCAGCATATTGCTGTGCGAAAATATAATCTTCCTTTTTCAGATGCAGGGACTGAAAATGCACGTTGAAAACCCGAACGGTATCTTTTCCAATCTTCAAATCGGCGTACATTGCCAGATTGGTTGTCCCGCCCTCAAAATCTATATTTTCCTGATTTACAACAGGATATTTTGTAAACACCGCCAATCCGTACCGATGGCTGCCCCGTTTGAACGGCAGATGAAAACAGGCGTTCGGCTCTTTGAGTTTTTTCTTGATTAGGGCAGTGGTTGGAAAGGGCGTTTTGGGGTTGTTGTCGCAATAATATTCCTGCAAACACAAAATGGCGGGCTGTTCCCCCTCCAGCAAATCCAAAATGCTGTCCCGCTGTTCGTACGCTATTTTTCCGCTATTTGCTTGAAAATGACTGTATAAACCCATTACCTGTACGTTGTAACTCATCACTTTAACAAGATTTTCCGTTTCGGCAGGTTTCTTTTTCCCGCTGAACTGATACAGCCGTTTCATTGAACTGAAGCCAATCAAAATGCAAATCAGCGAAAGCAAAAACCATTTGTTCAGCCGAAAAATCCATAAAATGACGAACAACAGATTGAGTATGAGGATATACGGATATAAACACCCGCATAAAGCCACAAAAAAATAGGCTTTCGGATTAAAATAGTCCGCCAAATACGCCATAATCAGCAGGATAACCGCTGCAATATTGGGAATTAACAGAATGATTTTTGAAAACGAAAACTTACTCTTTGCCATTGATTACCAATTAGTTTTATTACTTGCATCAAATAAAAAATCTTTTTCTTCCTTGCTCAAACTGCCATAACCCGATTGGGCAATTTTATCCAAAATCGCATCAACTTGTTTGTTACGTGCTGTTCTTTCGGCGTTGTATTCCTCGTCTGTTTTTGGACGAAAAGACTGATTTACATGATATTTAAGATGGTTTTTGTTCCGCAGGCGTTCACGCATTCGGGTAAAAATATTCGGTTTGTGTCCGTATTGGTAGGGAAAATCGCCCCGTTTCCTCCACCAAAGCAGCAAGATAATGCCGAAAAGCATACCGCCCAAATGGGCAAAATGGGCTACATTGTCCCCGCTTTTATTGGATATGCCGCCCCACAATTCAATCATTCCGTAAATTATCACAAACCATTTCGCCCTAATCGGTATCATGAAATAAATGTATATCAATGTATTAGGAAAAGTAAGACCAAAAGCGAGCAACAAACCAAACACACTGCCTGAAGCCCCTACCGTACAAACATTCAGCATTGCATTGAGATTTCCCATTGCACTTTTGTAATTCATACCCTGTTGCCAGAGAGCCAGACCGTTTGCTTTCACCTCTGCTATCATTTCGGGCGAAAGTTGCGCCATAATTTGGTGAATTCGCACGGCATAAACCGCCTCCTGCACCAAACCCGCACCGATACCCGTTATCAGATAATAAACCAAAAACCGTTTTCCACCCCAAAAATTTTCAATCGCACCGCCAAACATCCACAGTGCGAACATATTAAACAAAATATGGGTAAAATCCGCGTGCATAAACATATACGTTATCAACTGATGCGGATAAAACAACTCGGATTGAAAATAATACAAGCCCAAATAGTTGCTCAAATCCATTTGGAAAAAATTTTGGAAAGCGATGCTTGCTAAATAGAATAAGAAATTGATAATCAATAAGTTTTTTACAATTGGCGGGAGCATGGAAAAGCCGCTCGGGGAATATTGTTTGTAGTTCATCTGTTATTTTATCGTTTGTATCTCTTTGAAAATTTGTTGTTTCATTGTTTTGTTTCGGTTTTATTGACCGTTTTGCAAAGATACAATTTTTTAATTAAAAATTGCCTCCCTTAATCCCCCCAAAGGGGGGAAACTCCCCTCCTTCGGAAGGGTTGGGAGAGACTTGGCATAGATTTTGCACTATATACAATTATATAAACAATATAAAATCAACAAAAATGATTAGAAAAACCATTTGTATTTTGAGTACAGCATGCTTGCTTTTAGGCGTAAACGCATGCACATCGGGAAGCGGGAATGCTGAGGACGTGCAAGTTGCAACGGACGACAGTCCCAAAACAAGTTTAGATTGGGCGGGCACATACGCGGGCATTCTCCCCTGTGCAGACTGTGACGGTATCGAAACCGAAATCACGCTCAAAGAGGACAACACTTATCGGATTACGTGGCGGTACACGGAAAAAAACGACGAAGTGTACACCGAAAACGGTACATTCATCTGGAATGCAGACGGCAACAAGATTATACTTGAAAATCTTGATGCCCAAAAAGTTCCAACCCTGTACAAAGTTTGCGAAAACTCCCTCTTGCAACTCGACCTCAAAGGAAACGAAATCACGGGCGAACTGGCGGAAAACTACCGCATCAATAAGAAATAGCCTTATTTCGCCGCAATCGTTTCAATTTCAACCAAAACGCCCAAGGGCAAATCTCTAACGGCAAAGGCTGCTCTTGCAGGGCAGTCTGCCGTATAGTATTTTGCATACACTTCGTTCATTGCTTTGAAGTTGGCAATATCGCTCAACAGACAGGTTGATTTTATTACATCTTTAAAACCGTAGCCCGCTTCGGTGAGAATGGCTTCGATGTTTTTCATAACTTGCTCAGTTTGAGCCTCTATGCCCTCGGGGATTGTGCTTGTGGCGGGGTTTACGGGTATCTGTCCCGAGATAAACAACATGCCGTTGGCTTCTACCGCTTGACTGTATGGACCTATTGCTTTAGGTGCGTTTTCTGTGTGGATTATTCTTTTACTCATTTCTTTCTTTATTGTATGTTTGCTATTTATTTTTTTCTTTTATCTTCTTTCGGTTTTCCATTCAATATAAATGTTATTGGCAAGTGATATTGGACGCGTACCGCTTTTCCGCGTTGTTTGCCTGCTTTCCAATTGGGCATTAATTTGACAACTCGGATTGCCTCTGCGTCCAAAAGCGGGTGTACACTGCGAAGAATTTTTATATTGGATAGACTTCCATCTACTTCCACAACAAAACTTACGATAACTTTTCCGTATAAATTCGCTTCTTTTGCTTCACGTGGATATTTAAGATTATCCATTAAAAATTTCAAACGTGCTTCTTCTCCACCTATAAATTCAGGCTGTTCTTCTACTACTATAAAAATAGGCTCTTCTTTTACAGCAGTATCCGTTTTAGTTGTTTGTGCTTTTGCAGGCAGAAACGCCGTGCAGATTAAAAACATTGCAGTAAGTCCGATTGGAAGCCATGCCGTCTTTTTCAGTTGCAAATTTGCTTTTTGTACTTTTGTATCTTTCATATTGTTTGTGTTTTATGATTTATTTATAATAAAATTTAACTATTTGCAAAGATAGCATTTTTAATTGACAATTGACAATTATTTTTTGTCTTGAACCTTGATTTACTTGATTAAAGGTCTTCAAAGATTATAGAAGAAAATCCGGATAATCCTATAAATCAAGGTTCAAGACTGTTTCAAAAAAAGCTGGGCATCTTTTTCCCAAAAGCAGTACTGCTTTTTTTACTCCCACTGCGTAGCCAAACCGCCCGTACTTGTTTCCTTGTAAAGATAGGGGAGATTATGCCCTGTTTCTTTCATCGCCGCCACCACTTTGTCGAAGGAAATCAAGTGGCGTCCATCGGTTAGTGCTGCGTAAATATTGGTGTCCAAAGCCCGAGCCGCCGCAAAAGCATTGCGTTCGATGCAGGGAATTTGCACCAATCCGCAAACGGGGTCGCAGGTCAGTCCCAAATGGTGTTCCAATGCCATTTCGGCAGCATATTCAATTTGTGAAGGACTTCCGCCGAAAAGTTGGTTTGCCGCTGCCGCCGCCATGGCACAGGCAACGCCTATTTCCCCCTGACAACCGACTTCCGCTCCCGATATGGACGCATTTTTTTTCGCTATATTTCCTATCAAACCCGCCGTTGCAAGTGCTTTTACGATGCGTTGTTCGGAAAAGGCATGTCCTTTGTTGAGGTGGTAAAGAACAGATGCCAAAACGGCACTTGACCCGCAGGTGGGGGCGGTTGCAATTTTTCCGCCAGCGGCATTTTCCTCGGCACAGGCTAAGGCGTAGGCAAATACAAGTCCGCGCGTCCGCAGATTGTCGGTGTAACCCATCGCTTTGATGTAATATTCTGTTGCTTTCCGTCTTACGCCCAATTCTCCGGGCAACAACCCTTCGGTTTCCAAACCTCTTTTAACGGCTGATTTCATTGTCCGCCATACTTCGTGCAGGTATTCCCAAACCTCAGGTGTTTCTCTTTCCTGCACGTATTCCCAATAACTTTTATTTGTCTTTTTGCACCAGCGGAGAATGTCGCAAAGGGTATTCATATCATAGATTTGGGGTTTGTCTTGCGGCATCATCTGCTCGTTCGCCAACGCCCCGCCGCCGACACTGAACACCGTCCATTCATCAAAAACGGTATTATGTTGGTCTAACGCCTCGTATTTCATGCCGTTTGGGTGAAAGGGCAAAATGATATTGGGTTGCCAGACCAATTCCACAGGGGCAATGGGTTGCAATGAATTTTTGACCGCAACATCCGTCAAATGCCCTTTGCCTGTGGCTGCCAGACTGCCGTATAAGGTAACTCTGTACGCCGCCGCATTGGGATTTTTCTCGGCGAACATTTCGGCTGCCTTTTTAGGTCCCATCGTATGACTGCTTGATGGTCCGTTGCCAATTCTAAAAATTTCTTTTATTGATTCCATAGTGAAAGTTTTATTTTTGCATTTAATCTGTAAATGCATTGATTGCTCCAACAAGTTTATCCCAAGTATATTTTTGTTTTTCTTCAGAAATACCCTGTGAAAAATCAGGTTTGTTTTGCAGAAAATCCAACAGTGCATTTGTAATCTCTTCTTTTACAGGATTTACCACATAACCGACTTTGCCGTTTGGAATAATTTCCGCTAAACCGCCTACATTGGTAACCAGCATCGGTTTCTCAAAATGATAACCTATCTGTGTAACACCGCTTTGTGTAGCACTTTTGTACGGTTGAACAATCAAATCGGCAGCACAGAAATAGTTTTTTATCTCCTCGTTGGGAATGAAATTTGTCCGCAACAGTATATCATTCGACAGATTATATTTCTGAATGGCATCTAAATACGGTTTTTCATTTTCATAAAATTCTCCCGCAACAATCAGTTTAACAGGGAAATCCCGCAGACGAACATCAGCAAAAGCATCAATCAACAAATCCAATCCCTTGTAGGAACGGATAAATCCGAAAAAGAGAAAATAAATACAATTATCCTCTAAACCAAGACGTTGCAAGGCTTCTGTTTTAGACAGTTTTTCTCCGTAATTATCATACAAGGGATGCGGAGACAACACTTTCCGTTTCTGTGGGTTAAGATGCTCAATATCATCATACACTGATTGCGACATTGCAATACAGGCATCTATCGGTTTGAGAAAATAGTGGGTTAATACGGTATCGTAAAAATGCTGTTCGTGTGGGATTAGATTATCTACAATGGTAATAATTTTTGTGTGCCGATTTTTTTTCACCCTTCTTGCAATCGTTCCAAAACAGGGTGCCATAAACGGTGTCCAATATTTAAAAATCAGTATATCAGGTTTTTCCTTTCTGATTCGTTTGCCAATTTTCAACCAATTGAACGGATTTATAGAATTGACGCTTACCTCAATATCCAAATCAGGTTTTGGAGAATCGGAATATTGCGTTTTACCTGGAAACAACAAAGACGGATACTGCAAAGAAAACGTTATCAACCTTGCCTCATCGCCATTTTCAATAAACGCACGGCATAAACGCTCCTTGAAAGATGCCAATCCTCCCCGCAAGGGATACGCTGTACCTAAAATTATAATCTTTTTTTGTTTTTTATCCATATTTATTTTGTTATTATTAAATTATCTTTCAATTTCCCGTTTAATAAATTCTTCCAATACTTGCTTTTTGGGTAAATTCACAAGGTATTTAGAAACAAATAAATGGTCGTCCATACCTGCCGTGGAGTACTCTACCAGCGTATCGTCTTTGTCAGCACATAAAATAATACCTACGGGCGGATTATCATTTTCGCACATTTCATTGTCTTTGTAATAGTTAAGATATAAATTCATTTGTCCTGCGTCTGCATGGTCAAATTCATGTGTTTTTAAGTCAATCAAAACGTGGCATTTCAGTATTCTGTGGTAAAAAACCAAATCTATACGGTAATGCTTGTTGTTGAATGTAATGCGTTTTTGGCGTGCTTCAAAACAAAAACCAGTTCCCAATTCAACCAAAAATTGCTGTAAATGAGTGATAATCTGCTGTTCCAAATCCGTTTCACTGTACTCATGCTTTTCTTCCATACCAAGAAAATTCAAAAAATAGGGATTTCTAATGATTTCAGAATTCGTTACAGGTTTCAAGTTTTTGATTTTGGCAATTACAGCATCTTTGCTTGTGGACATGGTTGTTCGGAAAGCAAGTTGCGTAGTGATTGCTCGTTTCAATTCTCGGACACTCCAATTATTTTTAATCGTTTCAACTTCGTAAAACAGGCGTTGCAAGGGGTCGGAAATACGGATTAACTCAACGAAATGGGTATATGTTAATCTTGAAAGCAACAGTTCGGGGTGAAGTTTATCACCGTCGAGCAATTTTGGCGACAGTGCAGGTAATTTTGTGGTCACTGACTGCAAAATTGTATCATTTTCATTATCAGCTGTTTGTAATTTTACGGTCAGTGACCGTAAAATTGTATTCTGTCCTAAATTGAGCGATTGCAATTTTACGGACACTGTCCGTAAAAAGTATGGATAAGTCTGATAAAAATTCATACATACATATAACTGGTTGCCTGTCATTCCTTTTATATGTTTTACTTTTGATGCAATATTAACAATTAGATTATCCCCATACTTTGCCCTGTCCTCGCCATTTTGTTCGTATTCGACGATGTAGTAACCAAAAATCCAATTCCGGATAGTTAAAAACTGATTGACAGACCGTACCGCACAGTCCTGCAATACATCATGGGTTTGAGAAATATTATTTATCAAACCGTCGAAGTTATTTGTGTCTGTCAATGACAGTTTTTTCTTATTCATTATATTTGTACAAAACTACACATACAATTTTTCAAACAACGCCCGTATTTCTTTCGATTTGCGGAGGATATCCAGTGTAAGGTCTGCATGCCCTTTTGCATAACCGTTTCCGACAATCATATTGATGTCTTTTCCAACGCCTTCCGCCCCCAAAGCCGCTTTTGTAAAAGAGGTCGCCATAGAGAAGAAATATATCATGCCGTCCTCTTTGGTTATCAGAATGGAGGTCATTTCGGTATTAGGCACGTTTACGTTGTTGATAACCACGTCGCAACCCTGTTCGCCCGTGATGGAGATTACTTTATGGTAAACGTCCATGACATTTGTCGCATCTGCCACAATTACGTCCGTTGCCAAATTCATGTCTAAAATGCGTTGTGCGTTTTCTTGAGAATACTCAACCACAATCACTTTTCCGTTTTTACCCGCATTTTGCATCGCCTGATAACAGCACAGCACACCCGATTTGCCGCCTCCGCCGAGAATGCAAACCGTATCGCCCTCTTTTACAAGTCTATCCACCTGTGCGGGAGCGCCTGCCACGTCCAAGGCTGCCAACGCCAATTTTTCGGGCATATCGTTAGGCAAAACGGCAAACAGTCCGCTTTCAAACAAAATTGCCTGTGCTTTTACATCCACTTGGTCGCTGTCGGGGGTGAGGTGCAGAATTTCCTCAATCTTCAAAGGCGTTAAGGAAAGCGAAACCAGCGTGGCTATCTTATCGCCCACTTTTACGTTGTTGGCGGGAAATTTACCGCCTAACTGTTTCACCGTACCAATCAACATGCCGCCCGAGCCTGTAACGGGATTTTGCATTTTTCCCCGTTCTGCCACAATGGACAGTATCATTTTTTTCATCTGTTCGGCATCGCCCTTGCACGCTTGCTTGATTTGCGTATAACTTGCCGAATCAATATTGAGCGCACTTACTTCAATAAGCATCTCATTATCGAATATTTCCATTGTGTTGTCCAACTTCTGGGCGGGTTGAGGCAAGGTGCCTGTGGGGGTGATTACCCTGTGTGTACCGTATTTGTTTCCCTGTTTTTGCATGGTTATGTTATTTAATTTATTTTTATATTTAAATGAAATGCAAAGATAGCATTTTTAATTGACAATTTTTATCTGAACCGTGATTATTTTAACAAAGACAGTAGGGGCAACGCATGCGTTGCCCCTACTGTCTTTATCCTGATAATCCTCTAATCAAGAAAATCACGGTTCAGACTATTTGTTGATTATTTTAACCATTTTATTTTCAATTTTGAGAAAATACAACCCGTTTGCTAAATGGGAAATATCAATGGTGGTATCATTATCATTATGGCAAACACGCAGGGTTGCCCCTGCATCATCGGAAACAATATGTAATATATCATTTGTCGGATTGGGATATGCCTGTAGAGACGTGGCATGCCGCATCTCTGTTAACGAATAGGGAAATGTTACTCCTTCTACACGAAAAGCTTGTTTTTACAGGTGATAATTTTTGAATACGCTGTTCTGCTTTTTTATTTAGCAGCAACGGTATGTATGTATGCGGGAACACATTTTGGAAATATTGGACAGCCTGTCCTCAATGAAAACCATATATTTACTTATTAACATATAAAAACATTTATAAAAGTTTATGAAATGAAAAGATACCGTTTTTTTTGTTATAAATTTCAAATCGAATTGCAATTTTTCATAAAAAGGTACAAATATGCAAAAAAAGAGTACGAGTATATATTTTTTTTTGAATTAATTGAATTTTGTTTTTACAAAAAATGAATGATAAATTTTCAAGATACAAAAATTAGATTTGCAGAATGTGAATGAAAAATTGTATCTTTGCATTTCAGACCAAAATATATAAGTAAATAGAAAATATTAGGAATGAATGTAATAAATAAAGGTGATTTTGCCATAACAAATTTTCAAGACAGAACAACAATGTCTTTTAAAATACCATCGAAACAGAAGATGGATTTTGTTGCAGGATTAAGAAATTCACAGCAATCGTTCAATCGAAGATGCCAAATAGAAATGACCCTTGTCCTTGCAGAAGCGGCAAAAAGAATAAGCATTGTTGTGCCATGAATAAGTAATTTTTGAAATACTAAATAACCCAAACCCCCGTTTTTAAACAATAAAAAAAGATACAGCATGGAAAACGTAATAGCACAAACGGCATACAATTTGCCGAAGATGACAGGTTTTTACAAGGGAAAAGTCCGCGATGTGTACAGCATCGACAATGATTTGTTAGTGATGGTCGCCACAGACCGCATTTCAGCCTTCGATGTGGTGTTGCCGCGTCCGATACCCTATAAGGGACAGGTTTTGAACCAGATAGCCGCCCGCTTCTTGGACAGCACCGCCGATATTTGTCCCAACTGGAAAATCGCCTCGCCCGACCCGATGGTTACAATCGGGCATAAATGCGAGCCTTTTGCCGTTGAAATGATAATCCGCGGCTACCTCACGGGCAGTTCGTGGCGGACGTACAAAAGCGGAAAACGCGAAATCTGCGGCGTGGCAATCCCCGACGGAATGCGTGAACACCAACAGTTTGACCGTCCGATTATCACCCCCACCACCAAAGCCACCGAAGGACATGACGAAGATATTTCCAAAGAAGCGATTTTGGCACAGGGCATTGTCTCGGCGGAAGATTATGCGGTGTTGGAAGATTACACGATGCGGTTGTTTGCCCGCGGGTCGCAGATTGCAGCCGAAAGAGGTTTGATTTTGGTCGATACCAAGTATGAATTTGGGAAAAAAGACGGTAAAATCTATCTGATTGACGAAATTCATACCCCCGATTCCTCCCGCTATTTCTATGCGGAGGGTTACAAAGAACGTTTCGACAAAGGCGAACAGCAACGCCAACTGTCGAAAGAATTTGTACGCGAATGGCTGATGGACAACGGTTTTCAGGGTAGGGCAGGGGAGTGCGTTCCCGAAATGACCGACCAAGTCGTTGAAAATATTTCCAACCGCTACATCGAACTGTACGAGTGCATTACAGGCGAAAAGTTTGTAAAAGAAGATGCAACCGCCGTGTTGCAAAGGGTGGAGAAAAACATTTTGCAGTTTCTTGCAAATTGCTGTCAATAAAAGCAGTACTCGAATTGAGAAAAAGGGGCGTTCCTTTTACCAAAAAGGAACGCCCCTTTTTGGTAAAAGGAACGCCCCTTTTTGGTAAAAGGAACGCCCCTTTTTTTATATTCATCTGCCCCTTTTATTTGGTGATGTCTTAAATTTGCTGAAAAAAAAAGTCCCGCAGGGACGGAAGGTGCATAACCGCAGGTGAAACGTTAGTGCAACCTGTGGTTTTACCCGTCGTAGAGACGCGGCATGCCACGTCTCTACATGTACCGTAAGCCTCCCCTAACCCCTCCGAAGGAGGGGAATTTCCCCCCTTCGGGAGGATTAAGGGGGGCTATCGGTATGCATCTTCCGTCCCTGCGGGACTTTTTTTGCAAATTTCAGACATCACACTTTTTTAAATTAATAGTTTATGGATAGTTCGACACCGAGCGAATACGGACTGAAAACCATAAAGCGACGAGAATAATTTGGGTCTGCAAAATAGCCTTGTGGTGTCAGTGTATATTGTGCAAAAACGGCTAAAATACCATATCCAAGTCTTGCTTTTACCGCAAAATCAAAATAAGGGTCTCTTATTTTGTATATTGCCTTTATTTTACTTTCTTTTTCTTTCCATATTATTTCGTTTTTTCCCAATCCGCTTATTCCGCCATATCCGCCCAAATCAATGTAGATATTTCCCAAAGAAGTTGATGCTAAATTAAACCGTTGAAAAAACTCCAAATTCAATTGGTACATTGTGGTTGTGTTGGATTTTGGGCGATAAAAAAGGTTATAAAATGGCAGTAGCGAGTAGTTTACGTAACCCGCTTCAATTGATATATTTTTAATGTTTACTTCCAAATTACCGCCCACTGCATACCATTTGCATACATTATACTTATATCTAAACCCGATGTCAAAGGCATAACTTTTTGCATAATTATAAAAAGGAGGCAGAGGCGAAAAATCGAAGTCCTTTTTGGGCAGAAACATAGAATACGCCACATACCCCGTCATAAAATGCTTTGCCTTGTAGCCCCATTTTGAGGGTTTTTGATTGGCAACATCAACATAAAAAGAATTAGAGTTACAACGATAAGGGAAATACTTATTTAAAGATTTGTGTGCATTATCGTAATTTTCTATTTTATGTGTTTCGGAATAGCCGTTCAAAAATATATTTAAAGTCTTGTTATTTAATTCTGCACGGTGTTTTTCCAATACAACATTTATTTCAGTACTTGTTTTTGCCCTGCCTGTATAATAATCGTATAAATTAATTTGCGTGTAATAATAAAGCGTACCGTCTTCATTTTGTATGTTATAAAACAAATACGGTCTTTTCAAAAAATCCAATTTTTCTATCAAAGGCGTAATAATAATGGCGGTATCGGAGATAATTAGTTCAAAGGTTTTTTCAACTTCAGGTTTCTGTTTTTCGGTGAAATACGATGCCTGCGGTACGCCGTACCCGTACGCATAATCGAAATAGGGATAGAGGGAGGCGGACTTTTCTATTTCAGATTTCAGTTCCATGGCGGTAAGATTGCGGTTCGTCTGCCATGCACAAGCGGCAAAACCTGCCGTCAAGGGCGAGGAAAAGGACGTTCCCTGTACGGTAGAATAAGCCGTAACATTCGTATTTTTAGACGGTTTAGCAGCGGTAACACTGCCGAATGCAACCACATTGGGTTTCATTCTACCGTCCGCCGTGGGTCCGT
>Ga0268262_10002162_pt1 | contig 23120 bp, 16 predicted proteins | sample TergutNc150P3_FD_190354 | JGI IMG/M metagenome (GOLD analysis project Ga0268262, IMG submission 190354) | Nasutitermes corniger P3 segment gut microbial community from laboratory colony in Florida, USA - Nc150 P3 (SPAdes) (version 2) | ecosystem: Host-associated > Arthropoda: Insects >...
TCCGGTTAGTGCTCCGGTTTTTGTACAGAATCTGGTGGAGCAATTGGGAGGAGTTCTTTTTCTTCATCGGAATATCTGGATCTGCGCCCTCTTTATTTTGGGAGCGGCTCTGTTTTCCGCGCTTTTCAACTCGGTCAGGCGCTACACCAGCATCGATCTGGGCGAAACTGTGGCCTGGAGACTCAGAAACACCCTCTACGCGCATATTCAGAAACTGTCATACGACTGGCATGTGAACTGCCAGACGGGGGATATCATCCAACGCTGTACTTCGGATGTGGATACAATACGCAACTTCATCCAGAACCAGCTAACCGAACTAATGCGGGTTTTCTTTGTCATGGTGCTTGCCCTTTTGATGATGTTCTCCATGGATCTTTTTATGTCCATGATGGCCCTGGTACTCATCCCGGTCATCTTCGTTTTCTCCTTTCTATACTTCCGTAAGGTAAGCAAGGAATTCACCAAAGCTGACGTGGCCGAAGGGATCATGCAGGCCGCGGCCCAGGAGAACTACACCGGTGTCAGGGTGGTACGTGCCTTTGGCCGGGAATTTTACGAAATGGAAAAGTTTTCCGAGAAGACTAAGACCTACCAGGATATCTGGATTCGTATCGGAAAGATGCTGGGCCTTTTCTGGGGCACTGGGGATTTTTTGGCGGGCCTTCAGCTCTCCATCATCGTGGGTGCCGGTATCTGGCGGAGTGTGCAGGGCCTGCTCTCCCCCGGCACTTTTCTGGCGTTCTACACCTACTGCAACTGGATGATCTGGCCCGTAAGGCAGTTGGGCCGCATACTTTCGGATCTTTCAAAGGCGCTCGTCTCTGCCGGGCGGGTAAGGGACATACTTCAAACCGAACCGGAAACGGATCCTCCTGAAGCGCTAAAGCCGGAAATAAAGGGGGATATCTGTTTCCAAAACGTCTCTTTCAATTACGGCAAGGGCGAACCTGTATTGCGTGATATTTCCTTTACGCTGAAACCCGGCGAAAGTCTGGCCATACTGGGCGCTACCGGCTCCGGAAAATCGACCATGGTTCACCTTTTAAGCAGGCTTTACGATCTCAAAGATCCCGACGGCCTCATAACCATCGACGGGATCGACATACGCCGCATCGCACGTCCGCACCTTCGCCGCCACATCGGGCTTTGCCTGCAGGAGCCTTTTCTATTTTCAAAGACCCTGCGCGAGAACATTTCCATCGCAAGGCCGGAAATGGAGCTTGCGGAGCTGCGCGCCGCCGCGGCGGTGGCTATGGTGGACGAAACTATTCAGGATTTTGCCGAAGGCTACGACACTGTTGTCGGGGAGAGGGGAGTAACCCTTTCAGGCGGGCAGAAACAGAGGGTAGCCATTGCGCGCATGCTCGCCGGCAACGCGCCGGTGATGATTTTCGACGACAGCCTCTCTGCCGTTGATACCGAGACAGACGCTAAAATACGCGCGGCCCTGCGCAGCCGCGTCGCCGATGCGGCGGTGATAATAATTTCCCACCGCATATCAAGCATCATGCAGGCGGACAAAATCCTGGTACTGAAAGATGGAAGCGTGGAGGATCTAGGCTCCCACGAAGAGCTTCTGGAACGTGGAGGCAGCTACCGCCGCATTTTTGAATTACAACGCGGAGTTGTTATGGAGGAAAAAGAATAATCATGGCTGATTTTGAAGATTTTGATTACAATAAACCAATATCGCTTGGTGTCTGGAAGAAGATGCTTCCGTTTATATCGCCGCAAAAAAAGGACCTAATACGCGTCGCCTTTTTAATGTTTGCCGTGGCAATGGTGGACGTGTTTTATCCCCTGATTCTGGGTTACGCGATCAAGAATAACATAGAACCCCGCAGTACCGAGGGCGTAGGCTGGCTTTTAGCCGCGGCGCTTTTCCTCACATCGACCCAGGGCGTTATCGTTCGTTTCTTTGTCGCCCTGGGACTCAAGGTGGAAACCGGCATCAGCCGGGACATCAGGAACGCGGTTTTTTACCATCTCCAGAAACTGAGCCTTTTCTATTACAACAAGACCCCGGTGGGTTACATGATGGCTCGGACAAACTCCGACACAGGCCGCATCGGCGACCTGGTGGCATGGGGGATCATTGATTTTTCGTGGTCGCTTTTCTACTGCGCCGGGGTGATAATTGCCATGTTCCTTGTGCATTGGCGGCTTGCCCTCATCGTCTGCGCCACAATTCCGCTGCTCTCGCTTATCACCTGGTTCTTCCAGAAAAGGATTCTCGCGGTGAACCGCGTCATGAGAAAGCTGAATTCCAAAATGACAGGCGCTATGAACGAGGGGATCACCGGCTCCAGAACGATCAAGGTGCTGGTCGCAGAAGAACAGAGCCTGGCCGAGTATTCCGCCATTACCGGCGAATACAGACATCACGCCGCGCACATGGCCCGTCTCCGCTCTATTTTCATCCCGCTTGTCCTCTTTATCGGGTCTGCCGCGACAGCCTCGGTTCTGGGTTACGGCGGATACGAAATCGCCTTCATGGGGGCCGACCTGGCAATCCTGGCGATCTTTTTACAGTACGCCGGAGGTTTCTTCGACCCCATACAGAACATCGCCAACATTCTTACGGAATTCGTTTCTACCCAGGCCAACATTGAGCGCGTAACCGGACTTCTCGAACAAACTCCGCTCATTATTGACAGGCCGGAGGTAATCGAAAGGTACGGCGATAATTTTTCAGGCAAAAGAGAAAATTGGGAGCCCATCACAGGCGACATAGAATTCAAGGACGTTACCTTTATGTATCCTGACGGGACTGAAAACGTGCTTGAACATTTCAGCCTCCATGTGCCCGCCGGAACCTACATTGCCATTGTGGGAGAAACCGGCGCTGGCAAGTCCACCCTGGTGAATCTGGTCTGCCGTTTCTTTGAGCCAAACTCAGGCGAGATTCTCGTCGATGGCCGGGACTATCGGGAGCGAAGCCAGCTCTGGCTTCACAGCGCTTTGGGCTATGTGCTCCAAAGCCCCCATCTTTTTACCGGTAGCATCAGGGACAACATTCGCTACGGCCGGCTTGAAGCAAGCGATGAGGAAGTGGAGGCCGCCGCCAGGATCGTTCACGCGGACAGGATAATCAACAAACTGGAGAAGGGTTTTGACACCGAAGTTGGCGAAGGCGGCGATCGACTTTCCACCGGGGAGAAACAGCTCGTTTCCTTCGCCAGGGCGGTCCTGGCAGATCCCAGGCTTTTCATTCTCGACGAAGCTACAAGCTCGGTGGACACGGAAATGGAAATGCTCCTGCAAGAGGCCATTCACACGCTTCTGGAAGGCCGGACCAGCTTTGTCATAGCGCACAGGCTTTCAACCATCAGGAACGCGGACATTATCCTCCTGGTGGACAACGGGAAGATCGTCGAGCGGGGAACCCACAGCGAACTAATGAATATGAGGAGGCAGTATTACGGCCTTTACACGCGGCAGTTTGAGGAGGAAGCCGAGGAGGAGGTTTTGAGGTAGCTATAAAAATTTAACCACGGAAAACACGGAGTACCACGGAGTTTTTCTCCGTGAAACTCTGTGTCATTCTTCCGTGGTTTTGCTTCTTAGTATATCTCTAACCTGAGAATTACTGGGTACGAACACGGACTTATTGTACAAAAATCCGTTTTGCCCGATAATTTCTAGGTGAGTATGAATGGCTTATGTTCTTTGGATGAAATAAAAACAAAAGTCTCAGATACAGCCCGCCAATGCGGAGTTAAAAAGGTATATTTATTCGGCTCCTATACCCGTGGAAAGCCAAACCCCGGAAGCGACATTGATATTTGCATGGAAAAGGGAAACATTCAAACCCTGTTTGAGCTTTCTGGTTTTTGCCAGGACTTAGAAGAAACCCTTGGAAGCAAAGTCGATGTGGTTACTACAGTTGCTTTATCCGGAGAGTTTAAAGAACAGATGGAAAAAGATATGGTTCTTATTTATGAATAAAGACATGGCATTATTAAACTTATTCTTGAATATATTGAAAGCATCCTTGGAACACAAAAAAGGTTTGGTAATGATGCCTCAGCAATTAAATCAGGCAAAGACTATTTTAATTCGGTTTGCATGAATTTACTTCAAATTGGAGAGCTTTCCCACCATTTGACCTCTGAATTTATCAAAAGCCATCCGGATATTCCCTGGAAGAATATTATCGGGTTGCGGAATGTGGTATGTATATGGACAATTGGATATAGAAACAGTTTGGGCAACTGTTATCAGCGATATACCTGATTTGCATCTCAAATGCCAGGCAATAATTAACTCGCAACTGTCTTGGCTTTGTTCCCTGTTTTCTGCTCTTTGTATTTTCTTCTTGCAAAAACATTATTTGCTCGATAAAATAAAATAACAATGAAAACTGCCTTTGACGTAAACAAACAACAGTTCACCATCCACCCCCGCGATATTTATTATATTAAAGGAAGTTGTTCATAAACTGAAGTTTCCGAACAACTCTATTATTTGTTTTATTTAAAGACAAGCTCTAATAACCCGATGCGCCGCCGCCGGTCAGGAGCGCCATAGCGGAGCTTGTCCCGATGCGGTCGCATCCTGCGTCGATGAATTTTTCAAGATCCTCGCGGGTTTTAATGCCCCCGGCGGCCTTTATTTTTACACCCGGGCCGATGTGTTCCTTGAACAAAAGCACGTCAGGAAGCGTAGCCCCGGCAGTACCAAAGCCGGTTGAGGTCTTGATGTAATCAGCGCCTGAGCAAGTTACGATTTGGCAAAGCCGGATTTTTTCTTCCTGTGTCAGATAGCATGTTTCTACGATAACTTTGAGGATGTTCTTTCCGGCAATTTTTTTTAAAGCGGAGATTTCTTCCTCGACTTTTTCAAAAGCGCCGTTTTTAACATCCCCGATGTTAATGACCATATCAAGCTCGGAAGCGCCGTCGGCAAGAGCGGCTTCCGCCTCCCGCTGCTTGGCGGCGCTTACACTGTAACCCAAAGGAAAGCCAATAACCGTGCAAATGTTCAAATTATCATAAACGTTTCGGATTGGCTTTACATAAGAGGGAGGAACGCATACCGAGGCGGTCTTGAAACGGATCGCCTCGGTACAGATTTTTTCGATTTCTACCCACGAAGACACAGCCTTTAGCAGCGTGTGATCGATATGGCGAAAAATCTCTTCGTTGGTCATAAAAGCGTTATAAAAACTTTATGTTGATCCCCGAATAGTCGTTGTCGATCTTTAGGGAATCCAGTATCTGGGAAATCTGCCCCCGGTGATGCGTGTTATGCGAAATCAGCTGCTGAAGCATGAACCGGAGCGGCACTGAAGGAGGCTTGCCCTTGTACCATTCGAGCTTTACCTGCGCTTCAAATTCGCTGTCTTTAAGCGCGGTTACAAAATCCACCAGGGCTTTGTCGGCAATCTTCCCAAAAGAAACCAGCTTCTTCCACTGTTCCTCGCTGAGCTTCCCCTTAAGCTCTTCGATTTTAGCAAGGGGCTTCAGGGCTTTCATTGCTTCGGCGTTTTCCGAAACCGCGTCCTTAAAGAGGGAAAGGAAATAGCAGGTTGCACCTACATTGTGGCTGTAAAGCCCAGAAAGGCTTCCGTAATAACTCTTTCTGTTCTTTTCACGGTCTTCGTTGGAAAACTTCTCCAAAATTCCCGCTACGGTCTTGTTTGCCTCTTCGTTGTGCTTTGCAAAAGCCAAAAAAACTTCTTTCATGATTCCTCCCTAGTTAATAAAGAATCTCAGGAAAAATATAATAAACAGCACCCAGGTAACGGTAGGAATATCCTTGAATTTACCGGTGGCCGTTTTAAGAAGCGTATAGGAAAGCAAACCGTAAACAATGCCTTCGGCGATGCTGTAGGCAAAGGGCATCATCACAATCGTAAGGAAAGCGGGAATGCCTTCGGTAGGATCCCTAAAATCAATTTCGACTACCGGCGCTATCATAAGGAAACCCACAAAAATCAACGCGGGAGCCGTGGCAAAGGTCGGCACAAGAAGGAAAAGAGGCGAAAGTATCAGGGCCAGTATGAAAAGAACCCCCGTAGTAAGAGCGGTAAGGCCGGTTCTGCCCCCGCTGGCGACTCCGGCGGAGCTTTCGATGTAACTGGTTACGGTAGACGTGCCAAGAGCGGCCCCCGCCACCGTTCCAATAGCGTCCGACAAAAGCGCCTGCTTGACATGCGGGATATTCCCGTTTTTGTCGGCAAGCTTCGCCTGGGTGGCTACCCCCATCAGGGTTCCAACGGTATCAAAAATATCTACAAAGAGGAAAGTAAAGAAAACCGCAAAGAACTTAAAACTGAATATATTGGAAAAATCAAATTGAAATAAAAGAGGAGCCGAGGGAACACTGAAAAGCGACCAGCCATCGGGAACGGCAACTATTCCTAAAGCAATGCTTATAACTGTAGTAGCAAGAATCCCGATGAGAATGGAACCCGGCACTTTTTTAAGGGAATGAAGAACGATAATGATAATAAGGCCCACAAGCGCCATAAAGGGATGGGGATTGGAAAGATTACCCAAACCTATAATGGTACCCGCGTCATTTACTACAATGCCGGCATTTGCAAAACCGATGAGGGCGATAAAAAGTCCTATGCCCACCGCAACGGCTTTTTTCAGGTTCATAGGAATGGCTTTGATAATCGCTTCCCGAACGTTAAAAAGCGACAGGATCACAAAAACGATACCTTCCAGGAATACCGCCGTCAGGGCCAGCTGCCAGGAATAGCCCATACCCATAACCACGGTGAAGGCAAAAAATGCGTTAAGACCCATTCCAGGGGCCAGGGCCACCGGAAGATTTGCCGTAAAAGCCATGACGATGGTTGCAATAGCCGAAGAAACGGCTGTGGCGGTAAAAACCGCCCCCGGCGTCATACCTTTACCTATAATGCCCAGCATACCCGGATTCACCGCCAGTATATATGCCATTGTTAGAAAAGTGGTAAAGCCTGCAAGGATCTCCCTCTTTACCGTAGTGCCATGCGCTTGAAGGTGAAAAAACTTCTCCATGAGAATTCTCCTTAATGGACGATTAAGACTTAGGATATTTTACCATATTCAGCGGACTAAAACAACAGAGCTTCCGCGTTTTGAATTACAATATAATTGCAAGGAGGAATAGGCAGCATCCTATTTTTTCACTCTGATAATCAGCGCGTCTCTGGCATTAACAACGGCCCGAATAGTATTTGATTCCGTGGAAATCACAGCCCCCCCCTTCCAGAGAATTTCTCCGCAATTACAGGTTTCTGCCATAAAAACATTTACCGTCTTATCTACGTTACCTGGATTAAGAAGCCATAGGTATCTGTTATTTCCACCGGAGCTTATACGGGCGCGGATCGTATTGTCGCTCACGGTTAAAACAGGTTCCTGTCCGGTAAAGTCAAAAATCTTCCTGAAGGCTCCGGCTGTTTCACTGTCGCTTTTTCTGGCATAGCGTCCGGAGAGGAATGTTCCAATGAGCAAGGTCTTGCCCTTCCCGTAAACATTTGACGCGGCAATAACGTTTTCTTTATAGAAAGACAGAGCGTTCCCGCCCTTACATTCATACAACTGGAGAAAACCTTCCCCGCCCGCTTCCATACCAAAGAGAGTAAATATAATATCCGTAAGTATGTCCGGCATAAATTCAACATGCTTCTGGGCAACCCCGAAGAGTTCGTCCAAACCCAGATTGGGTTGTACCTGCCCGACGCGCAGATTATCCCCGAAATACCCCGGACAGGCCTCGCAAATCAACGTTCCCCCCTGTTTTACCCAGGATTTTATTTTATCCGCATGGCTGCTGGTCAAAGAAACCGGATAGGGAAAATAGAGCGCTTGATAGTCGTCAATATGATCAACATGGACAAAATCGGCCTGAATATTGTTGTCAAAAAAAGCCTGGTAAGCGCCGCTCATAATTCTGAAAAAGCAGTTTTCGTTTCCGGACTGTGAATGAAGGAAAGCAGCGTTACTGCATTCCGGAACAAAAAGAATGCCAATTTGGCCTTTTACGGGTACAGATTCAATAAGTTCCTTTTGGCCGGAAGCGTTGGCCCATTTTGCGATTTTGGAAGCCATCTCAGAACGGGGAGTGCGGCTTCCGTCCATTTCGTATGGAGCAAAAGCGCCGAAAAGCGGGCCGTCCAAAAGAGGCCGGTATCTGGGGTATAACATTCCCCGGGAACCGCAGGCAATAGAAATTAAATTCCAGATACGGACATCTTTTTCGTCCGCTACACGTCCGTCATCCGCAGGACGGCCCTTTAACTGGGGTTGAAGCCATAGATGCCCTCCCTGAGCCTCCGCGTGCCAGAATTTTTTGCCCCTGGAACCGGCCCTGGTAACATCGGCTGCGCTAAAAAGCCTCCAGGGTTCGTTGCCATGCCGGCAGGGAACCCAGGTAAAACCATAGAGTTCCACCAGGCCGGCAGATGTCCAGTCATCCGCGCCGTTTTGCTCCCTGCTGCGGAACGAAGAGGCAATACCATGCGCGCTCATCAGGTTCTTTGAATCCGTTTTACAAATAGTGTCTATCTTCCATTTCATGTTTTTGTAAAAATTATCATGTTGAAAAGCTATCAAATCCGCAGATTCCTGATAGAAAAAATATTCGGTAAAACGAATTTCATCAAACGAAGTATAACTATACTTGTGCCAGGCTTTATTTAGTGTTTTAATATCACCGTATTTTTCCTTGAGCCAGGCTTGATAGGCAGTAAGGGTATCGGCGCAATAACAGGGACCCTCGCCAAAATTACATTCATTTTGCACATCGTAACCCAGCATTGCGGGATGATCCCTGTAGCGTTCCGCTAGCTTTGCAAGAAAAACAGCGTTCAATTCTCTGGCGGCCGACTTATCCAGGCAAAGCCCCTGGTTGAATCCCCCGGTAACGGAACTGAATCCCGTCTTGGGATATTTGGGTTTTCCTGAGGCATCGCTTTGAAGCAATTCAGGATATTTTGCCGCCAGCCATTCGGGAATGCTGTGAGAAATCTCGGCGATTATCGTCTTGATTCCGTATTTTGCGGCCAGCTCCATCTGCCTGTCATAGTCTTCCCAATCAAAAACACCGGGAGCAATTTCTATGGAGCCCCACATAAACCAGTGTCTGAAAATATTGTAACCATCTTCCGCTGCCCGCTTGTAATCCCTTTCCCAATCTTCTCGCGGGGGATTGGACTTGCGGAAATATACCGCTCCATACGGAAAATGCATCGGAACTTCTTTCATATTGTTTCTCCCTCTATTTCCTGCCTAATATTCCGGATTTACCTGATTGCTTCACTCTGGTACAAATGGTATACTGGTCATGCCAGTACAATAAAATGGTTTCGCTTATTTGTCAATCAATCAAATAAGGGAGGATAGGAATGCTTTGGAAAGAATTAACCACAGGAATATATCCATGGGATATTCATGATGAGGGAATAGAGAATATCCTCGATAACCTGCAAAAATACGCGGGTAATAATGCCGCCTATATGGTGACATTAATGCACCATGAAAAACGTCCCTTGCACGCCAACTACTATCCGCATAATCCGATCAGAAAACGTTACCTGGCAGAGGACAGCCGTGCATATTTTACCATACATCCGGAGATGTACAAAAACAGCCGTATCAGGCCTTTAACCACGGACCGGGATTTTCTTAAAGGGACAGACTGGCTGGAAGTTTTCATTAAAGCCCTGCGCAAAAGGGGTATGAAGCCGGGGGCGGAGATTTCTCATACTCCTCTTGATTCAGAACGGGGGCAAAAAGAATTCAGTGACTGTATTCAGCGGGATGTCTACGGAAACCCGCCGGAATATGGGCGCTTTACCTGGCAGCAGCTCTGCTGGAACAGCGCCGATGCCCGTGAGTATGTTTATTCCATTGCGCGGGATTTGGCTGCTCACTATGATCTGGATATGATTCAGAACTGCTGCCTGCTCTACAATCCCGGTCGGCTGGATCTTCATCCCTTCCTGGGAGTGGCTCTCGGAGGATGCTTCTGTGGCAACTGTAAAAAGGAAGCGGAATCTCAGGGGATTGAATTTGAAGCGGTCAAGAGGGCTGTAAAAAAGTGGGCGGATTTGCTTATAGCCGAGGATCTCGCAAATATAGAAGACCGGCTTATGCTCAAACAGGGGAATTCCACCTCCGCCATGTTCCTGCTGGAAGATCCTCTGCTGTACCAGTGGCTGCAATTCAGGTGCAACACTGTTACCCGGTATTTTAAGGGACTCTCCGAATCGATCCACAGTGTGAATAAAAATATTGATTTTCGCTATAACACCTGCTGGCAGGAGCAGGAACTCATAGGCCAGAATCTCCGGGAAATAGCGCCCCATGTGAATTCCATCAGGATGATGGACTATGCGGAGCAGACTGGTAGTGATGAGATTGTCAGCCGCAAAGGTCTTTGGCTGGCAAATGTCCGCCGACAGGCGGGAGAGGAAAAGACCATTATCGGCGGCATAGCGCCCAGAGCAAAGGCCACCCCGGAACTGATCAAAAAGGGTATACGCATAGTGGCTCTGGGAGGCGCTGACGGGCTTTCTTATGGTTTTTATGATGGCGCATCATTTGAAAATCTAAGTGCAATTAAGGAAGCTATGAAAGAATGTGAAATTACCCTGTTTCCGTTATTGGACTACAACGATTCGGGTACTTAAAAATCGGCAAGGAGGAATAAATATGAAATCGAATATTTTACCGGATTTTCCCTATGGAGCGGTTTACTTCAGGAAAACAAATCCCCCAAAAGAAGAATGGGAACGGGACTATAAAATTGCCAGGGAGGACGGAATGAATATATTCCGTCACTGGTTCCTATGGTCTGCCATTGAAAGCGCGCCTGGGATTTTCGACTGGGAAAAATATGATATGCAACTGGATCTGGCCGCCAAAAACGGCATGAAAACCATCATTGCCGAAATGGCGGTTATTGCCCCGGAATGGGCTTTCCGGAAATACGACCACGCCCATTTTATACGGAGAGACGGAACCAAGGTACAGAGTTTTATGCAGGTGAGTTGTGCGGTAGGCGGCATACCCGGTCTTTGCTGGGATAATGATGATTACCGTGCAGCGGCAGAAAATTTTATTACCCATTTGGCAAAACACTATAAGGGCCACCCCGGACTTGGGGGTTATGATATCTGGAACGAATGTAATTATGCGGATAACACCTGTTATTGTCAGGCAACCAAAGAAAAATTCAGGGAATGGCTAAAGAAAAAGTACGAGAGCCCCAGGGCTGTTTCTGAAGCATGGCACCGTTATGGTTTTGTCGAATGGGAAGACATTATGCCGCCTGTTAATCCCGGCCCCTATCCTGATACCATGGACTGGCAACAGTTCAGAATTGATGATGCTTATGGTTACATGAAACGGCGGCGCGAAATAATCAGGAGTATTGATCCGGATTGCGCCATTGTCGCCCATGGTATTGCCGGAAGCCTGACGCTAATGGCCGACAAGGGCGGCGATGACTGGAAGGCCGCCGAAGAAGTGGAGATTTACGGTATGACCTGGGGATCTTCCCGGCACGGAGATGAGCCCTGGAAACAATTCCACGCCATTGATCTGGTCCGCGCCTCAAGCCGGGGCAAACCATTCTGGCACGCGGAATCCTATGCGGGCCCTCTCTGGCTTCAGCCCCAGGTAATAGGCAAACCCCGGGATCAGGGCCGTATCGCCTCTCCTGAGGATGCCCGCTACTGGAACTTTGTGAGCCTTATGGGGGGTGCCACTGGGATCATGTATCTGCGCTGGCGGCCTCTTTTGGAAGGGGATCTTTTTGGCGCTTTCGGCCCCTATGGTTTAGACGGCAGCCGTACGGACAGATCCGAGGCTGTTTCAAAAGCCTGCAAATGGATAACTGCCCCTGAACGTCAAAAATTATTCGCTTCCAGGCCGGTAAAAGGAGAAATAGGCATACTCTATGTGCCAGAATCCCAGATTTTTACCTATGCTCTGCGCCGTTCCATCGATCCTTACGCCAAATCCCTGCAAGGGGTATATCAGGGATTCTTTGATCGGAATATACAGGCCGACTGGGTTCATATTGATGATATTAAGGGGTGGGATCTGCTCTACCTTCCCTATCCGGTAATGCTTTCATCGAAAACCATTAAGGTACTCAAAGACTGGGTTAGCGGAGGCGGTATCCTGATTTCCGAAGGCTGTCCAGCGTATTTCGGAGACGGAGTCCGTGCGGAAATGACGCAGCCGGGTTATGGCATGGACGAACTCTTCGGGGCAAAAGAAAGTTATGTGGAATTTACTCCGGATCTTCTTATGGATATGCCCCTTACCGTGGCGGGAAGCCGAATTTGGGGAGGTGAATACCTTCAGTGTTATGAGCCCACTACCGGCCATGCCGCAGGATGGTACGATGATGGCCGTATCGCTGCGGTGGACAATTGCTTTGGAAACGGGAAAACCAGGCTTATCGGAACCATGATTGGTTACGGCTACGCCATCCACGGAGGCGCCGAGGGTAATTATAAAGCGCCGAACCGGGCCTCAACTTCTTTCTTTGACGGGGTTTTGGAATTTGCGGGTAAATCCGGCCGTATTAAGGTTTCCGACTCCCGGATCACTGCCCGTCTCCACGAAGGCAAAGGCGGAACATGGCTCTGGATTGCCAATCCCAAACGCCAGGGCGTTTCAGCGAGAATAGAAATTCCCGGCGGCAAATACTCACGCGCCGCGGCGCTTCTTGGGCCGGATGCTGAATGGAAAAATGGAGGGCTTACCATTAAGGCACCTTCACGGGATGTAATCATTTACGAACTGAAATAGGGGGCTTCCGCCGCACTCAGCGGATCTTGGTGCGGCTAAAGGCAGCCGGTTTTTCTATTACCTCGTCTATGCCGATCTTGACCGATGTCAGATGGTCATACATGGCTTTATATGCGCGGTCTCCGTCACGGGCGCAAATTGCGTTTACTATTGCCTCATGCTGACTATCATGATGTTGTTTTTGCTCAAATTGTTTTGTTGATTCTCTTTTCAAAAGAGGCCACATATTATTGTCCATAATTGTCCAAAGTACTTCCATAAACATCAGAAGAACCTGGTTCTGCGCCCCTTCGGCAATAGCGCTGTGCAATTTTCTGTTTAGCTTAGGATTTTCTCCTGTTCCATCAGGATCGGTTTTTATTTTTAATAAATGAATTTCCCGTATCTTTTGCAGCTGTTCGTCAGTTGCACGGCATGCGCAAAGCCGCGATGTTTCGCACTCCACCAGGACACGGCTATCAAGAATATCATCGGGATCAACAAGCGTTTTCACAAGAAATTTACCAAAGAGTTCAAGAACATGGCTTTTTTCTTCTTTGAGTTCGGATATATAAGTACCGTCCCCGTGACGCATAACCAAAAGGCCCTTGGCGGCCAGCGCGGCAATGCCCTGTCTGACAGAAGCCCTGCTGACCGACAATGCCGATGCCAATTCCCGCTCCGACGGAAGTTTATCTCCGGGCTCAAGTTTCTGTTCATCTATAAGATCGGAGATACGATCCATAATAATTTTATATAGTTTTTCAGTCTTTATTGGTTCCAGCATGCTGCCCTGTCAATTCTCCGTGGAAATATTATTGCTTTATTTCCGGAACTTTTGTCTCCAGAATTATGGCTTCATATTCCTTAAGGCAAGATAAGGTTAATTCAACATAATTGTCAACTTGCCGGAAAGCCGGCTTTTCCTCGTTCCGTAATGTCCTTGCGCCGATGATCTTTGTTTCCACCGGTACACGTATGCTAATATCATGTACAGGAAGAGGTTCAAAATAGCTATTACCAAAATGCCCGCTCGTATTAACAAGCTGCACCACAAAACGGTCGGGCCTGGAAGCCAGAGTAACTTCCACCATCGGTGTTAGTGACGGAGCAACGCTCTTTACTTTGCAGAATTCTTCCAAAAGATCCCGCATAAACCACGCCGTATTGGTATAGCCTTCCTTATAAAAAAAAGTCCCCGGCTTCCACGGGACATAGATACCCCGCCCTTTGCCAAAGGAATTGACCGTAAATGCGGGCAAATCATTATGGTTTACCGCATAACAGCGCTCAGGCGGGCCGAAATTCTGGGGAGGAACAAAAGTTAAATACGGTTTAACACCCGTGCCAAGTTTAGTGTAAATTAGTTCGCGGCCAATCGCAATATAAGCAGTATCCTTAAAATGCGGGAAATCCTTTTTATCACCCTCGCTTACAAGGAACATGGCGGAAAGCATATCATTCCGGAGGCAAAGGATCTCCTCAATTCCAAGACTCTTAAGGGGCAGCTTTCCACGGCCTTCATATTTTTCAGTGAACTGCGCAGCCTGTCCGGTGGCAAGAACCGTTCCTCCGTTACCGGCAAATTCATCAAGCATCCTGACCTGTTCATCGGACACAAATTTAAGATCCGGCAAAATTACCAATTTGTACCGTTTGAGTTGTTCTCCCTTAACGAATTTTCCTATACGCGTTTCATCCAGGAGAATATGCGCTTCGGTCAGCAAGCGAATCCAGCCCCTGGCTTCCGCGTCGTCATCCCAAAGTTCTTTATGAAAAACCAATACCTCAGCATTGGGACGAAGATCCTTAAGCTCTTCATAGGTTTCAGCGGCGAATTTAAACACTTTCCTTATACCTTCATATCCGCTTTTATCTCCGTGGTTATCAATGCGGCCTATAAGGTAGTAATCCAATCCTCCCTGATTCGCCAGGTTCTGCCACATCCGCAATTCCTGAAGCCAGGGGGATACCGCGACATGCCGGTAAGGGAAACCAAGAAAATCCACCGTGGTGTTAAGGGGAGCAATGCTGCCGTTTTCGGAGTCCCGGATATTCCGGGTATTGGAAGACGCACTGTATTGCCATACCGGTAGAGGGCGGTCTATTTCGGTGTTGGATTCTATACGCTGATATTCCCGGCCATTAATTGCAATGCAGGGACTGATGGAACGCACATGATCTGTAAGCCTCTTGTTCAAATCCCGCGTACATTCATCCACAAACACGCGGTATTTTTGATATAGCGGATTATCCATATCTTCTTTTACCGGAAGTTCAAGGCCAAACCGTTCCCTGAATTTTTTCTTGCAACTATCACAATGACAGGGGCCGTAAAAATTGTAGCTATAATCTTTTGTCTGAAAACCGGCCATGTTGTAAAAAATACCGTCAAAAGGCAGTCGGGCAAACATATCAGAGACGATTGTAAACATGGCGTCCTGCTGATACCCGCCGTTGGGACAGACGTGGACATCGCCATTATAATTTACGATCTTCCCTCCGGCGCTGCGATAGGCCCAGTCCGGATGCTTTTCGTAAACTGGCTCCCGAATTTTTGAAAAGTCGGTTCTCGCAATTACTTTTATTCCCGCAGCATGGCATCTCTCAATTATATTCGCAAGGCTGTCCCCGTGAAGATAAGAATTCACCGGTTCAAATTCCAGATCTGTTTCATAATTTGCGATAATGCCTGAAGCGTTAAACAAAACTGAAGTTGCGTAAAAAGATCGCAAATCCTTTACAAACTGATCCGCATTGATATCTTCCATATCAATTTGACGAAGATTGGTCTGTATCTGCCGCCAGGGATGATCGATCCACCATTTAGCCATAACTTTCCCTCCGGAAGTCTAAGAATTGGTTTCCTCAGTAAAATGACAGGCGCAAAAATGCCCTGGAGCGGCTTCCTTAAGTTCAGGCAGCTCATGAAAACACACGTCTTTTGCATAAATACACCGCGTAGCAAAACGGCAGCGCTGTTCAGGTTCAATGGGAGAAGACAATTCACCTTTAAGAATTATCCGCTTTTGTCTGTTTTTTATTGAAGGAACAGGAATTGCGGAAAGCAGCGCCTTGGTATAGGGATGTAACGGAGTCCTGAAGAGCGCTTTTGTTTCTGAAAATTCAACAAAAAGCCCCAAGTACATAACACCGATATTATCTGAAATGTGTTTTACAACAGAAAGATCATGGGTGATAAAAATGTAGGTTAAATTTCTGTCCCGCTGAAGATCCTGCATCAGATTCAGGATCTGGGCCTGTATGGAAACATCCAGGGCCGAAACAGGCTCGTCACAAACAATAAACTGAGGATTCAGTATCAGCGCCCGGGCCACACCGATGCGCTGCCGACGGCCTCCGTCCAGTTCGTGGGGATAGGCACCGCGCACCCGTTTTGCCAAACCGACAATTTCCATCATATCATCAATTTTTTTATCATATTCCTCTTTGGAAGAATACAGTTTATGTATCAGGAGCGGTTCTCCGATTAACTGGGATACATTCATCCGCGGATCCAGTGAAGAATACGGGTCCTGAAATATCATCTGCATTTTACGACAGAGAACAGAGAGTTCCTTTGGTGAAGGACTTGTAATATCCTGTCCCTCGAAAGCAATAGTACCGCCGGTGAGCTCATGGAGATGAACAATCAGACGGCCAAGGGTGGACTTTCCGCAACCCGACTCTCCTACTACTCCCAGAGTCTTACCTTCATCCAAAGTGAACTGAACGCCGTCAACGGCATGGAGTATTCCTTTGGGAGTTTTAAAGTGTTTTTTTAGGTTCTTTACTTCTAAAATAGCACTCACCTTACACCTCCCCACCTGACGCAAACAAATGACATTTAACCGAATGTCCGCTCTCCAATTCCGTATCCGCAGGTTGAACCGTTAAGCAGATATCTTTTCGATTTTCACAGCGAGGACAAAAAGCGCAACCTTCGGGAAGACGGGTGGGATCCGGCATCATTCCGGAAATGGGATGCAGCCGATCCATGTCCTCATTGAGGCTGGGAAGCGAATCAAACAGACCCCTTGTATAAGGATGGCTGGCGTTTTCAAAAATATGTTCCAATGTACCATACTCCACTATGCGCCCAGCATACATGATGGAGACTTTGTCACACATCTCAGCAACCACTCCAAGGTCATGGGTAATCATCACCATGGAAGTATTGAATTTGGCTTTTAACTCATTCATTAATTCCAGCATCTGCGCCTGAATAGTAACGTCCAATGCGGTAGTGGGCTCATCCGCCAGGAGAATCCGGGGATTACAGGCCAGAGCGATAGCAATGACTACCCTTTGCTTCATACCGCCGGAGAACTGATGAGGATATTCAAGCATACGGCTTGAATCAATACCAACTGTCTCCAGCATCTTCGCAGCCTTGATATATGCTTCTGCCCGGGACAGCTTATCATGATGCCGGATAGTTTCAGCTATCTGATCACCCACCGTCATAATCGGGTTTAGGGATGTCATTGGGTCCTGGAAGATCATAGCAGCCTGATTGCCGTGGTAAAGACTCAATTCCTTCTTGGTCATGGAAAGAACATCTTTCCCGTCCAGAATCACCTTGCCGGTTTTTATTTTCCCGGGAGGATTCGGTACCAAATTCATAATTCCCAAAGCGGTTGTTGTTTTACCAGCGCCGGTTTCCCCCACCAGCCCCATCGTTTCACCTTCATTCAAGCCAAACGAAATATTATTCACCGCTTTAACAACACTATCTTCTTTCTCATAATATATGGTAAGGTTATTTACATCCAAAAGGGCCATATTGTCTCCTTACCGTTTAAGCCTGGGATCGAGGGCATCACGAAGACCGTCACCTATAAGGCTGAGTGAAAATATAACGAGCATAATCGCCAGACCAGGAAAGGTCACAATCCATGTAGAGTCCCGAATATACGGTCGGCCATTGGAAAGCATTGCGCCCCATTCGGGCAAAGGCGGCATAATTCCCAGGCCAATAAAACTTAGAGAAGACGCAGCCAAAATAGCCGCAGAAACGCTCAACGACATTTGTACAATGATGGGCGCTATGCAATTAGGTAATACATGCCGGAAAAGCGTCCGTATACGACTTGATCCAATACAGGCAGCGGCTTCAATAAATTCCTGATCTTTTATTGACAATACAGTCGCCCGTATCATCCGCGCGTAACCGGGGATAGAACTTATGCCTACCGCCAAGACTACATTTTGTACGCCGTTTCCTAAAACAGCGATAATGGATATTGCCAGCATGATATTAGGAATTGCCATAAGGAGATCCATGAACCGCATGATGGCATTATCAATAATATCACTGTAAAATCCCGCTATGGCCCCAAGAACAGTGCCGAAAACGGCCGAAACGGTCATCGCCACTGCCCCAATAACCAATGAATACCGGCTGCCCAAAATTATGCGGCTAAAAATATCCCTTCCATAATTATCGGTACCGAAAATAAATTCTTTGCCGGGAGGGGTAAAACGTATGGCAAGATTTTGATCGTCGTATCCAAAAGGGGCGATTTGTTCGGCAAAAATCGCGACAAAAACCATAAGAATAAACAGTATCAACCCCGCAAGAGCGGTCCTGTTTTTCCGGAAAGTTAACCATGCTTCCCGCCAAGGGCCGCGGCCATATATTTCAATGTCAGTTTTTCGTTTAAATAACACCATTATTTTGAAGCCTCCCTGGCTGCTATTATTCTGTTTTTCTTCCGCATATACTGCGCTTTTATACGCGGATCAATAAAAGCATAAACAATATCAATAGCCAAATTAACCAGACTGAACCATGCAGCGGTAAGCAAAACCGCGCCCTGAACCATGGGGTAATTTCTCTGATCTATAGAATCAACCATTAGTTTTCCGATACCCGGAATGGAAAAAACACGTTCGGTGACTATGGCACCGCCCATAGTACCGCCAAAGGTCAGGCCGATAGTTGTAACAATGGGAATAAACGCGTTACCGAAGGCATGCCGCAGTATAACAACAATTTCACCAAGGCCCTTGGCACGCGCGGTTGTAATATAATCCTGGCGCATAACTTCCAGCATGCTGGACCGGGTCATACGCATAATGCGGGCCATATTGGAGACGCCAATGGTAAGGCTTGGCAAAATCCAGCCCATCCAGCTGGTTACCCCCGAAGAGGGAAACCAGCGCAATCTAATTGAAAAGAATATGATAAGGAGCATCCCAAGCCAAAAATTTGGCATTGAGTATGCCACCAATCCCAACAGCGTAGTTACGTTATCATAAATTGAATATTGCCGGACAGCGGAAATAATACCGGCGATAATGCCTAGTATGGTAGCTACTATCGCGCTCCACAAGGCAAGTTTTACCGAATACGGGAATTTCTGAAAAAGTTCTATCGAAACCGATTGGCGGGTCAGATACGATGTGCCCAAATCCGCTTTGGTTACTATATTCTTTATATAATTACCGTAACGAACCCAGAAAGGCTGATCCAGCCCCAATTCATGCCTTAAAACATCACGCTGAATCGGGTCAGCATCGGCGGGCAGCATCACCCGGGTTGGATCGCCGGGGGTGAAATACAACATAGTAAAGATAAGCAAGGAAATTCCCAATAAAACCGGCAAAACCAATATTATTCTCTTTAAAATATACTTTATCACCGTGATTGCCTCTTGGAAGTTTAAAAATAAGACGGTCAAAATTGACCGTCTTATTTTACAATGAACGCTTTACTTCTTAACCCTTACCATCATCAGTTCAGGCGAACCGGTCGGCGAGGGATAAAAATCCACAACGTTTTTATTTATTACATAGGCGAGCTTTTTATGCGCCAATGGAAAGAACACCCACTGCTCCTTAATTTTTTCCTGCAGCAACCTGTAAACTTCCACACGCTTAACCGGATCAATTTCCGCAAGCGCCTGATTCCAAATATCGGCCAGTTCTTTGGTTACATTGTCCGGAAGATTATAAGTTTCCGGTCTGGCTCCGCTAAAACCGGAAAGCGCGCGGCTGGGATCTCCTGTAGCCCAGTTTGAAAAATTAGGATAAACCTGATAGTTACCGGAATCACTCCGTTCACGGATTTGAGCCTGTGCAGCCTGCGTAACATTTACGGTAATCCCAACCTGCCTCCAATAATACTGCAATATTTCCGCAAGCTGGAGATTTTCTGTAAGGTTAGTTGTCATAACTTCCAGGGTAAGTCCGTTGGGAGTACGAGACTCGGAAATAAGCTGCCTGGCCTTCGCGGGATCGTATTTAACGTCCCAGTTCTTTAAATAACCTGTCATAAGATTGGGAACCAGCCCATCCGCAACTGTTGCCATTTTTCCATAGACCGCATCAACCAAAGACTGATAATCAATAGCGTAAGCCAAGGCCTGCCGGATCTTAATGTCAGGTACGCCTTTATTATTGATTGAAACCTGGGAAATCAGATAACTTACATTACTCACTACATTGAATCCCAAATCAGCAAGCCGATCCAAATCATTGAAATCAGGGTTGGTAATTAGATCTGCCTGACCAGTTTCCATTTCTACCGAGCGGTTGGCAGACTCCGTGACAAAACGGCAGATAATTGTTGGGGTTGCGCCTTTGCCGTTCCAATAGTCATTACGGGCTTTAAGGACAATGCTCTCACCCGCTTTCCAGCTTTCCATTACATACGGGCCGGTTCCTAAAGGATTCCTGCCATATGCAGCCATACCAACTTCTTCATAACGCTTTTTGTTGATAATGGAAGAACGGGCCTGGGTGAAATTGCTTAAAAGCGCCGCGTTAGGTCCTTTGGTATACACATCTACTGTCAGGGGGTCAACTATTTCAACCTTTTCAAGCTGGCCATAGTAATGAACTTTCGGGTTTGCATTGGCAATCGTCATGGAAAACTGCACATCATCGGCAGTGAGTTTCTCGCCATTGCTCCAATAAATATTATCGTTCAAGTGAAAACGGATTGTAGTATCATTAAGGTATTCCCAACTTTTTGCGATCTCGCTGCAGAATTCCTGTTTATCATCATTGGTCCGGTAAATAATCGTGTTGTAAATAAGCCGCATAATTGTGGCGCCCCAGATTTCACTGGTATCATTGGGAAACAGCGTACTTGGTTCCGCTTCAAAAACCACATTTAACGTGTCTCTGTACTCAACGGCGCTGCCTGAGGCAGCTGTTGGAGTTTCTTTTTTACCTCCGCACCCTGCCAGTATAATCATGGCAAGAGTCAAAACCAGGGAAATACTTAACAGACGTTTCATAACATCCTCCAAAAAAATAGATATACGGACCAAATAAATGGACTACTGGTCATGCCAGTACAATATACCTGCTTATCCCGTTTGTCAAGATAAATATCACTTGTGTTATAATAGAGTAGGATACCGCCCATGCGGTGCCCACAAAAACACCCGGCCAAACCTGACCGGGTGCTGTTTTCTACGGTTCAAAACTGTTACTTTACGTACAAAGGCAATTTCTCGTACTTGGTATGCAGCAGCTTATGGGCCTTATGGCCGTTGGGCTCGCCCAGGAATTCCTTGTACACCTGACTGATGAACGGATTCTGGTGAGAACAGCGGTACTGGGACTTTTCGTCATCCACGTATAGCCCGGAAGCCCTCTGCTTGCGGATCTCGTCGGTACAGCCGTAGGGCTGACCGCCGCCGCCTATGCACCCGCCCCTGCAGGCCATAACTTCCACAAAGTGGTAGGGAGTCTCTTTTCCGGCATCCCTGGCGGCGCGGATTTTATTAAGCACGGCTTCGATGTTCCCCATCTGATGGGCAACCGCTATGCGTATCTTTTTCCCAAGACCGTTCGGGAGTTCTACTCCAAAATCAACCTCGGCTTCTTTTACACCTTCCAGGCCCCTGACAGGCTTAAAGTTCACATCGCCCAGTTCTTTTTTGGTTACCAGAAAGTAAGCGCTTCTTACTGCGGCTTCCATTACCCCGCCGGTTGTGCCAAAAATGGTTCCCGCGCCGGTATACGGCCCCATCGGGTTGTCCGCTTCCTCGTCAGCCAGTTTAAGAACCTCAATCCCCGCCTGCTTGATCATCCGGGCCAGCTCCCTGGTGGTTATGGCAATATCCACATCCCAGCCGTGACCGGCGCTTTTCATGTCATTATTCCTGTGGGTCTCCCACTTTTTAGCCGTACAGGGCATCACAGAAACGGAAAAAATCTTTTCGGGGTCTACAGCGGCTTTTCCCGCCCAGTACGCCTTGATCATGGCCCCCATCATCTGCTGTGGACTCTTGGCGGTGGAGAAGTTGGGGATCATATCAGCGAAGTATTTTTCCATATAGTCAACCCAGGCAGGACAGCAGCTTGTTATAAGCGGAATGTCGCTTTTCTTTTCGGTAAGGCGCTTCACCAGCTCCGTGCCTTCTTCCATTATGGTAAGATCGGCGGAAAAGTTAGTGTCAAAAACCGTTTTAAAGCCCAGACGCCTCAATGCGGCATAGATTTTTTTGGTAAAAACAGTTCCGGGTTCCAAGCCGAATTCTTCCGCCAGCGCAACCCGCACCGCCGGGGCTATCTGCACCACCGGGTGGCAGTTAGGATTCTGCAGGGCGGCCCAGACCTTCATGGTGTCGTCCCTTTCGTAAATGGCCCCGACAGGGCAGTGGGCGGAACACTGGCCGCACTTGATACACGGACTCTCGCCCAGGGGCGCATCCGCCGCGCTTGCGATGCGGCCTTTAATGCCGCGGCCCAGGAACTCAATTGCCCAGACATTCTGCACGTCCTGGCAGACCTTCACGCAACGGCCGCAACGGATGCACTTTTCCGGGTTCAGCACAATTGCCGGGTTGGAATCGTCAATTGAAAGCCCGTTGGAAATATGCTTAAAGGGGAGCTCCCTTATGCCGAATTCGGCGGCAAGGGTCTGCAATTCGCAGTTTCCGTTTCGCGGGCACTGGAGGCAGTCCGAAGGGTGGTTGGACATGATAAGTTCCAGCACTACCCGCCGCGTGGCGATGAGCTCCGGATCGTGGGTAATTATGTCCATATTTTCAGCCACCGGAGTTGAACACGCCCTTGCCATGCGCGGAGAGCCCGCGCCGGCGGTTCGAACTATGCAAAGACCGCAGGAAGCCCAGGCAGGCAGATCCGGGTTGTAGCAAAGCGTGGGAATTTTTATGTTCACTTTTCTGGCGGCATCCAGCACGGTGGTTTCTTCCTCAACTTGAAGAGGTATTCCGTTTATCTTAATGTTTACCATCTTTTTCTCCTTCGATTGAACTAAGCTCCTAAAGGCCTAGCCCTTGGATATGGCGTTGAATTTACAGGTCTTGAAGCATTCGCCGCACTTCAAGCAATCCTCATGTTCGATCCGGTAGGGCGGCCGCTTTTTGTCGGTTCCCTGAATCTGTG
>Ga0268262_10002163_pt1 | contig 23110 bp, 18 predicted proteins | sample TergutNc150P3_FD_190354 | JGI IMG/M metagenome (GOLD analysis project Ga0268262, IMG submission 190354) | Nasutitermes corniger P3 segment gut microbial community from laboratory colony in Florida, USA - Nc150 P3 (SPAdes) (version 2) | ecosystem: Host-associated > Arthropoda: Insects >...
ATATCTTTTATGAAATGAACATAGATTTTTTTATGGATGGATTTGTTGCCGGCTGGCAAAATCATGAATACGCCAAAATAAACAATATCGAAGAGCAAATAAAGAAAAGACTTAAATACCGTTTAGCAGTTGTAAATTTTGTTAAACGCAATCCCATGTTTCTTGACGCCTTCCCTGTTGACGGAGCGGTATCAGACCCCCACGAATTCGCGTATCCCACTCCGCGTTCATGGGAGATGGCGGTAGAAATCCTGTCTGTTCTTGATGAAAATGAGCCGGAATATATTGAAGAACTGGTAAAGGGATGCATAGGAGACGCCGCTTGTAATTTATTTATCAAATACATTAATGAAGATAAAGGGATGGAAGAAGTTGATATTTCAAGTTTTATCGGAAGAGAAAATGAATTCCGTCTGCTGTATCCAGACCGCCACGATCATGTTTATCAGACAATGTCTGCAATGGTATATTATCTTGAACAAGACCCGAAAAAATACATGGAACTATGGATACAAGTTGTTAATGTTCTTCATAATGAAGATAAAACCTACGGCGATTACGCGTCTTATGACAGTTTGATAATGAAGTATCTATTCAATAATATTAAATTTCTTTTGGACAGCAAAACGATCGAGCAAAAAGATATGCGCGAATTAAGCAAACGTATTTCATGTTATAATCTTTTAAGCATAACTGTGCTTGAGAAATATCGGCAGTAAGATTAGTTTTTAAAAAATTCTTCCCGTATTATTAGTTCATTTAATACCGCTGTCTTGAGTTCTTCAGGGATAAATCGAAGTATTGAGGTGTAAAATCCTACGTGACGATTTTCTATTTGTTTAAGCATTGCTTCAAGGCACATATCTATTGTCTTGAGTTCTTCAGGGACATATTGAAGCGCTTGATGATCTTTCTTCACAGCCTCAATGCACATTTCCGCTGTCTTGAAGCTATCAGGGACATATTGAAGCGTTTGAGGGTTTCTCTTCACAACCTCAATGCACATTTCCGCTGTCTTGAATCTATTAGGGACAGCAGTAAACATCAAACTATACTGTTCAACCGCCATAAGACAAATTTCCACTGTCTTGAAGTATATAGGTACATATATAAGTGTTTGAGGATTCTGCTTCACAGCCTCAAGGCACATTTCTGTTGTCTTGAGTTTATTAGGAACATATTGAAGCGCTTGAGGGTTCTGTTTCACCGCCTCAAGGCACATTTCCGCCGTCCTGTTTTTTTCAGGGACAACAGAAAGTATCCTGTAGTCCTGCTTAACCGCCTCAAGGCACATTTCATTCGTTTTAAATCTGTCAGGCACATTGGAAAATATCTTGTAGTTCTTCTTTACTGCCGCAAGAAACATTTCATTCGTTTTAAATTCATCCGGAACATCGAAAAATTTCCTGTGATTACGCTTAACCGCTTCAAGCCAGAATTCTTCCGTTTTAATGGTTTCTTCCATATTATTAATCATTTCAAAACAGTCCTTTTTTCAAAGATATTATATGACAAAAAAAATAAAAAAATCAAGTGATGATATTTACTAATTGTTGACAAGAAAAATTATTATTAATAAACTCATGATATAATGGAGCAAAATTCTGATTTTCGTGTTATAAGAGCCGCAAGAAAAACAGCGAAAGATTTCCCATATTTTTATCCTGTTATTTCCAGAGTGCGCTTCATGAAGGATAATAAAAATACTCCTACTATGTCCATTAACTGCTTTCTTGTCATACGTTATAATGAGGATTTCATAAATAATTTATCAGAAATACAATTAAACGGGGTCATTTTCCATGAAATACTTCACTATATTAACGGCCATCACGCAAGATACATGAATAATCCATTAAAAGATACTTTTCCTCATTATATCCATAATATAGCAATGGATATTGAGATAAATGAAATAATTGATGATTTGACTAAAGTTAAAGAAAAAGCTGATTTGTGGGCGTTTGATGATGATTATATAGGTGATTATCATTTACCCGAAGATGCATATAGAGCAGAAGATTTTAAATTTCCCGAAAGAAAAAGTTATGAAGAATATCTGCAATTAATAAATAAAAATTATGAAGATAAATCTCAAAGAATAATGCCGATTAATGATCTCAATCTTGATAATTATAATAATGACTATAAGGATGCTTTAAATGAATTGATCGAAGAGTGTAAAGAGCATGAAAGAAATATCAATAATGAAGTCAATGACATAAATCGCAGAGTAAAAAAAATAAAATACCGTTGGCAACAAGTGTTTCAAAATATCCTTGCGGCAAAAACAACGGAAATTACATCCGGGTTCAGATACAGAACATTTGAAAAAGCAAACCGCCGTTATATTCATACTCCCGATATTATTCTGCCGGTTTTTATCGACAGAAAAGTTAAAATGTCTTTGGCAATCATTATGGATATTTCCGGTTCCATGTGTGGTATTATTGATAAAATGTACGGCGTTATGAAGAGCATAATTGATATTACTGATATGGAAATTGACATTACAGTGCTTGAAGTAGATACAGACGTCGAGAATATAATGTATGGATTCGATTTGAACAGAGAAACCATTAAAAGCAAAGACGGCGGCGGAACAGATATGAGCGCGGGTCTGCGCTATATCTGGGAAACCGGAATGGAGACGGATTTAGTCATTGTAATGACTGACTCATACACGCCCTGGCCTGACCCGCCGATACTTGCAAATAAAACGGTTGTTTTAACCGATAACCCGAATGATTATGATGGGCCTTATCCCATGTATCCTGTAGAATTCGGCAAACATTAATGTTACAATATTTCCATGAATAAAAATTGTCGATTAATCCTTCCGTCATTATTGTTCTTGCTTTTTCTTTCCTGTACTTCCGCAAAAAACACCGGAGAAAAAGCCGGCCCTATTCTGCCCCCAAAAACAGGCTGGTATCTGTATGATTTTGAACGCACATTTAAGGGCATAGAAGATGAATACAACCTGGCGTCGACAACCAAAATGAAAATAATTCAGGAGCTTACTTATAAATACACAGGAGTTGTGTGCTATCTTGAGAACGGCGTTCTTTACGATCCCGTAACGGAAATTGAGCTTTTGATAGACATCAATGGCGGCGTCAGCTGCGCCGAAAATATTTCCATTAAGGGAACTCTGGAAAAAAACGGCCGTTTTATCTGGAGCGGCCTTAAGGAAGAACACGGAAGGCTGAACAGCATTTTCGTAAAGGGAACCCTGCGCCCCCTGCCCGACTCCGCCAGAGGCGGCAAAGAATACGACGGCGTCTATCGCATGCTCGACACGGGGACAAAGAGGGAACAGCTTGTAAACATCAAAGACGGATTTTACACATGGAAGTATCTTGACGACAAGGAAGCCGGATTCACTCCCTGGCCGCTTTTGGTACACCCCGACGGCTCCGTTACCAGCAGCATGGAAATCACCACGGTGATAGAGATGGGCGTTATATCTAAAGTAAATTATACTACAGGCTTTAGCATGAAGGGAAAGATTGTTCCCGGAAAGGGAATCTCTATGGAAGAAGTTTCCAGAAGCGCGGGAGCGGCGAAGGATCAAAAAGACACTCCGCATGTTTACGCCGGAACAATGATACGTTCGGGAGAATATCCCAACGAGGCGATTCCCAAAGATATAGAAAGTTTTGTTAAAACCGGAAGGGCGGCAATAAAAGCCGAACCTAAGCCCAACGTCGCGAAATATCCTTCGTGGTATCTCAAGTATCCGGTAAAGCCCGGTTTCATTTACGCATCGGGAGAAAAGACTTTCGCCGTCCAAAAAACAGCCTTTGCCCTTGCGGAAGCCGCTGCCGCCGCCAATCTTGCTGAACAAATACGGATTCAAATTGAAAGCTCCTTCAAGGAAACTTCAACTAACGATAAATCCACTATTGAAGAGCAAATTAAAAACGAGGCTCTCCGGCGGGTAAAATACAAAATAATCGAACGGTATTACAACGAGGAAACGCAGACGGCTTTTGTTTTGGCGGAAATGTCGCTTAAGTAGACGAATACCATCAGTCAAGATTTATAACAGGCTCATAACGTATACGGAACTCCGGCATTGCGTTTAAGGTATGGTAATAATTGATCATCCAATCCTCTCCTTGATCCGGATCGTTCATTCCGCTTGCGGGCGGCGCAAACAGCTTGAATTCAAGACGCTGTTTTCCGCTCTTGGTTTTTTGCGCGCCGCCTATGCACAGGATGGTTCTGATATGCGGAGCGTGCTGTTTAACAATTTTGTGGAAGCGGACATAGAAATCCGCCACCTGCTGATATGTGTAACGTTTGTTAAAAGCGAACCATTTTCCGGTTGCTTCGTGGTTAATCCTAAACATAAGCCTGCCGAAGGGAATTAAATCTCTGGCGATTTGAATAAGGTGTTCATCACTCACCGCGCAGTCAACAGTCAACGTAAGAATAACATCCTGACCGTGGCGGCGCACATCGCGCATAGACGCAAAGGGCTCTCTGTCAACATCATCACCGGTAAAACCGCCAATTCCGCCCTGATAGGGAAAATAATCATCGTATGCGTAATTCCACGCAAAGCCCGCCTTGTCCGGCTCTACAAGCGTGCTTGCCCGCGCCGGCCATCCCTTGTCCAACGGATAATAGCAGTACATCAGGTTTATTCCGCGGTGGGGCTTGTCAAGAACATTCAGTATGTAATCCTGATTTACATACTCGCCTCTTTCGCTGCCGTCCTCCAAGTCCAGCGCGCATTTGGCGGGGGACATGTGAAGTTTGTACGCGGTCATGGTTTGCTCATCATTCATATTGTCATTTCCTTATTGAAATATTAGCATATTTGAATCAAATAAAATATGCTATAATTATTTTGGGACGCAATATGAAAACAGAATCTGAAATACTTGAGCTTTACGCACAAACGCATAAGACCGGAAAAGTTGATAAAAATGAAATTATTTTGGAGATTGAACGTTTAGTCTCGGTTTATAAATTATTGGGCAAATTTACTTATCTTGATTACGGCCTTTTGTTAATATTGGAAAAAAATAATCCCGATGAAGCCATAGATTTAATAATTAACACAAATTATCCTTATGAGTATTGCGTCGGCGATAATTTTAATATTCAATTTTTAGTTAATTTGATAAAAAGCGGATTTTATGTGATGTCTCAATATTATGAGCACGGAAAAAAGTATATTATGGAAGCGATGCATCATTTGTCTAAATCCGTTTTATTTTTTGACAAGCTTCATATAAAAAAGTCGATAAAAAAGCTTCTGCCCAAATATGAATTAAGGGAAAACGCGGAATTTGAAAAAATTGTAGACAAATGCATTGAAATTCATAATGACGGCTGGTTAACAAAACCGCTTGTCGCCGCGATTAAAGAAATTTACCGTATAAACGATCCCGACGTATCATTTATATCTTTTGGTTTATATAAGGACGGCAAACTTGTAGCCGGCGAATTCGGAACAAAAGTAGGCAGAATATACAGCAGCTATTCAGGCTATCGTGAAGAAAACAATTCCGGAACCGTACAAATGATTTTAACCGCTCAACATCTTGAAAAAGCAGGTTACGCGTTTTGGGATTTAGGCATGCCCATTGAATACAAAGGAACTTTAGGCGCAAGAATATTAAATCTTGAGGATTTTATTGTTATGTGGAAAAAATACTCGATTCAGGATATCGGCTTGAATCTTGAATATGAAAAATATCCTATCCCAAAACAAAATCTGACGGAAGAGCAGTTACTCTGGCTTTTCAGAAACGCTTACAAATATTATTATACCGATGATTTGCGTGAATATCTGCATGATGATTTTTTTTATACTTCACATCATTTTACTGAGGAAATAACCACAAAAGATCTATATCTTTATTACTTAAATTTAAAATTGGACGCGCTAAAAGGTTCGGATCCGCCGGACAATGAACTTTTTATTGAAATGGTCTACGATTTACATTCAAACCGTCCGTATTTATATATGAAATACAAAGAAAAAGAAGCGCTTTTTATCGCGGAGGTGAAAGATGGTAAACTGGCGCGTATTGATTTATGTGAGCCTGAATTTTATTCAATCAAAAGAATATCTGAAATGGAAATTATAGCTAATGAGGAACAAGCCACCTTACAAGATAAGGAATCTCAGGCTTAGAAGGTTTGGATGAGAAAAATAATATATCTGGACGGACGGAAAATTGTATATGAACTAGAGCGGAAGAAGGTTAAGAATATTAATCTGCGAATCCGTTTTGATTGTTCGGTATATGTTTCGGCAAATGACAATACGCTAATTAGCACGATAGAAGATTTTTTGCGGGACAAGTCGGGGTATATTCTTTCCGCGCTGGAGAAATATAAAAAGATTTCAAAGAGCGCAGAGAATAAACATAATTATGTTACGGGAGAAAGTTTTAAATATTTGGGGGAAGAGCTTCGGCTTGTTGTTAAAAAAGGGAAAAGAAGCATAAGTTCTGACGGCGTGTATCTTACATTGAGCGTAAGAAATGTTAAAGATACGGCGCTTAAGGAGAGGTTAATTAAAAAATGGTATTATACGCAATGCTGTGAAGTAGCTATGGATATATTTGTTGAGATGTATCAAATTTTTAAGAAATACAATGTAACAATGCCAAGCCTGGTATTACGCAATATGGTTTCACGCTGGGGTAGCTGCCGGCCAAAGAGAGGAATAATTACGCTTAACAAACGCCTTATAGAAGCGCCGCGTAACGCTTTTGAATATGTTGTTATGCATGAATTTATTCATTTTTTGTATCCTAATCATTCGAGGGATTTTTATGGTATGCTGACCAAGCTGATGCCGGATTGGAAGGGACGGAAGAGAGTGCTTGAGGAGACTTTGTTTTTGGCGGGGGAATGAGAGGGGATATTCCTAAATACGAACGCACTGCGTGCGGAATTTAGCTGGATTCATTGCTTGTTTTTGACGAGTATGATCTTCTTAAAATACGACAATTTTTGTAAATATTTCCAATTTGAGACGCACTGCGTCTTAAATTGAGTTTTTCACTTCCGACTTTGGCAGGTATTTGCTTCCGTGTTTGGCGCGTTTTTACTTCCGCATTTGGCGGAAAAAGTTACAAAATATTGAGGTTATCTATTTGGTGAAATATGATAAAATATTTAGTGTATAATTATGAAATTGGCAATTATTGGAAGTAGAAGCATTGAAGAATTGGATTTAGATAAATATATCAAAGAAAAACCTGATGTTATTATCAGCGGCGGAGCTAAAGGTATTGATACAATAGCTTGGGAATGGGCGATAAAAAATAATATAGAAATAGTTGTACATAGACCTAATTACAATAAACATGGGAAATGGGCTGCCTTAAAAAGAAATGATATTATCATTGACGAGGCTGATAAAATTATCGCTTTTTGGGACGGGAAAAGTACCGGGACAAAATATGTTATTGATAGAGCTAAGAAATTGAATAAAGAGGTTGTAGTTGTGCTGCCTTTGTTGGATTTATAAGTGGCGAGTTTACGTTTGAAGTTCATTTATATCATTTTAAATATGACAAATTAAAAAAGCGATATAATTACAGATAAAGTACTTGATGCATCAAAAATATCATATATGGCATATTGAGGAAAAAATATATTTTAATATCCTCTATACTTGCTATAAAGACCAATTTTGAGTATAATTATCTTGTGAATTGGACTCATGATACAGGCAATAATTAAAAAATACATAAATTAATAAGTCAGAGTCAAGAATTAATGAGGATAAACGATAATGGTAAGAAATGTTATTTTTATCAGCCATGCTACTCCTGTTGATAATGACTTTACGAAATGGCTTGCCTTAAAACTTATTGGCTTAGGTTATAATGTTTGGTGCGATATATTATTTCTAGACAAGGGTGTTGATACTTGGCGCGACATTGAACCTGAAATTAGAGAGAATTCTTGTAGATTTTTAGTAGTCTTATCCAAAAATTCCAATCATAGTGATGGAGTATTGAAAGAAATATCAGTTGCAGAAAAAGTAAAGAAAGATATAAACGATGATGGTTTTATTATTCCACTAAGAATTGATAGTAGTTTATCTTTTGCAGAAATAAATATTCAACTTAATAGGCTAAATGCAATTGATTTTACTCAATCATGGATAAAAGGTTTAAGAGATTTATTAGAATCATTTGAAAATAACAAAATTCCAAAGAATTTAGAAAACATATCTTTAAGTAACGAATTATACACAAAAATATTTTTACATGAAAGAACAGTTATTCAAAAAGATGAAATATATGATTCAAATTGGTTTCGTGTAAAATCATTTCCAGAATATTTATACTTTCATAAAATCAACATCGATGATATAGATTTATTTGAAAAAGATTTATCTTTCCCTTCATTACGCTACAAAGATACTATTTGTTCTTTTTCTTCTGACATTGGTTTTAAATATAAAGACACAGGATTATTAGAAAATGATAATGTAAAAAAAATATCTGTAAGAGATATACTTGATTATAAATCTTTTTCTCCATTTATCGAAAACAATGAATGTAGATTGTTTTTAGTAAGACTAATAAATAATGGCTTTAATAAAATGATGAGTAATACAAATTTGAAATCATATTTTTTAACTAATAAAACTGCTTATTGGTTTGAAATAAATTGTTTACCAAAAGATAAAATAAATGGTATTAAAATGGTTGGAAAAAAAATAGCTAATAATTGGCATTATGGAATCTCAGGCTATATTAAACTCAAACCATTCTCTATACTAATTCTTAACTCTCACATTTTCTTTACTAAAGATGGAAAAACACTTATTTCTTCAAAAGAAAAACAACATAAATTAAGAATGAAACAAGGAAAAAATTGGAATAATAAAATTTGGAGAAGCAAATTGATGGTATTGGTTAATTATTTATCTAATGGTAAAGAATATCTAAAAATACCTGTAAGCGAAAAAGAATTTGTTTTAATTAATTCTAGACCATTAAAATTAATAAGCCACATAACTTATATCAGTCCTAAAAGTGATAATATGGAAGAAGATATCGTTGAAGTATTTGATGATAATGAAGACGAAGATGAGGATAAGGATGAATGAAAAAATTATTTTATAATACAAGAGAATTAATTTATATTGACGAACCAAATATATTATTTGGTCATAATCAAAAATTACAAGATCCACGTGATGGTTTATCATTATTTGGTCCTTATGATACAATTTATGGAATAAATAGTGGTGTTTTAGCTACCAGGGAAGGATTAAAAAAATTTAAAGCGTTTTTAGATTCAATACAAAAACCAGTATATAATAAAGATTCTATAAAACGTCCAATGTTTCCAGGTTTTGAAACAGTTTTCAATGCTAAGTGGGAAACAGATACTATATTATACAAGGAAATAACCAAGCAAGAAATTGATAAATTTTTATATCATGGGAACACACATAAAAGAACTTTTGATTTAGTTTCTTTATTTACAGAAAAAATAATTGATATGAATAAAAATTCTGATAAAAAAATAGATGTTTGGTTCATAATTATCCCAGATGATATATATCAATATTGTAAACCTTTATCTGTATTACCCACCAGCCTTGTTAGAGAACAATCATTATTAAATAAAAATAAAGCTCTTGCATTTCATTATGAGCCATCATTTTTTGAAGAAATGAATAAAGAAGAAAAAACAAAAGAAGAAGAAGCTCTTTCATATAATTATGATGCCCATTTCCATAATCAATTTAAAGCTAGATTATTACCATATACAATTCCAACACAGATAATAAGAGAAAGCACTTTAGATTGGAGAAATTATATAAATTCTTTTGGTCTTCCCAAAAGAGATTTTTCTAAAATCGAAGGTCATTTGGCATGGACTTTATCTACCGCTGTATTTTATAAAGCTGGTGGTAAACCTTGGATCTTGTCAGATATTAGAGATGGTGTTTGTTATTTAGGTCTGGTTTATAAAAAAACAAATCATACCAGTGATCCAAGAAATGCTTGCTGTGCAGCTCAATTGTTCTTAAATAGTGGTGACGGCACTGTTTTTAAAGGAGAAGCAGGACCATGGTATAATCAAGATAATAATGAATATCATTTAGATAGAGATAGTGCAAAAAAGTTATTGACTCAGGCTATTAATGCTTATCGTGAAAGGAATGATGGAAAAAACCCTAAAGAATTATTTATCCATGCAAGAACTCGTTTTGATGAAAAAGAATGGGAAGCATTTATTGAAGCAACTCCTATAGGAACTAATCTTGTAGGAGTTACAATTTCTCGCCGTGAACAAATGAAATTATATAAAGTAAAAGATCAGTATTCCATACTTAGGGGATTGGCTTATATTATTAATAATTATAAAGCTTATCTGTGGACAATTGGCTTTGTTCCATACCTTCAAACAGCTCTCTCTTTGGGATTGCCTAATCCATTGTATATAGAAATAAATAAAGGAAATGCTACTATAGAACAAGTATTAAAAGACATCCTTGCTCTTACAAAGTTAAACTATAATGCATGTATATATGGAGATGGTGAGCCAGTAACTTTACGTTTTGCTAACAATATTGGTGAAATACTAACCGCAAGCACCGATATAAAATCTCCCCCTCTGGCATTTAAGTATTATATTTAGTTGTATTTATTTCACTGGTTAGTAAAAAACTCACAATTGAAAAAAATACTGACAAATGATATTATTTCATTATGGAAATACCACCTCCGCCCATAGAGGCTTTATGGAAAGAAACGAAATTTACACCAAATTCCGAACAAGAAAAAGCTATCAGACATATCGAAGGTCCTCTTTTCCTTGCAGCCGGTCCCGGTTCCGGAAAAACACGAGTTCTGCTTTGGCGTACTCTTAATTTAATTGTATATCAGAATATTGACCCTGAAGAAATATTTCTTGCCACTTTCACGGAGAAAGCCGCTTCACAATTAAAAGAAGGACTTTTATCATATCTCGCCCTCGTTACCAACAGAACGGGAAAGGCATATGATATTTCTCTTATGTCTATTGGTACAGTACATTCAATCTGCCAAAAACTTCTTGCCGACAGGCGTTTTGCTGAAAACAGAACCCGCCAACATCCGCCGGTACTTATGGATGAACTTGGACAGTATTTTTTCGTTTATCGCAGAGCTTTTTGGGATTCACTTTGTATCTCCGCAGGTTTTTCCGATGGAGATGAAGGCATTCAGGAAGTGAATCGTTTCTTTAAGAATATCCCACAAGGAGAACCAAGCAAAAGCCGTCACAAAGCCGCAATCGCCATAATATCTCTTTTTAATCGTTTTTCCGAAGAATACCTTGATCCCAATAATTGTAAAACCAAAGATGAAACTCTTGCAAAAATACTCAAGATGTACAGCACATATATGAAAAAACTTGATGACGAAAAGAAAGTTGATTTTTCTTTGCTCCAGAAAAAAGCTTATGACCATATTTCGGCTAATGATAAGTCAGGGAGTAAATTTAAACATATTATTGTTGATGAATATCAGGATACAAATACCATTCAAGAAAAAATATTTTTTACACTTGCCGCAGAACATAAAAACATTTGTGTTGTAGGTGATGATGATCAGGCCCTTTATCGTTTTCGCGGCGCTACAGTAGAAAATCTCGTTCAATTTGAAACTCGATGTAAAGAAATTCTTTCTCAAAAAGCCAAGCGTATTGTCCTTTCTACTAACTACCGTTCCCGTGTTCAAATTGTAAAAGCATATACGGATTTTATTAAGTTGACAAACTGGAAAAACCCATCCGGCGGCGCTTACCGTGTGGAAAACAAAAACATAAAAGCCCATTCTCCTGATGAGCGTACTTCGGTTATTGTTTCAGAACGAAAAGAAGCGGCGCAAGTATACCGCGATATTGTAGAATTTGTATATAAACTTAAACTAAAAGGCAAAATTACCGATTATTCAGAGTGCGCTTTTCTTTTTCCCGCCATCCGTGGTTGGGACGGTAAACCCAATTCTCGTGTTAAAGGTTTCAAAGACGCGTTTAAGCAATTTAATGACGATAACAATTTTACCGGAACTGATGATGAAATAAAAATTTATGCTCCAAGAGCAGGCCGTTTCTTAGACCTCGAAGAAGCCAGGGCCGTATGGGGTATGATGTTGCTTGTTTTTAACCGTCCTTCTTATGGCGCAAATATCAGTAGAGATTTAATGAATTTTCGTAACTGGCTTGAAGAATGTAAAAGTTATGCAAAAGAAATTTGTGATAATGATAAACAACTTACGGAATTTATCGAAGATCGAAAAAACGAAGTAGAAACGGTAAACAAAGATTATGAAATATTAATCAATACAATGAACAAAAACGGCTGGAATAATAAAACTAATTACAATAAAAACATGAGTCGTATTCTGGCAGGGGCTTCCGGTATATCAGCAAAAGCAAAGCGCAGTATAACCAACAACTTTTTTAACGAATTGGTAAAAACCCGTGAAAAAGAGGGAAATCCTTTTACTATTGATTATATTATCAACAGAGCTTCTTCTCTCGACTGGTCTGTCCTTGACTTTTTTTATCAATTAACCGGTTTTGAACATTTTAGAAAAATGATTGATCTTGCTGAGAATCACGGAGATGAAGGACCAATTTGCAATTTATCGTTAATTGCCGATTATTTGTCAAAATTTCAAGATCAATACAGCCCTGTTATTTCTGCAGGTTTTCTTCAAGATAATAAATTTTCTCACACTCTTTATTCATCATTTACCTATGCGCTCTGGCGGTTGGCAGAAACGGAATTTGAAGACGAGGATGATCCTTTCCCCAGAGGGAGGGTGTCTTTTCTTACAATACATCAATCAAAAGGACTTGAGTTTCCGGTAGTGGTTCTAGGCAGTCTTTTCCGAAACGAAGGAGAAGCCGACATGAAAGAAGACATTATCAGAAAACTTCTCCACAAAGAAAATAAAGGTGAACCGCTGGATCGTATTTCAAATTTTGATAAAATGCGTTTATTCTATGTAGCTTTGAGCCGTGCAGAAAATTTACTTGTTTTACCACAATTTATTGGAAGAGGGCAACGGACATCAGAAGAATTTAAAGAACTTATTGACCATTCTTCATTTACAGAAATCAAGGATTTTAAAATTAGCAATATAGATAAGCCGGAAAAGAAAGACAAAAAAATTACGGAGATTTATTCCTATACTTCCGATTATATGCTATACAAACGCTGTCCGCGGCAATATATGTTTTTGCGGGAATACGAATTTGTCGGAAGCCGAACCCAAACTATGATGTTTGGAAGCCTTGTACACCAGACAATCGAAGACCTTCACCATTTGTTAATAGACCAGAAAGAAAAGGAGCTGCCATTATGACCGATAATGAAATAGAAGAAGAACTGCAAAAAATATTTGAAATCAACTATGAAAGCCTTAAACTTCAGGGCGGTCACTCTCTGACCCCGGAAGTACGGGAAGCCGCATGGAATCAAGTGCTTTACTATTTTAAAAAACTTAGAAAACAAGTGGCGGAAAAAGTTACCAAAACAGAAGTAAAACTTACGCTTCCCGAACAAGAAACTCCTGCGGGCAGACGTTTTACCATAGAAGGAATTGTTGACATAGTTACCGAGAACAATGAAACATGGATGTACGATTTAAAAACCCACGAAGCTGACTATATAAAAAAGAATAAAGAAATGTACGAACAGCAGCTTAATGTATACGCCTATATTTGGGAACATCTGCGAAACAACAAACTTAATCATACGGCGATCATTTCTACTGTGTTGCCTTCAAGTTTACGAAATGCCCTGAGGGACAAACCTATAATTCCGGAAAAACTAAAGCTAGAGACTGATAAATGGGATCCGATTATCCCATTGACTTTTAACCACAAGAAAATCAATGAAACAATACGGGAATTTGGAGCGATAGTTGACAACATACAGGGAAGAGAATTCAAACCTGCTCCGCCTGAAACACTTGATTCTTCCTATGGCGGCAGTATCAAATTTGTTTCCCGTTATTGTGTTAACTGCGACGGTCGGTTTTCCTGTTCCTCTTATCGTAAATATGTTACTAAAATTACCGGTCGCAGTCAGGCTGATTTTAAAAGATATTACAGCGCCTATGACGATGAAACTGCCCAGACAGATTATATTCTGTCCAATCTAAACATGGATATTATAAATTCGGGATTCGACAAACCGGAGTAATTTTCTTTACTTTTTTCTTTGAACATCTAACAATTCGCAAAACTGGATATTTAACGCTTTAGCAATTTTTACCACTACATCAATTGACGGAGCAACCCGTTTGCTTTCTATGTAGTAGAGATGGCTATGAGAAATACCGGCTTCAAGGGACAAATTTAGTACTGAAATCTTCTTTTTTCGCCGAATTTTACGGATATTATTCAGAATTAGCTCTGTTTCAACTTCCATATAGTAACTCTAAAAATAGAGGACTATTGGTCTTGTAACTACTCTATATTTAGAGTATTATTTTAAATTTATGGTTAATAAATTTGATAACTCATTCAATATAAGCGATGAAACTCTGGCTCAGCTTAAACAACTCATTCCCGAAGCCTTTAAGGACGGGCTTGTCGATATTGGTTCTCTAAGCGACGCTCTTTCAAACTACCAAGGCGAAGCTCTTGACCTTGACGATAACCTCTTTGGTCTATACTGGCCCGGAAAACGGCAGGCAAAGAAAAACGCCGCCACTCCCCCTCTAGGAACTCTTGTCCCTGTTCCCGGTGACGGCGTTGACGAGGACACAACAAAAAATATTTACATTGAGGGAGAAAATCTTGAGGTCTTAAAGATTATTAGGAAAGCTTATCTGGGCAAAATAAATATGATTTACATAGATCCTCCTTACAATACCGGAAAAGATTTTATTTATCCTGATGATTTCTCTGAAACTGAGGAATCGTATAAAAGACGAACAGGACAAATTGATGAAAACGGAATTGCAACAACTACAAATAAGAAAGCCGAAGGTCGATTCCACTCAAAATGGTGTTCAATGATGTATCCTCGGTTGCGACTGGCGAGGGATTTATTGACAGATGATGGAGTAATATTTATCAGTATTGATGATAATGAAGTTACACAATTGAGGAAAATATGTGATGAGATTTTTGGAGAAGATAATATTATTGCTGAATTTGTTTGGAAGTGTAGAAATTCATTACAACATGATGAACCACTTGTTTCCAAGCAGACAGAACGGATACTTACATATACCAAAAATAAAAGCGTATATAATTATGATACTGGAATAACACTTAATCGAGTTAGAAAACCATTTGACGCAACAGAATACAAAAACCCTGATAACGACCAACGAGGACCATGGTTATCTTCTGGCAAGACGCGAAATGATGGTAGACCATCTTATACTGTTATATCACCAACAGGTGTAGAACATACAAGACCATGGATACCTTCGCCAGCAGAATTTAAGCGTTGGGAAGAAGAAGGCTTGATTTGGTGGGGTAAAAATGGTGATTCTATTCCCAGAAAGAAAGCATTTTTAAAAGATTTTAAAGGTAATGCCATATCCGACATTCTTTTTGATGAATATACAGACGAGATAAAAGATGAAAATAATATAAAACGTTCAAAATATTGGGAAATTGGAACGACAGAATCAGGTACAAAAAGTGAAAAAGAATTATTTAATGGTAAAGTACCTTTTGATTATCCTAAACCATGGACGCTAATTAAATATTTAATAACTATTTCAACTAATACCAATGACATTATCCTAGATTTCTTCTCTGGATCAGCCACAACAGCTCATGCGGTAATGAAACTAAACACCGAAAATATGAAAAATCGTCAATTTATCATGGTACAAATACAGGAAGAAGTTACACAAAAAAATAATAAAGACGCTTATGATTATTTGACAAATAAAAACAAACCATTAAACATCTCTGAAATTGGTAAAGAACGAATCCGTCTAGCTAGTGATAAATTAAAAAAGGACACAGGGCTAAATATTAATAATCTTGACCTCGGTTTCAAGGTTTTCCGCCTTTCTCCATCAAATTTTAAGCCGGTTGGTCTGTATACAGGAACAAATGTCAAAGAACTACCGGACTGGTTTTCAGGCGACCCTCTTGTCGAAGGCTGGAAACCGGATAATCTAATCACAGAAGTAATGCTCAAGGAAGGTTTCCCGCTTGATAGCACCATTACAAAATTAGACATATATAAAAAGAACAAGGTTTATCAAATTTCCTCGGATTCATGTGATCATACCCTAATCATCTGCCTTGATACAAATATCGAAAATGACACAATAGAAAAACTGGACTTAGGCGATTTGAACATTTTTATTTGCCTTGACAGCGCCATAACAGATCAGGTAAAAGCTCGTTTGGACGACAAGGGACGTATTATTGTAATTTAGGAAAGATCAATGTCAAAAGAAATAAGATTCAAATTTGAAGACGATCAAAAACATCAAACTCGTGCCATAGAGAGTACATTAGATCTTTTTAAAGGCTTTGAAGAATCAAGCCGTGATTTTAAACTTGGATATGATGTTGTCCATAACCGCCCCGAATGGTATGAATTTGATGAAGAATTATTACGCGCAAACTACGAAGCAATAATAGAAAAAAATAATCAAAGACAAAATCCGGATAGAGCCGGTGTTTCTATAATTCCCAACTGGATAGATGCAAAATCCGACGGTCCAATGCTTAGGGACACAAAATTTGATGCAAATACTTACAAATACCCTGTTTTCACGTTGGAAATGGAAACCGGAACAGGAAAAACTTTCACTTACCTTAAAACTATGTTTGAACTAAAACAGCAGTACGGATTTACAAAGTTTATTATAGTTGTACCAAGCATTGCAATTTACGAAGGTACTTTACAAGCGTTACGCCAAACAAAAGAACATTTTAGATCAGGTTATCGGAATGAAACCATTATTCCTGTTGAATATAAACTTAGCAATATAATTAAATACGCTACTTCTTCAAGTCTTGAAGCAATGATTATAACTATCGACAGCTTTAACAAAGCGGGTATTAATGTAATTTACCAACCGAATGATGGTTTTCCCGATGGACTTCCCATTGAATATATTCAAAAAACACGTCCTATACTAATACTTGATGAAAGCCAAAACTACACTTCTGAAAAATCAGAAGAAGCTCTTAGGACTTTAAAACCCCTGTTTGCGCTCAATTACAGCGCAACTCCAAAAAAGAAAAGCGGACTTATTTACCGTCTTTCGCCCTTAGATGCTTTTTGGGATAATCTTGTTAAAAAAATCGAGGTTCAAAGCGTTACCCAATATGATAATGACAACGATGATAATCATAAAATGTTCCTAGTAAAAACCACCAACAAAGAGGGTTCTATATCCGCAAAAATACAAGCTTTTGTAATACATGACGGAAAGAAAACATGGCAGGAAATAATTGTTAAAAAAGGCGATGATCTATGCCAAAAAACAAATAACTATGATCTTGAAGGATTTATTGTTGAAGATATTTACATAAAGGAAAATAAAGTAACCTTTACAAACCAAAGTTTTATTTCCGGAGAAAGCACAACAGGCATTACTTTATCGGAAAAAGAAATCCGCCGAGTCCAAATAGAAGAAACAATTAGAATACATATTGAAAAACAACGCCGCCTTCGGGATTCCGGTATCAAAGTTCTTTCTTTGTTTTTTATTGATTATGTGCCTAATTACCTTGGGGAAGAGCCTTTTCTGCGGACTTATTTTGAAAAAGCTTTCAATAAGTTAAAAGGAAGTGATCCTTACTTTAAAAATCTTGACGCAAAAGAAGTGCATGACGGTTACTTTGCCAGAAAAAAAGACAACTCCATTGTCGAAGACTTTGATACTATTTCATCTAAAGATCGTGAAGAAGCACGCAAACATTCTTTTAATTTGATAATGCAATCAAAAGAAAAACTTCTTAGTTTTGATGAAAAGGTCTGCTTTATTTTTGCGCACTCTGCTATCCGTGAAGGCTGGGATAATCCCAATGTCTTTAACATTTGCCTTCTAAAACAGCCTAATTATAAAACCGACAGTCAAAAAGATTCACGGCGGCAGGAATTAGGGCGAGGACTTCGTATTTGCGTCGATCAATCCGGCAAACGTATCGGCGATGATGGTATCAATATTCTCACTGTCATTTGTCCGGAAGACTTCTCTCAATATGTAGATGCCCTCCAAAAAGAATACATAGAAAGCGGCGAAGTAAATCCTCCGCCTAAACCTACAAGTTATAAAGGTAAGGTTAAACGCAAAGATAATATTTATAATGATAAGGACTTCAGAAATTTCTGGAATAAACTATGTAAAAAAACATCTTATAATATTAACATTAATACTCCTGATTTTATAAAAGAATGTTCCAGAGAATTTTATGACAAAGTGGTATTTCCTGAGACAAAAATTAAAGTTTCGGCAGGAAAGTACAACTTTTATAGGTATACTTTCTCTCTTATTGATATTCGTCATGACTATGCCGGGATTAAAATAACAATTACCGACATAAACGGTAAAAAATATGAAACAACAAAATGGTTAAAAGAGAAAAATACATTTAAAGGTGATTTTTTAGAGAAATATAAAGATATTCGCCCGAAAGATTTTACAGTTGTAAAAATGAATAAAGATGATATATCAGTTACTTTCAGCAACAGCGAAACAATAACAAAGGACTGCCCTTACTCATTTGACGGCAGCCCCGTTGACAGCCTGAAACCGGAATACAAGCAAGCTGAGCAATCAAATTATCCGGTCTTTGATTTTATTTCAAGAACCGCATCTGCAACAAGCCTTACTCGACCTACAATACTTGAAATTTTCAAACAAATAAAAGAAGAAGAAAAAGAAAAGATATTTATTAACCCCGAAGGTTTTACAACCTTATTTATTCAAACCATTAAAGAATTGCTCGCCAACCATGTAGCATCAAAAATTGAGTATATTCTGAATGAAATTTATCCAAAAAAAGAAGATGGTACTTACTCTGTACTTGAACCAGAGCAATTTGTATACAAAATTCCGTCAGAAAGAGATCAACAGGCACTTTTTGCAGCAGAAGCAGAGCCTTCTTATGGGAATGAACCTTCTGAAAATAAAGATGATCTTTCAGGATTTTTCCCGCCATCGCCAAAATTTCCTCAGCGTGAACTTATAGAAGGCTCAGAACACAGTCTTTACACAGACATTCAAATTGATTCAACCGTAGAAAAAAACTTTATTGAAAAAAATATCAAAGTTGAGGATAGGGAAGGCAAGATCATTTGCTATTTTAAATTCCCCCCAAAGTTTAAAATATATATTCCTAAAATACTTGGTAAATACTATAACCCAGATTGGGGTATCATTCGTTTTGACAAAAATGGCAATACTAAAGTTCAGCTTGTTCGTGAAACAAAAGGCTCAGAAGATACAACGAAACTAAGATTCCCCAATGAAGACCGAAAAATAAAATGTGGCAGAAAACATTTTAAGGCAATAGGTATTAGTTATCGGCCTGTATCTGACAAAACTCCTGGTTGGTATCTTGATGAATCAGAATAAGACTTTCTCCTGATATCAAAATTAAACCAATCCTGCATCATCACCCAAAAGCTTCCCCCAACAATGATACCATTTCCCCGTACATCTTATACCCAGCTAAGTCCGGCAAAGCTTTCGCTACTCCGCGATAGTACCATTCAACATCAGATTTCCCGGCTTTAAACCGTTCCCAAAGTTTTTCCCCGATAACTTTTCTATCGGAAGCCATTGAGCGCAGATTGGAAAGTTTATCGGCACAGCATACCAGTTTTACTTCAAGTGAGGCTTCCGGCAAATGATCTATTGTCGTCTGTTTTCGCTCTTTCCATGACTTTTTTTTGTCTTCGGATTCGGCAGCTACTATTTTGAGAATTTTCTCACCGAATTTTTCTTTTATTTCTTCAGGTTGAGTTCCTGTGTCTTCTATAACATCATGTAAAATACCTGCAACAATTGCATTCTCAGAACAGCCATTTTCGGTCAATATCTGCATAACCTCTGCAGGGTGGGTAAAATAGGGAACATTGGTCCCTTTTCGTTTTTGCTTAGCGTGTTTCATGGCGGCGAAAACAATCGCTTCATGGATCATGTTCATTTGTTTTATCTTAACATCAATGAATAAATTGGGCAAGTTTGTATAAAAACATACATTTTTCCCTCCTTCACGTCCCCGGAAGACATGGAAGATGCAATCGCCACCGTAATCGGTCAGTGTGAAATGTGGGTAGATAATTAAGGGATAAATGGTTCTTGTAAGTTTAACCTTTATGAAATTTTAACCAAAAAAGCTTGAAAAAACACCTAAAAATAAGAAAAAAGAGTTGAAATTATCACCAAAATATGCGATATATATAATATGACTGTTTTTTGTTTGTTGATCTTCTTTGTTAGCACATCTTCATCGGCGAAAGAGTAACCATAATGATAATTATTGTGAAAAGGCGGAATAACGATGAATAGTCTTAACAAATATGCATTAATAAATATCGAAAAAATAGTCCAGATTTTCTATTTTATTCAACAACGTACAAATGTTACTTCAAAATTAGAATTAATTAAATTTTTATTCTTTGCAGATAGAATAAATATAAGAGAACATTTTTCTCTTATATCTCTTGATACATATGTAGCGATGAAATTCGGTCCCGTGGCTTCTAACTCATTGGATGTTCTGAATAAAGAAAATAAGCGACTTATTAACTTTTCTGCAGAAGAATTAAAATTTCTTGATAATATAAAAGAAATTGACAATAAGAAAAGAATAATAGATCCCATTGATTTTGATTTATTAAGTAAAAATGAAATGATTTCTCTGGATAAATCCATTAAGTTGTTTTTTAGAAAAAAACTTGTTGATATTTCTCATGATTATCCTGAATGGAAACGATATAAAGCGTTTTTTGATAAGAATGATAATTCATCGAAGGACATCGTCATGGATGATTTTTTCAAAAACCCCGATACAAATGATTCTCCTGCAATAAAAAAATATTTTGGTGGTATAGACCCTTTATACAAAGATGAAGAGTATTTAACAGAAGCCAAAAAATTTTACTTTGAAAGCATAGGTCAATATGGATGATGAAATCTCCGGTGGATTTACTTTTTATGGAAATATTCCCGATAACTCTGACGAACAACATCTGGGAATAGTACTTGGTGTAAATGACCCATTATTAAAATATTGCTATTGTACATCAAAATATAACAAGATCATAAATGAAATGGATTTTGTAAAAATTCCGGCAGAAAAAATGAAGAATTATTTTAAAGATGCAAAAGAAACATATATCTTTATATCTCATCGGCATATTATAGATATTTTTCTTATTACATTTAAAAGCCGTCTTAATTCTGAATATACAATTATGAAACCGATAGACAATGACATATTTACTCAAATTCTAAGCAAAATACAAAATTCTGATAACCTTTCAGATCGTTTCAAGAATGATTTTTTTTCCTTTATTGGATGACCTCAATCTCCCCACCTCGCAACTCCATCCCCAACCCAAAACCCGCAACCCTATCCCTTCCCCCCTGCTTAGCCGCCAAAAGAGCCGCATCCGCATCTTCGATCAGTTTCAAAATAAACCCCTTCTCCTCCACCCTCTCTTTTTCATTTGTCCTCGTAGCAACAAAACCAAAACTAGCGTAAATTGCAGCAGGGCCGCTCTCCAAAGGCACAGGCGTTTCAGACAATTTCTCGCGCAGCCGTTCTAATACATTTGCTCCAATTTTTTCATCAACCCCGTAAAAGAAAAGGATAAATTTCCCCTCACCATAACGACCCATAAAGTCATGTTTTCGCAGTTTTGATTCTATGGTTTTAACCGTATGACGCAGAGCCTCATCTCCGGCATCTTTTCCGTGAGTTTCGTTAAATTTTGTAAAATGATCTATGTCCATCATGGCAAGACAGCATGGGACAGAAAACTCCGCCGCATTGGTAAGTTCACTGCTTACATTCTCAATAAAAGAACGGCGGTTAAGAATGCCCGTTAACGGATCATGGCTGGCAAGGAATTCCAACTGAGCTTCGTTTTCCTTAAGATGTTCTATGTGCTCAACTTCTTTGCGGAGTTTGTCATTAATAATCGCAAGGGATTCTTTCTTTTTTTGCAGTGAAGAAAACGCGGCTAAGGTTTCACGCATTACTTTTAAGTCTTCATGAATCTGAACATACAAAGGATTATCAGTGTACTCCTCGGGAAGTTTGGGAATATTGTTGTCCCGAAGCAGCTTTTGAATATGATCAAGAAAACCTTCAGCGGTAACCATTTGCTTTATATTTTCCTTTTTTTTTGCATAAATTATTAAATGTAAAAATATACCGGCGATGAGACTTGAACTCATACATACTTGCGTACGGTAGATTTTGAGTTTTCGCAGGTACACCAAACTAAACTTACCATAGATTATATTGGCATAAATTTTCAAAAAAGTCAAGTGTTTTTTTATTTTTTTACTTATTTTGAATTATATTGAATTATATCAACTAACACCGTTATACCAGTTTATGTGCCAGTTTATATGCCAGTTTTTACGCAAATTTACTCGAAAATTTACTCGCAAATTTAATAGCCAATTTTTACACCAATTTTTACGCCAATTTTTACTCCAATGAAAAAAAAAGCACAAATTTAATGAGGTAGATTTTCAATCTATTTCACACAAAAAAATCTTCCCTTAATCCCGCATTTTAAAAACTGGTTAAACTGGTTAAACTGATAAACTGGTTAAACTGGTTAAACTGGTTAAACTGATAAACTGATAAAACTGATAAAACTGGTTTATGTGCCAGTTTTATGTGCCAGTTGAATTTAGTTTAGTTTTTGAACACCCTTCTATCAAAATTATAATCGCCAAGACCCCATTTTTCGCTAAAATAAAAGGACCGCCTACTGCGGATAGGGCTACGCCCTATCTGATAAAAAACGCCTACGGCGTTAGGGCTACGCCCTATTTTTTTTTGCCGGAAATCCCTCTTTGTTAAATAAGGTCGCTAAGACCCCCTTCCGTGCCTCCCAACTTTGCGTACTATGAAAGCCCGACAGAGT
>Ga0268262_10002164_pt1 | contig 23102 bp, 20 predicted proteins | sample TergutNc150P3_FD_190354 | JGI IMG/M metagenome (GOLD analysis project Ga0268262, IMG submission 190354) | Nasutitermes corniger P3 segment gut microbial community from laboratory colony in Florida, USA - Nc150 P3 (SPAdes) (version 2) | ecosystem: Host-associated > Arthropoda: Insects >...
TTAGCAATGCTAAAGCTCTAAAAGCGGTAAATGACCTTTTGACGAATGTAAGCGATGCCTTGAGAAACTATCAAGCTGCCAATAAAGGAGAACTTGATGTCAAACAGGGTGCGTTTGTGACTATATCCTATATATTCGGCAAGACCATTGCTAACTCTGACCTAAAGGACGTTAAAACCTTTGGACTTACTAGCATCGGTTCTCTCGACAGAGTCTTAACTCAGTTAAGTGCAGCAAAGGCTGCTGGTCCCACCACAGATGCAGGGCTTTCCTTGTTGGCTGGCATCTTTGGCGCAAATGCTTCTGCGCAGATGGAAGATGACCTTAGGGCGTTTATGCAACTTGACTACAATAAAATGGTGCCAAACACAGCAAATCAGACAAAAGAAATAGTGCAGACTTGGCAGAAAAACATTGCCGACTTGCAGGATGCCTACAAAGTCTATGCCGAGAGAAACATCGCTACAGGCACAGCAAGCTCTGAAATTCTGCACGTTGGACCTAACTACTCAACAGGTTTGGGTGGCGGAGCTTCCAACCAGATAAAGGTAAACTACGTTGCTATTGATATTAAAGGCCTCGGTTTGCAAGCACAGCAAATAGAAACACGCGAAGGTGCCCAAAGAGCCATAGATAGGCTTCAGGAAACCATCAAGATTACAAGTAGCAACCGTGCAGCCATAGGTACATACATAAACCGCCTTGACTACACAATCAACAACATTGCATCCATGGAGTACAACATCCAAGATGCAGAGAGCCGTATCCGCGACACCGACTTTGCGAAGGAGACCACGGACTTCACAAGGAACCAAATAATGGTGCAGGCTGCCACGAGCATGTTAACGCAGGCGAATAGCTTGCCGCAAGCGGTTCTAGGGTTGATAAGTTAAAATTCACCTCGTAGGGTTAGCCCCCGCGCAAAAGCGCGGGGGTTTTTTCTGCGAACCAGAAGACTTGAAAGAAAGAGACTTGAAAAAAAAGGACTGATTGCTAAACCTGGGTTGCCGGCGAGTGCCGGAAAAGGGTTTGGCACCGTAGGCAAGGATGCCTGCGGTTTGAACCATACACGGAGGTTAGCTTTATGCAAATCAACCACAACATTCGCGCAATGGTGACTCAACACGCATTGTTTCAAAACGACAATGCAATGACGAAGTCACTGGAAAAACTCTCAACAGGTTTAAGGATAAATCGTGCCCAAGACGATGCCGCAGGCCTTGCGATGAGTGAACAAATGAGAACCCAAATTCGCGGCCTAGCCAAAGCGAAAAGGAACTCTCAAGACGGCCAGGCAGCACTGCAAATAGCAGAAGGCGCTTTGGCAGAAATCACCAACATGATGCAAAGGCAGAAGGAGCTGGCTGTTCAATCAGCTAACGATACCCTGACAAGCACCGAGCGTATGTACCTTAACGACGAGTTCCAAGCTCTGACTAAGGAAATAGACCGCATAGCCAAAAACACTGACTATAACGGCAAAAACGTGCTGCTCTTTGATGTTGACCCAAACAAGAGCTTTGGTGCCACAAAACTAGACCCCTATAACAAGGAAGTCAGCTTTTTGGAAGCAGCAAACGTTGTCCGCAAAGTATTCGGAGAAAACCTAGAAGGCGGCTTGTCAATATTGACCACTTCACGTGGCGGTGTTTCTTCTCCCACTGGTGGAATTGAAGATATAAATGCCGCTATAGGTGCTATCAACGCTGTGATAGTAAGCCTGAACGGCATTCTCACCGATAGCAATATAGAGACAGCTTTAAAATCTCTTATAACTGCATCAAATGCTGCTGCTACGAAGCTCGGCAAAGATGAGTTGAATACCACAACTATCTCCTATATGCAGACCCATGGCTTTACTGAGGCAGAGAAAACCCAGAACAACGCTAAAGCTCTCAAAGAAGTAAATGACCTTTTGAGAAATGCTAGTGACGCTTTGAGGAACTATCAGGCGGCTAATGCAGGAGAGCTTGATGTTAAAAAGGGTGCGATTGCGACTATATCCTATATATTCGTCAAAGCCATTAAAGGCTCTGATTTTACAGATGTCGCTGGTCTCAATGGCAACACTGGCATAGGTTCTCTTGACAGAATCATAAATCAGTTAAAGGCAGCAGACCAAGGTGGTACCTCTACTGCTCCTGCTCCTGGTACCACTCTAGCTAGTAGTGATGCTGGGCTTTCCTTGTTGGCTGGTATCTTTGGCGCGAATGCTTCTGCACAGATGCAAGATGACCTTAGGGCGTTTATGGGGCTTGACTTCAATAAAATGGTACCCAATACAACAAAGCAAACAAAGGAAATAGTGCAGACTTGGCAGAAAGACATTGCAGATTTGCAGGCAGCCTTCAAAATCTATAACGAAAGAAACATCGCTACAGGTTCTGCGGCATCCGAAGTTTTGCACGTTGGTCCTAACTACTCAACAGGTTTGGGTGGAGCAACTTCCAACCAGATAAAGGTAAACTACGTTGCCATTGACGTTAAAGGTCTCGGTTTGCAAGCACAGCAAATAGAAACCCGTGAAGGTGCCCAAAGAGCCATAGATAGGCTTCAGGAAACCATCAAGGTGACAAGCAGCAACCGTGCAGCCATAGGTACATACATAAACCGCCTTGACTACACAATCAACAACATTGCATCCATGGAGTACAACATCCAAGATGCAGAGAGCCGTATCCGCGATACTGACTTTGCGAAGGAGACCACAGACTTCACAAGGAATCAGATTATGGTGCAGGCTGCCACGAGCATGTTGTCGCAGGCGAATAGCTTGCCGCAAGCAGTTCTAGGGTTGATAAGTTAAAATTTTTACCGCAAGGTAGAAAAAAAGGACTAAATGCCAAATTCCGGGTCGCCGACGAATGCCGGAAAGGGGTTGGCGCCGCAGGCAAGGATGCCTGCGGTTTGAACATTACATGGAGGTTAGATTAATGCAAATCAATCACAATATCCGCGCGATGGTGACTCAACAGGCGTTGTTTCAAAACGACAATGCTATGACAAAGTCACTGGAAAAACTCTCAACAGGCTTAAGGATCAATCGTGCCCAAGACGATGCTGCAGGCCTTGCGATGAGTGAACAAATGAGAACTCAGATTCGTGGCCTAGCCAAAGCGAAGAGGAATTCTCAAGACGGTCAGGCAGCGCTGCAAATCGCAGAAGGTGCCCTGGCTGAAATCACCAACATGATGCAAAGGCAGAAGGAGTTGTCGGTTCAATCCGCCAACGATACTCTGACAAGCACCGAGCGTATGTACCTTAACGACGAGTTCCAAGCTCTGACTAAGGAAATAAACCGCATAGCCAATAATACTGACTATAACGGCAAAAACGTGCTGCTCTTTAATGTTGACCCGAACAAAAGCTTTGGCGCCACAAAACTTGACCCCTATAACAAGGAAGTCAGCTTTTTGGAAGCGGCAAACGTTATCCGCAAAGTCTTCGGAGAGAACCTAGATGGCGGCTTGGCAATATTGACTACTTCACATGGTAGTAGTAGTACTCCTACTGGTGGTATTGACGACATAAATACCGCTATAGGCAAGATCAACGCTGTTATAGTAAGCCTGAACGGAATTCTCACCGATAGCAATATACAGAAGACCTTGATATCTATTCTCGGCATCGCAGACCAAGGCAAAACCGCTGCCTCCACTGTCAATTTTGGCAACGATCTTTTAACCACCAGCACTGTATCCTATATGCTGGCTCATCAATTTGCTGTGGGTGAACAAACTGCTAGCAATGCGAAAGCACTTAAAGCGGTTAATGATCTCATAAGAGCTGTTGACGATGCTTTGAGAAACTACCAAGCTGCGGGTAAAGGAGAGCTTCAGGTCAAAAATGGCGCGATTGCGTCTATAACCTATACTTTCATCAAGGGCATTAAGGAATCGGATTATACTCAGGTCAGTGGTTTCAGTGCTACTACTGGTATAGGTTCTCTTGACAGAATCATAAATCAGCTAAAAGCAGTGGACCAAGCAGTTACTGGCGCTTCTATTACTGATACTGCCACAGATGCTGGTTCAGATAAGGGGCTTTCCTTATTGGCTGGTATTTTTGGCGCAAATGCTTCTGCACAAATGCAAGATGACCTAAAGGCTGTGATGATGCTTGACACCAATAAAATGGTGCCAAATACAACAGGCAAGACACAGGAAGTGGTCTCCACTTGGCAGAAATACCTTGGCGATCTGCAAGATGCCTACAAAGTCTATAGCGAAAGAAACATCGCTACAGGTTCTGCGGCTTCTGAAGTTCTGCATGTTGGTCCTAACTACTCAACTGGTTTGGGTGGAGCAACTTCTAATCAAATAAAGGTCAACTATGTTGCCATTGATGTCAAAGGTCTCGGTTTGCAAGCACAGCAAATAGAAACCCGCGAAGGTGCCCAAAGAGCTATTGACAAGCTCCAGGAAACCATCAAGGTTACAAGCAGCAACCGTGCAGCCATAGGTACGTACATAAACCGCCTAGACTACACAATCAACAACATTGCATCTATGGAGTACAACATCCAAGACGCAGAGAGCCGCATACGCGACACCGACTTTGCTTCGGAGACCACGTCTTTCACCAGAAATCAAATTATGGTGCAGGCCGCTACGAGCATGTTGGCACAAGCGAACAGCTTGCCGCAAGCAGTTCTAGGGTTGATAGGTTAATTTTCCTCATAGGGTTAAGAAGTTCCCGCGCGCAAGCGCGGGGGCTTTTTTTTTGAGCCAAGTTTAATCATCTCAATTCATACTTTCACAATCTTCACCTTCGTACATTGGACCATAATAAAAATTCCAGAACTCAAACCCTTCGTCCTCATCACGTTCTTTACACTTGAATTTTTCCCCAGATGGGCAAGAATCCTTGTAAGTGACGGTTGCATATCCCGCCATCTGTTTGTTTGCCTCAGAACAATCGGATTTAGTTATAGATTCTGAGATACCTTCCATGCAATTGGCTGTGCCTGCAAATGGCGTACCATCATACATTGAAACTGTTATATAGCACGCTCCTCCCCCAGAGTCTTTGTCGTCTGAGCAAGCGGAAAAAACGAATGCTACAAGAGCTGCTGCAGCAAAATAAATGTTCTTCATAGAACCTCCTTTATTATATTAGATTAAATATAGTAATAATTGCGTTTAGATTATTTCATACCCATAACCCTGTTCCGCCAAAAACAACTGGCGATTCATGGCAAATTCCTGCTCGCGAGAATCTTTTGTCACAAGGGAATAGAACATTGCGGGGCGACCGTCTTTTTTGGGGCGCAAAACCCTGCCCAGCCTCTGCGCTTCTTCTTGCCTGCTGCCAAAGGTGCCGGAAATTTGGATTAAAACACTTGCATCGGGTAAATCTATGGCAAAATTCCCAACCTTGCTCACCATTAAAATTCTAATCTCGCCGTTTCTAAAACTATCGTAAATCCGGTCTCGCTCTTTGTTGGGGGTTTTTCCGGTTATTAAAGGAACATCAATTTCTTTTGCCAGAGCTTCCAACTGCTCTATATACTGCCCTATTATCAAAATGCGGTCGTTTTCTTCGCTGTGTTTTTCCAGCAAGGTTTTCACAATGGCAAATTTTTCTGGATTGCAGCCCGCTATGGAAATTTTTTCGCGAAGCGGAGCAACGGCATAGGATATTCTCTGCTCGGAATCCATCGGCACCCTTATCTCGTGGCATTTTGCCTGCGCAATCCAGCCCTGAGCCTCCAAAACACGCCAAGGAATATCAAATTTCTTTGGACCTATGAGCGAAAACACCTCCGTTTCTTTGTGGTCTTCCCTAACCAAAGTCGCCGTTAATCCCAGCCTCCTTGTAGCCTGCATATCCGCAGAAAACCTAAACACCGGAGCCGGCAAAAGATGAACCTCATCGTAAATCATAAGTCCCCATTTTTGGGATTCAAAAAGGGAGAAATTCGAGAACTCGCCGCTTGTCCGCTTTCTTTGCGTTAATATTTGATATGTGGCAACCGTCACCTGCCCTATTTCCTTTACATCGCCGGAATATTCCTTAACCTGCTCTTTTGCAAGGGTTGTTTTTTGCAAAATTTCCCTTATCCACTGGCGCGCAGCGGTAACACTCGGCGTTAATATAAGCGTGTGAGATTTTACCAAAGCCATCACCGCCATTCCTATAATGGTTTTGCCCGAGCCGCAGGGCAGCACAATAACGCCGGAGCCGCCTCTTTCCGAACCAGAAGCGTGAAAAACTTGAGCCGCATCTTTCTGATAATCTCTAAGCACAAAACTATTGTTCAATTCCACTTCCAGCGGCTCGCCCCGCACATAGCCCGCTATGTCTTGAACAGGAAACCCAAGCTCTGTGAGTACTATTTTGAGTTTGCCCCGCACAAGCGGGCTAACCACCGCAGCGGTTTTGGATATAAAAGATTCAATATATCCCTGAATTTCCTTCCTTTTGCAAAGCTCCAAAAACAAAGGCTCGCTATCCGACTCCAAAACCAAATTTCCATTTTCCAATTTAAGCCGCAAAATTCCATAACGCTGCATATATTCGGTCACTTCCACCGTAACATTTGCCGGAATTTCATAAGCACTATATTTCTTCAACCTCTCCAAAACATCGCTCGCCGTCAATCCCGTTGAAGCCGCATTCCAAAGGCTCAAATGCGAAATGCTATAAGTATGAAAATGCTCCGGACTCTTCACCAATTCCGTAAAAGGCGCAATGGCATCCCGCGCTTCGTGATGCAGTTCGCTATCCACATTGAGCAACACCTCCATATTGCTCTGAACTATAACGCAGGGATTTGACATATTGTTTGGGGGAGAATTTAGAAAATTTTTATTTCATGCTTCATATTAAATCTCCGTAAGGCAAATTTTTTATATAATTTTCCATAAATTCCCAATCAGGTTGCCCGTCTTTTGTAACGGGTAAAAGAAATTTATTTCTTTCTGTATCATCTTTGCGAAATTGTCTGCCATAACCATACTTGTATCGCTGCTTGTTGATAATTGTAACCAAAAATAAAGCAATATATTCATTTATTTTTTGTTGCTTGTTAAAAATATAGACGTTATCATCCGCAACAAACCTAAAATTCTGATAGAAACAATTCGCAAACATATCTATTGTAATTCCAGCCTCAAAACATTCTTCTTCATAATTTGAAATGCTTTGAGCGTAACCTTGATTGATTTTACCCGCTGTAATAAGCGGAATATCACCTATTACTCTTTGTGGAACAACCAAACGACTACCATGTTGATAAATAAATAATCCATTATCACCGCAAAGCGTAAATTCTTTCCAACCGTTCGTATCTATTGACTGATGTTTTCTCTCATTTTTCGTATATATTTTTTTGAATCTAACTTTAGCTTCTAATGACTTTACATATTTTTCCATATATTCCCAATCGGGACTGCCACTTTTTTGAGGTAGCAACAACATCGTTTCTTTCATTCTATCTAAATGCCATTTTCTTCCAAACTGAAACCGTGATTGGTTATGTCTTATTACAGAACAAAGAAATAAAGCAATATTTTTATTGAGTTGCCAATCCTTTGGATATAATATATTCACATCATCTGAGGCAATAAATTCTACTTCCTGATAAAATGCTTCTCCAACACTACCATTGTAATTGACAGTTATACAGTTTGGTTTTTTTAGAATACCACTTGCAATATATTGTCTAGCTCCATTATTCATTTTTGTTGACGATATAAAAGGAATATCTCCCGTAACCATATCTGCCGCCGTTAAACGATTCCCTTTTTTGAAAATAAACAAATCGTTCATTTTAAAATATATCCAGTCTTTTTTATTCATTATCGTTGTTTCCGTAATATGAGCTTATTGCATTTAATAATTCTGCTTCTGTTAAATCTTTATCTAAAATATTTAAATCTTTTTTGGCTTGAAATATCATATAATCGGAAATGGATTTTATAAAATCTTCTTCACAAAGAGTTGAATAATCGGTTTTACTATGAGCGTAAATTGTCCATTCATCTTTTTCCTTTATTTTTGTTCGCACATGTATTATATCGTCAGGCTTAGAATTTGATTTTAATGCAGTTAATAATTGTTTTTCAATATTATTCCATTTGCCACAAATATCGGTACGTCCTTTATTTTTGGCAAGTGCAAAACCGTCTTCGCGTAAATCATAAAAAATCACTTCATCATTTGCGTAATCAAATTTTCTGTGCGTTTCAAAAACAGCAATTGCCGTGTGAGTTGAAGCATTGGGTTGGAATAAATCACCTGGCATATTGATTACATATTTCAAGGTGTGTTTCTCAAGAATCGCCATTCGAATATTATCGTCTTTGAAATAAGTTGATAGTGGCGCAATAATAACTCCGTATCTTGAACAATTATCTAATAATCTGACTAAAAAGGTAATTTCTTTTGGTGTTGGGTCATCTTTATTTTCTTTTCCGCTGTAAGGTGGATTGATAAAGCCAATCGTTGCTTGAAATCTATTTAGTTCTTTCAGAGCTTTCGGATTTTTTATTGAATCATAATTGAAAATTGAAGATTTACCATCGCCACGAAACAACATATTTGAAATTGCACAAATGTACATAGTAGGATTTAATTCAAAACCAAGTAATTGTTCTTCTTTTACTTTTTTTATCGCTTTTTCTTTATCAGAACGATTACTCCTGTTGATTTTAGCAACTAGTGCATTCATTCCTGCAATAAGGAACGCTCCTGTGCCACAACAAATATCCACAATTTTATCATTGTCTTTTAAATCAATGAGTTTTGTAAAAAGTGTTGTTATGTGGCGTGGTGTAAGCACTATACCTTTCTTAACATTAGAAACGCCTGCATATTTCAAAAATTCTTCATAAAATTTCCCTATAATGTCATAATTTGAATTAGTTACAAAACGGTTTTCAAACAATGGTATAACGGCATTTTTCAATTCATTTAAAATATCTTTCAATATATTACTATTATTTAATGTTTGGTCTGTTGTCAAAAATGCCAATTCTGTACTCAATGCCTGCAATTTTTCATCTGGGATTCCCTCTATTTTAAGTACCTTTTTTACAGTATCAAGTACATTGGTAATTATTGTTGTTGGCTGAAATTTTTCGTAATTGTCGAAGAAATCATTCGTATAATTTTCAGAATTTTTCCGAACTTTATGTAAACAAATCATAAGAGCTGAAAGTAATACAGGGCGTTTTTGAGAATCAACACTACGCAGTAAATTGTTGATTTTTCTACTCGAACTACTAACTGCCGTAATAGCTTTTTCCTCGTCAAAAGAATTGAACAAAGCCAAAAACTGTTCTTCGGTCATAAAATTAGCAACTTGATATAGAGGGATTATTTTTTCAGTTTGCGTATCAATTGTATAACAGTTGAATTTATGCTGATAATCGAGTAACAAATCACCACTAACAGCAATTCCGAGGATTTTCCACTTATTGAAAAATCCTTTGAGTTGCTTAGGTAGATTTGTATTAAAAAAACGACATAAATACCATTTAATTCCCTCTATAGCCCCCTTTTCTTTATCTGGATTATCGTGATCTTTAACGGCAGATTTTTCTTCAACTAAGATGAGTAATTTTTCGTGCAAATTCACATAAATTCTGTCAGGATAACCTGGTTTGCCATTATTTTTCTTCGAGGCAGAAGATAAAACCGTAGTAATTTCGGTTGTCAGTTTGCTTGTACTCTGGCTGTCGTCCCAATCAGCAACATTATAACCCAACGATTGCAACTTCTGGGTTACGCTTGGCGTAATATTTTTATCTTTTCTGGGCATAAAAGCCTCCCGTACTAGCAAATAAATCTGTAAATTTGGGGCTTTTGCTCATCAACTGCAATCCTTATTTTGTTATTTAGAATATAGAAATATGTTAATCCCCAAATTTACTATATTTACTCTCATGCGTAACTTTTTCATTTTTTCGCTTATATTGTGTACCCTAGCATCGCAAGCCTTTGCCGTTGGCAAGGTTTTTGGCAAAAGCTATGAGGGTGTTAAGAAAATAGAAGCCACCATAGAGACCCACGAGGGTTCCATTACCGTGAATCTGGCTTTTAAAGATGCCCCCAACACAGTGGCAAATTTCATAGACCTTGCGAACAAGGGTTTTTACAATGGGCTTCCATTCCACAGAGTAATCCAGCGTTTTGTTGTGCAAGGCGGAGACCCAAACGGCAATGGTTCCGGCGGTCCTGGTTATACAATAGATGACGAAACGAACAATCTAAAGCACGTTGCGGGAACGCTTTCCATGGCAAATTCGGGACCTAACACCGGTGGCTCGCAATTCTTTCTCGTTCAATGGGTGCAACCGCATTTAGACGGCAAACACACAGTTTTTGGAATGATAGAAAGCGGTTTAGATGTTATTTACCGCATAGAACCCTACGATCCCATTATAAGCGTGCGAATAACGGAAACAAAATAATAACGGAATTTCTATGCCAGCCAAAAAAACCGCACCTAAAAAAACTGCTGACAAAACCCCAAAGACCGCTGCCAAAGCTCCAAAAGCCGTTGATAAAAATCCAAAGCCTGTTGCGCAAAAACCTCCGCAGCAAAAAACTGAATCTACTTTAATGGTTCAAGGAGCAAAGTTTGTAAAAGTTCCTTTTTTTGTAGATATAAAAAAAGATGACCTTAATGGCAAACATAAATTGCCAGAAAAACCAACGGCTAGCAGCAGGCCAAAAGTAAACGGAATTGATAGCAAAAATCTGGTTGAGCAGCTTTCTCAGCAATTGGAATTTGAAAATAGAACCTATTTTGAAGGCTGTGAGGGGCAAATTTGCACTAAGTGCAATATAAATAATGTTGACCAAAAATATTACGTGGACAAATCCCTGGGCTATTGCACAGACTGCGCCGCGCTCCTCGGGCTTGGGCAATCCAAAGAAGGCGTGTTTTCCGATGCTCAAATGGAACTCCAAATGGAACTTATGCGGCGTTCAATGGAAAACGTGAAAAACGAAGATGATATTGAAAGCGCGCTTGGCAAAATGGATGATATGGAATTGGATCTGGGATTGGAAGAAGATATGTTTTCAGCAGAAGATGATGCCTCAGAATTCAATGGTTGATTTAGGGAGTGTCAGGTTTTCAGTTTGCATAACATAAGAGCTTTGTGCAAGGCATTAGGCAAGCCGCAAAAATCATTTAAAAGCATTCACATAGTTGGCACAAACGGCAAGGGCAGCACCGCTCTTTATTTGGCAAATATTTTGCAAGCACACGGAATAAAAACCGGACTTTTCACAAGCCCCCATTTGGTGAATCTCAGGGAGAGAATTAAAATAGATGGAAAAATGATTTCGCAAAGAGACATCAATTCCATTTTGATGTGCATAGAGCAAGCGGCAAAAACCGCAAACATAAAACCCTCTTATTTTGAAACCTTAACCGCTGCTGCTTTTTTGTGGTTTAAAGAAAAAAAAGTTCAAGTTGCCGTTTTGGAAGCAGGGCTAGGCGGCAGGCTAGACTGCACAAAAATAGCAGGCGGGGAAATTGTCGCGCTTACAAGCATAGGCTTAGACCACACGGAAATTCTGGGGGGCACAAAAGAGAAAATTCTAAGAGAAAAACTTGGAATCGCAAAAAAGGGTGCAACAATAATCACAAAGAGAAAACGAATTTCACCGCCGCTTACGGTTGGAAACTATGGGAAAATTTATGTGAGAAATGCGGAATTAGCGTGGATGGTTGCGAAGAGGCTTTTGGCTAGTGGTTTTAACGAGAATTTAGCAAGAGCCGCTCTTGAAAAAAGTTTGTGGCACGGCAGGATGCAGATGCTTTTCAAGAATGGGAATTTGAAAGCGATTTTAGATGGCGCGCATAACCCGGCAGCGGCTAAGGAACTTGCAAAGTGCTTGAAAGAAAAAAACATAGCTCCGCTGCCTTGCATTTTTGCTTCGCTAACAGACAAAGACACTTTCAACGTTCTTAAAACCTTAAAGCCGCATATATCCGTTTGCTATACGGCACAAGTTGAAAATTCAAGAGCGAGAAGCGTGGAGGAGCTTGGCGAGATTTGCAAGAAGCTGAAAATAAAAACAATGCCTCTGATGGGTTCCATTAAAAATTGCATTCTCAAATCAAGAAGCCCTGTGTTGGTAACAGGTTCGCTTTATTTGGTTGGGAAGGCGATTTTTGTGTTGCACAATGAGTTTGGTGAGTTGGCGGAGTTTAGTGGTTTGAAGGAGTCGGCGGATTAGGGAATTTTCTACATTCCTCTTTGTGCACATACCCATATCAGCTTTTCTTTTTTGCCTTGGCTTTGCGCTTGCGCTGGGTTATGTTTTTGCTTGGATTTACAATTATGGCAAATTGCACAAGGAGCCAGAAGGTGAGCCACAAAAAATAACAGATACGCTTAGTGCTCCGGTTCCGCTTTTTTCTACAGCGGAATATAACAACTCTGCGCTAAAGAGGCTGGAACATGAAAGAGCTTGCTCCGAAACAGATTTCGCGAACAGAGATGCTTTTATAAAGAAACTGCTTTTGCTTTTTCGCAGCCGCTTGGAAAAAGAAAACGACAAAATACTCTCAATTTGCTACTGGGTATTTAACGGAGAGGGTTTTGCCCTAAGGCTTTCCAACAGTACCCGCCGCCTTCGCGAAAATTTATTTGTGCCTAAAGATAACAGATACTTTTCCAGAAGAGATTTTAACTGGAACGGAATAGACGAAGCACCCATAGATGTATTTCATTCCGAAGAGCAAATAACTCGCTCCATAGCTGGCTCCGCTGTTTCTGGCGAGGGCAAGTTTCACGGATATATCACCATAGACAGTGCACACGAAAATGCTTTTGACGATGAAATTTGCATAGAACTTCGGGAACTTGCCAATGTGGCAGAAGAAATGCTGAGAAATTTGGATATGAATTACAAACTGAACAGGGAAAATAATCTCTTTTATGGAATGCTAAGAGATATTTCAAATTTGTTCAGCTCTGTTTCAAAGGGAAATTTAATTGCCAACCTATCCAAAATTTTGCGAGACAATTTTAGATCAAACAGAATGATGATAATTATCCCTGCCGAAAGGGAAAAAGATAAATGGCTAATATCGGAGGCTGTTGGCGAGCAGAGCGAAAAATTCAAAAAAGTGGTTTTTAGAGTTCACGAAAAATGCCTGCTCCACGAACTTTTCAGCGGCAAAGTCACAAAAGTAAACGAAGTAAATATTCCAACAGACCCATACCAACGCAGATTCTACGAAAACGAACCAGAAAATTTGGAACTGCGCTCGCTTTTTGCAGTTATGCCACCTGCGCAAAACAATTCTTCTCCGCTTGCCATTGTGCTTGAAAGCACAAACAACAGAGCCATTACCAGAATGGACGAGGCTTTGCTCACCTGCATCACGGCTTGCGCTGCCATTAAACTATCCGATATGCAATCGCAAGATGCTTCGCAGCAAATAAGGAATGAATGCTTTGACGGCATAGATTCAAATGGCTTGGGCGAGCTTTTGCTTTATTACCACGATGAATTTAACGCTCTCAGAGACAGCGAAGATAGCCTAGGGATTTTATTCTTGAAATGCGTATCCACAAAAAACGAAAACAAAGCAAACGATTTTGACAAGTTCCTCTCGGTGCTGAAAGAGTTGAAAAAAGCCTGGAATGGCAAGCATTTGTCAATGCTTGGAAGCGGCGAATTTGTATTCTCCATAAGGAGCAATTTAAAAGAAGATATTTTTGAAATGGCAGCGGCACAAATAATAACAAATGCAGAAAATATGCTTGCGGAACATTCTCTGTCTGTGAAAAGCCACACTATATGGCTGAACAAAAACAAAATGGAAGAAATAGAACAGGAATTCAAAAAGAGCTACAGCATTTTATTTACATATTCTGTTATGAATAAATTCAGAGAAATGCAAGGGGCAAGCTAAGTGTTTGGCATAATAGACTGGTTTGTGCTAGCAGCTTACTGGGGACTTTCCATTTTTATAGGGCTTTATGCGGCTAGGGGCAACCGCTCCTTTAAGGATTATATGCTGGGCGGTGGCTCAATGCCTTGGATTCCGGTGGGCATTAGCTTAATAGCAACCTCTGTTAGCGCAACAACGCTGCTCGGAGTTCCGGCAGATGTTTTTGACGCTGATATGAGCATGATAATGAACAATGTGGGGAGTTTTTTGAGCATTCTGGTTGTTGGTTTTCTGTTTATCCCTCGTTTTAGAAAATATGGCATTCAAAGCGCGTATGAACTTTTAGAAAAAACTTTTTCTCGCTCGGTTCGCAGAGTTGCCGCCGTGTTTTACGCTATGCACTTGGTTTTGAGAACAGGCATTTTGCTGTATGGTCCTTCCATTGTGCTTTCTTCAATTTTGCAAATTCCCGTTTGGGCAGCAATTTTAATATCCTCATTTGCCGCCATTCTCTACACTTGGCACGGAGGGTTCAAAGCCGTTGTTTGGACAGATGTAATGCAATTTTTGGTGTTTTTTGGCGGCGGCGTTTTTGCGCTTTTTGTTTTGGCAAAAGGGATAGGCGGTTTTGGGGAGCTTGCAACCCTTGCCGCAGAGAGCAAAAAGAGCAACTGGTTCAACGGCTCATTAGACCCCTCCAATGCCAGAACCTTGCTTTCCGCAGGCATTGTGTATGCAGTTATGGAAATTGCAATCAGAGGTTGCGACCAGCAATTTGTGCAAAGATATTTGAGTTGCAAAGATGTTAAAGCGGCAAATAGGTCTAGCATTTTATCTATGGCTTTGGGGCTTGTGGTTTCGCTTTTGTTCTATTGGCTTGGAGCAGCGCTCTTTGTTTATTACAAGGTTAAAAACGTGGCACCCCTGCCAGATGATTTGGTGGACGTAAATAAAGTGTTCCCCTATTTTATTGTAAATGGCTTGCCAACGGGTTTAACAGGGCTTTTGGTGGCGGCAATTTACGCTGCGGCAATGAGCAGCATTTCCAGTGCCATTCACGCCCTTGGAAACACAACGGAAAAAGATATTCTGTGCAAGGCATCTGGGCAGGAATCTGTTGCAAGGGCAAAGAAATGGATTGTGCTTTGGGGCATTAGCGGCACCATAGCCGCCTTTATAGCCGCCTGGCAAGCGGGTTCTCTTTTGCAAAACGCCCTATTTTTCACAGGTCTTTTCACAGGTCCCTTGCTTGCCCTATTTTTGCTGTCTTTTTTTGCCCCTAGTTTGCGTTCTTTTTCGGTTTTAACAGGCGTTATTTGCGGAATGTTGAGCTTGCTTTTATTCAACAAAATTCCATTTATCTCTGGTTATGTGCCTCCACTCACAAAAATCATAGTTTTTTCTGGGTTCTGGAATCCGCTTATTTCTTGCACGGTTTCTGTGTGCGTTGCGTGTTGCGCGGATTTATTTGTCAGATTTTTTAAAGCTTCTTTATCGCCGAAACCCAGTCGCTAAAATTCACGCTGCGCAGGGTATTAGCCAATTCCTCTTCTGCTGCGGATTTGCTCGCTTGCGGAGAGGTTTTGAAACTGTCTTTTTCCAAATCAGCAGTCATTGCCCTGCCGCTGCAGTCGGTAATGGTTATTTTTGGGGAATAAGAGCATATAGTTTTTGACAAAATATCGTTTTTGCAATTTGGCTTGTTGATCTTCACCACTATGCCGTTATCGGCGCATTTTGTTTCTCTTATTCCTGTGGATGCCAATTTTTCGTATATCACCTGCCCTATTGCATCTTTAGAACCGCTCCAGTGAACTGACCTGCCAGAGGATTTTTGAGGTGGTTTTTCTATTATGGTGCCTGAGCCAGCAGGTTTTTGCGGAGCTGCCTTTTGAGCAGCAGCCTGAGTGTTTTTTATTGAATCCAATGCGGCTTTGCTTATTGAGTCTGAGAGTTTCTTTATTGAATCTATTCGTGCTTGCGCTACTGAATCGGCTTTTTGTCTTTCTATTCTTTCTTGCTGCAATTGCATTCTTTCTTTTTGCAATTCCAATTCATTTACCTTGGATACCTCTCGCAATTGGAAAAATATGATAGCCGCTATAGCCAAAACAGCTACGGAGAGAAGAGAAATTATCCACTTTTTGTATCTTGTTGCCCAGTGAGGCTTTGAAACCAAGAACTTCTGCTTCATTCTTGCATATTCGCTTTCAAAATGTTTTTGTTCAAGGTTTATGGCATTTTTCTTGGTTATATTCTTAACATCTTCCGGTAAATTTTTAGGGTAAAGAAAGCCGTCTAAGATAAGAGGAACTATATTTATCTCTTTGCCCTTTTCCAGAGCGCACACTATTTCTTGGCGAACCCAGTCATCTTTCGGGTCGCAGTCGGGGTCAAAAAATCTATCGAAAACTCCGGGGTTCAGCACAAGCAAAAAATCTTTGCAATCTTGAACTCTTTTTTTAAGCTCGTCGTCAAAATCCCCTTTTTCCAAAGTATCTATGTCAAAAGAAACTGAATAGCCATCCATTCTCAAACGGTCATAAAGCAATTTGGCAGTATCGTAGCCACCTTTACGCCTATAAGAAATGAAAATTTCAAATTTCTTGGACATTGCTCAACGCTTGGAGAACTGGAAGTGCTTGCGGGCTTTTTTGCGACCGTATTTTTTGCGTTCCACAACTCTTGCATCGCGGGTCAGCAAATTTGCGTGCCTAAGAGCGGGTTTAATCTCTGCGTTTTGCTCAACAAGAGCTCTAGCAATCCCAAGACGAACCGCGCCCATTTGACCAGCTATGCCTCCACCAGTGGCATTAACTATAACATCCCATTTATCGGCATTGCCCAAAACGGAGAATGGAAGGTTTGCCACCATGTTCTGCACATCGGAATGAAAGTAATCTTTGAACTCGCGACCATTTATGGTGCGCTTGCCCGTTCCTTCTTTGAGGATAACGCTTGCCACCGCGCTTTTGCGGCGACCTGTGCCACGGTAGATTTTTTGCTGCGCGGCTTTGTCTTTTGTTGCTGTTTTTGCTGCTGTTGCCATAATTTCCCTCTTTTAGATAGCCACGGGCTCTAGGTTCTTAGCTGTTTCTTTGTGTTCTGCCCCGGCATATACTTTCAATTTTTTGAACATTTTGTGCCCCAAAGCCCCGTGCGGAAGCATTCCCCAAACTGCGTGTTCAAGAGGATACTCGGGTCTGCGGCTCAAATATTGCTTAAATGATATCCAGCGTTCACCGCCTATATTGCCAGTGTGGTGAAAATACTGCTTTGTTTCTGCTTTTTTGCCCGTTAAAGCCACTTTTGCGGCATTAATCACAACAACAAAATCGCCAACATCTGTGTTAGGGGCATAAACGGCTTTATGCTTGCCCATAAGCAAATGGGCTATTTTGCTTGCAACGCGGCCCAAGGGTTTGCCCTCGGCATCCACGATTTTCCATTTGCGCTCTACGGCATTTGGATTTATAACAGGAGTTTTCATAGATACGTAAATTTAGCAATTTCAAGGGCTTTTGTCAAGGTTTAGGGGTAATTTTTCCAGAATTTCCCCAATTATTCGGTTTCGGGGTCCTCGGGTATTGTTTCCTCGGCTTCTTCCTGCGGTGCCTGTTCCTCTTGAATTGCGGCAGGATTAGCTTTAAAATACGATGGCATAGCCACTGGGCTGCCAATTCCGGGCAGGCTGCCGCTTTGCACCGACCAACCGTTAGCAATTATAAACCGCCCATTGATAGTGCTATCTGCCATTATGTCTGCTATGGTAATGCTTATGCCATCCCTCTTATTCTCGCCAATGTTTGCCCATTTGCTATTGCCAGCGTTGTTTGTCATTTCGCTATAAGCAACATTGTTCAACAGTTTGCTGTTGTTCCAAGCATTGCTGAACACACGGCCTACATTGCCGCCGCCTTTTACTTCGGAATTCAGCGCGGCACAGCTTGCCACAGTGCTGGCACGAACACCGCCTGCAACGCCGCCAACAACATCACTGCCTGTTACCGCTCCTATGGAATAACTGTTGATCACCTGGCTTTCATAAACTCCGCCTGCAACGCCGCCAACGCCTTCATTGCCATTGACCGTGCCACCGGAATAGCTATTGGCAACTAGGCTATTTTTATAAACACCTCCCACTATGCCGCCAACTCTATTCCTGCCGCTGATAGAACCTGTAAAATAGCTGTTGATCAAGCTGCTTTTGGAAAGTATCTGCCCAGCCACGCCACCAACTTCATCATTGCCGCTGAGCGTGCCTGTAGAATAACTATTGGTCACTTTGCTAGTGTCCAAAACACTTCCGGCAACACCGCCAACACCCTCATCGCCTTTAACCGTGCCTGTGGAATAACTGTTGGTTATGCCGCTATTCACGTTAACACCTCCTGCAATGCCGCCAACTGCTGCATCTCCATTGATTGCCGCGGCAGAATAGCTGCTATCAATACTGCTGTTATTTGCCACAGATCCAGCTATGCCTCCAACAATAGATGATCCGCTTGCCACACCTGTGGAATAGCAGTTAGTTATGCTGCTTCCCTTGTTAACAACCCCTGCCACAATGCCAACACGGCTACGGCCTTTGATATCTGCGCCATCAAGCCCAAGGTTTTGCACATTCCCGCCATCAATGCGACCGAATAGCCCTTGGCGATCTTCATAGCGATTGATAACAAGCCCGTTTATCACATTTCCGCCGCCGTCAAACGTGCCGGAGAAAACGTTATTGGAGTCGGTATTGTAATCTCCAATCGGTACCCAATTGTCATACGCAGACAGGTCAATATTCCCTGCAAGTTTAATCGTTTTTCCAGCGAAGTTATCCCTTTCCGGTTTATCTTTCCATGTTCCGTTGACTATAGTAGCTAGCCCTGCCAACTCTTCAGCGGTAGAAATGGTGAAAGTTTTGGCTCCGTGATTTTTTCTGTACCATCTTGTAGCAGAATCGCCCGCTTCACAGACAAGCCATAAAGAAACGCTTAATATCACAAGAACTATAAGGGAAACTGCGATTTTCACTTTCATCGTCCGTTTCTCCTTTTCGCTTTTCTCCGGTTTCGCTGTTGCTACGAATTGCGGTTTTGATACTTTCGTTCCGCAACCGCCGCAAAATTTTGCCTTATCGCTTAACTGCTTTCCGCAATTTTTACAAAATGCCATATCCCTTTCTCCATATTAGGTGTTAAGCCTTCCAGCGTTCTGCCCCAGAATCACCCAACTTTTGAATATCGCCTATGATCGCGCCAATTTCACGAATAGCACTTTCGGTTTCCTCAGTAGGAATAACTTCACTAAACCCAATTCCTTTTCCAGTGTACATAGTCAATTGCGTTTCTCTGCGAACATCTATTGCTCCCTTTCCTCCTTTGCTTTTTATGCTGATAACCAAATTTGGCCTGAAACAGAAAATAAACATGCAAGCAAGGGTGATTATAATTGATATTGCAAGAAACAAATTAAAAATTGCGCTGCCAGATGCCGCTAAGGATAATGCAAAACCAAAAATGCTAAAGTTAAGAATAAAGAGCTTAAGACCGAATCTTTTATAGAGCAAAAAGAACGGCGCCAACCCGCCAACCCCTAACACAAATCCTAATACAGTCATAAATATTTTCCATATATTTTCGGCGCTCTCTCTTTTTTTAGTTGCTTCTGCTTCCTTTTTTACTGCAATTTCTCTTTGCTCAGTGGCTTGTTTTTCGTCTTTTTCTGCTCTTGATCTAGCAGCAATGGCATTTCTTTCATTTTCTTGAGCGTTTATTTTTTGCTTCTTAAAGTAATCTTTGTCGCAAGTCGGAGGACCCCAATAATAAGAACTGCAATATCCTTGCGGATTTTCTTTTTCTCTTTTTTCCGCATTCTCTCTTGCGCTAATAGCCTTTTGTTCTTTTTCCTGAGCATCAAGTTTATTATGATATGCCTGGTTTTCACGCTCTTGGGCTTGTGCGCTTTGCAAAATTGCGGCTCTCTCATTCTCACGAGCTTTTTGTATATGAGAGGGCAGCAACATACTAGAAATAAATGATGATTTACCAAAAACAATGTAAGAGGCTGATGAAATAATAAGAATAGCGAATATCAAATACATAAAGCTGAATTTATAGTTTCGCCTCACGCCAACGCCAGCAATCTCTTCAATGGCAAATTCATTTTGCAGAGTGGTCCTGCCTCCAATAGAGCGTCCGGCAGCGCGAAAAATCACACGCTTATTAGTGACCTGCATACGTCCTTCGGCACGTTCAAATTTAAACATATTCCGCAAAATTGCAATATTGTATTGCTTAACCGGTATTTCTTTTTCATTTGCGCTTATGCACTCCGGAACAATTTTCATTCCGCGTTCGTACACATCAGTTGCGTTTCGCTCTGGGTCTCCAATGCCCATTCTATTTTTCATAGACTCCCATGTGCCAGCTCCATAATTCAAATCTTGAGCCGATGCACAGCTACAAGCTTGACCTTCCACCAGTTCCTTGCCACAATTCTCACAAAATGCCATAAAATAAACTCCTTGGAAATTATGGCTAATGTAGAAAATTTCGCGTGGATTTAACTTTTCTATTTTATATATAGAGGTATTTATATGAAAATAAAGGCTTTTGTTATGTTTTTTGCATTATCCACCACGGTTTTTGCAGTTGATTTAGATGGTTTTTACAAGACCGTGGACTACAAAACTGGAAATGCAAAATCAATAGTGCGAATTTACAAATGCGGAGATGCCATCTGTGCGCGCATAGTTGCGCTTTATGATGAAAAGGGGACTAAAATAGCAGAAACTCTGAATGCACCATCGAAAATCGCCAAAAATGTGTCTGGCTTGCCAAAGATAGTAGGTCTTGATTTATTTTGGGACATGAAGCCAAATGATGATGAGAAAGGATATAAAGCAACGGATACAACACATCTCGTTGAAAGAGTTTCTAACGCGGTAAAGCTGGCAGGTCTTGATGTAAGGCTGAATTCAGATGCAAACAAAGATGAATTTTCCGGCGGAAAACTATTAAACCCTGACTCCGGCATCCTTTATTCCTGCGTTATTTGGCCCGATAAAGATGATGCTAAGAAATTGTATGTTCGCGGCAAACTAGGACCCATAGGTCACACAATGGTGTGGAACGCTTTTGATGTAGCCAACTTGCCCGAAGATTTGAAACATTTGGATGTCTCAAAATGGACGCCAAAAATTCCGAAAGCAAATTAAGGCATACGCTTAGTGCCAAAATACATAGCTAAAAGATTGCTGCTAATGATTCCCACTATGCTGGGAATTTCCATTGTGTGCTTTTTTCTGGTTCAGCTTGTACCAGGGGGTCCTGTTGAAGAGATGATTTCAAAAGCGCAAAGCGCAGCGAATATGAAAGGCGGGAATAATCTTAGCCCGGAGCAAATTGAGCAGATAAAGGCTTATTTTGGCTTTGACAAACCCATAACCGAGCGTTATTTTATCTGGCTTTTCAAGGTTTTGCGTTTGGATTTTGGAAATAGCTATGCTTATGGGGGTGCGGCTTGGAATGTTATATCTTCCAAATTTCCTGTATCATTGTTTTTTGGGTTGAGTTCATTTTTTATATCATATTTGGTTTGCATTCCGTTGGGGCTTGCCAAAGCCGTGAAAAACGGTTCTAAGTTTGATTCCGCAACAAGTGCCATTATGTTTTCCGGTTATGTTGTGCCCGGGTATGCGCTTGGCATTTTGCTTATAGTATTTTTGGCAGGCGGCTCATTTTTGGATTTATTTCCTCTTGGCGGATTAACATCCGATAACTTTGAAGATTTCACGTTCTTTGGAAAATTGCTGGATTTGGCGCACCATTTGTGTTTGCCTTTTCTCTGCTATATTTTGGCGGAGTTCGCCTTTCTAACCCTTTTGATGAAGAATTCCGTTTTGGAAGAGCTAGGCAAAGATTATATGCGCACCGCCCTTGCAAAGGGACTTTCCTTCAAAGAGGCTCTGTTCAAACACGCACTTAGAAACGCGCTTTTGCCACTTGCCACCAGAATGAGCGAAATTTTCACGCTTATGTTTGCCGGAGCGCTTTTAATTGAAAAAGTCTTTGACATAGACGGAATGGGTCTTTTATATTACAACGCAATGGTGCATAGAGACTACAATGTAGTTTTAGGCATAATAGTGCTCTCTTGCTTTATGGCTATGCTAGGGAGGCTGTTCAGCGACTTGCTTTACGGGTTTGTTGACCCAAGGATAAAGCTGGGGTAAAATACTAAACCTTGATTAACTCAATGTTTGGGGAGTGGCTAGTGGTAAGTAGCTAGTAGTCGTCTCATAAATACCAGTTTTTGAGGTTCTACCACTCCCCACTAGCCACTAGCTACTAGCCTAGCGACTTAATCAGCATTTACTATATTCCCCTTAAATTTTTTCTAGAGGTATCAATATGAAAATAAAGGCTCTTGTCCTGCTCTTTGCATTATCCACCGCAGCTTTTGCGGGTGATTTGGATGGTTTTTACAAAACCATAGACGACAAAACTGGAAATGCAAAATCAATTGTGCGAATTTATAAATGCGGAGATGCCATCTGCGGGCGCATAGTTGCGCTTTACGATGAAAAAGGCGCAAAAATAGAGGAAACTCTGAATTCGCCATCTCGAGTCGCTGAAAAAGTCTCTGGCTCGCCTAAGATGGCAGGTCTTGATATAATTTGGAATATGAAACCAGACGGTGATGAATTTTCCGGCGGAAAAATTTTAGACCCTAAATCTGGCAGCGTTTATTCATGCGTAATTTGGCCAGATAAAAAGGATGCCAAGAAATTGAATGTTCGCGGCAAAATAGGACCTATAGGTCGCACTCAGGTATGGAGCGTTTTTGATGCAAGCGGCTTGCCCGAAGATTTGAAAAGTCTGGATGTCTCAAAATGGACACCCAAAATTTTGAAATAATCATTCGTCTGTGGGCATTCCCAGCTTATTTTTAAGGTCAAAAATTTCTTTTGCCAATTTATGGTTTTCTTCTGTTAAAGCAGCAGCCTCATTTTTGGCATCTTTAAGTTCGTCTGCTCTTGGGGCGCGCTCTTCGCCAGAACCTCTGCTTTTGCCGCCGCCGCCGCCACCACCGCCGCCGTAGCCACCGCCTTCGTCTGAATCATCGTAATAAGAGGAGGAACCGCCCTTTGAACCAGCACAGGAGGCAAAAAACATAAACGCACAAGCGCAAGTCAATAAGAATACTCGTTTTAACATAAAAAACTCCGTTTTGAATAAAT